>Ga0247804_10000122_pt1 | contig 38064 bp, 36 predicted proteins | sample UWRJL029104C1_FD_181142 | JGI IMG/M metagenome (GOLD analysis project Ga0247804, IMG submission 181142) | Plant litter microbial communities from Arlington Agricultural Research Station in Wisconsin, United States - UWRJ-L029-104C-1 | ecosystem: Environmental > Terrestrial > Plant litter >... | reverse complement strand
CTGGATTCTAAGTTGCAGTAGCTGGATTCCAAGTTGCAGTAGCTAGGTTCTAAGTTGCAGTAGCAAGGTTCCAAGTTGCAGTAGCTGGATTCTAAGTTGCAGTAGCAAGGTTCTAAGTTGCAGTAGATAGATTCTAAGTTGCAGGTGCTGGTTTACAAATTACAGGTAATAGCTAAGGTCGAAGAGGTTTTAAACCTCTTCGACCTTAAAGACGACCTTAAAGAGATTATTGCTTGATAAAAGAAATATCTGCTTCTTGTCCATCAATATGCACAATATACATTGCAGCAGGGAATGATTTAGTATCTATAATGGTTTGTAAATCTTTTAAGGAAATACTTATCATACTTTTTCCGCTCAAATTGTAAATGGTGCAGTTAGTACCTAATAATTCATTGCCGATTACTATTTGTATTTGTTCGCTTGAAGGGTTTGGAAACACAGAGAAATTTGCTTTCTTTTTGTTATTGTTGATGCTTGTTGGAATCTGTCTTACATAAGTGCTAAGAAAACTTGATAAGTCAAACGTATGCAACTTCTGTGGATTGTTGAGTGGCGAGCTTTCATTTGTTGCATAATATTTTAAACCATTTTCTGTCGCAATGCCTTCCATTTGGTGAAACGCAAGGTTGACACTTATCTTACGTTTATTGCCATTTGCAAAATCATTATTCCTGAAATCATACAAGAGATAAAAGAAAGGCTGCAAGAGTTTACTATAGCCGCAAATTACCGCAAGCCTTTTATCTTCTAAATAAGTAATACCTGTTGCCAAGCCTTGTATATTAATGGTGGAACGCAAAGCAGCAACATAAGTACCAGGCGTTTTAGGCATGGCGTAGATACCGGTCTTTTCACTTACCCATTGTTTTGTAAACAAATAAATACTATCCGAAGAAACTAAGAAAGCCTCGCAGTCGAAGTCGGTATTGTTAGAGCTTGTTGCAGTAAAATTTGTTTGGTTGGAATAGGAAAAGTTAATAGTATCGATGATCGGTGCGTTCAATAATAAAGATGTTTTTTCTACGCGTAGAATGTGGAGGTCGGTTCGATTGCCATTGCTGTTGTTGCCAAAATCGCCAACATATACAAAGCTATCGTCCTGCGAAATTTCTTCCCAATCTTTGTTAACCGTATTTGTAAGTGTATAGTTTTGTATGATGTTTCCAGTTGCCGTATCTATAGAATAAAGCTTGTTGTTGGTATCATCGTTCTGCGTCCATAAGCTGTTGTTCCAATGTATCAAACCTGAGGTTTCGAGCAAAGCAGCATTCAATACTTTTGATGTTGTAGGATTTATGTTTGCGCCATTGTAAGTGCAGGTACCATTGTTTATGGTAGCCGCAGCGTTATAGTTGTTTGCTTTGGTATCTGTGCAGCCATATACTTGCGCATTGGCAAAATGTATAATAAGAAATAGAAGAGATGTGAAGATGATTTTTTTCATGATGTTTAGGTTGCTTTAAGATAGGGAATTCTCGCCTCACTTTTTGGTTTCCAAAAGCAACAAAATATTGTTCTAACTTTTTGACACCAAAAAGTTACAAAAAGTGTTTATGATTTTTAAGAGGTCCCGAATAAATTTCGGGATGTTTTCTTTCTTAACTTCGTTAAGGAAAGCAACCGAAGCTAAAATTAAATGCCATGCTTTAAATCCTGCTAATTTAATTTTACTTCTATCGCTGCAAAAATCATAAAGCTATCGCAAAGAAACCAAGGGCTTTGATGTGGTTTTTTTATTTTAATTCAGGAAATTCAATCAAACAAGCTAGAATTTTATTTTGGTATATTAATTTATCACCTTCTTTATGAGAAGCTAAACACAAATAATATATGCAATTATTTTGTTCCTTGTAAATTAACCATTCTCCTTTAAGTTCATCTTTTTTAACCTTATCATGTATAGCAATTGTATGCATTTCATTCATAATAGCTGACAAGTGATGCTCACCATGTTTTTGTGTAATATTTATATATTCCTCTAATCGTTCTTTTTTTATCTTTTTATTTTGGAACCAGAATTCTTTAATGTTTCTTATTACAGAATATCCTAAAGAACAATAAGTACTATGATGTATTTTTTGGAAACCTTTTAAAATTTCACCATGAAATAACTTTCCTTTTCTTTTATCATTTTCTATTAATTCAATCAAGTCACAAATTTCTGATGGATTATAATACTCAATTTTATTACCGAACTTTTCACCGAGCTGGCATTTATGATTAGCAAGTTGATGAATTAATATTTTACTGCATTTACCTGTATTTAGTTTAATCTTTATTTTCTGCTGAATATCATTTATGCATATTTGGAATGAATTATTATTTACATCGAATTGTTTAGATTTATCATAAGGAATTTCTCTTGCAATTTCTTGAGAAGAAAAATGTTCATATATTACTGTAGATAGTTCCATTTATATTGAAGTAATAATTAATATTTATTCTTACAAAATCTCATTCCAGCTTTTCTTATCCTTTAATAAAATCTCGCGCATCATGCGGATTGGTGGCATGCCATTGTCTAACATGGCATCGTGGAATTTTTGTAAAGTGTAGTTAGCGCCTTCTTGTTTTTTGTAGTCTTCACGCAGTTTTAAAATTTGTAATTTACCAACTGTATAAAACAAATAACCAGGATCGAATGTGCCACGCATTGCTTCTTGTCGTGATGGTTTGTCGCCTTGATGCCAGTTGTCCATAAAGAATTTTGTTGCTTCATCAACCGTCATGCCATGGCAATGTGTGTTGATAGAAACACATAAACGACATAAGCGCAACAATGCATCGCCTGATTGTGCCAAACGGTACTTTGCTGCAATGATAGAGTCGCCGCCATTTCTGAAACCTTCATCTATCAGCATTTTTTCTGTGTAATGTGCCCAACCTTCAACGAAAGCGTAACTGCCAAATATCTTTTGAACTTTGGATGCATCGGAAGCATTTAAGTGCAGAAATTGTGTGTAGTGACCAGGATATGCTTCGTGAATAGATACGACATCTGTTGTATAGAAGTTGAACTGTGCGAGCCAATCTTCTTTTTGTACAGGTGTCCATTTTGCATCTACAGGTGTGATGTAGTAATAAGCTTCCGTTGCTTTTTCTTCAAATGGTCCAGGCGTATCCATAGAAGCTGTACTTGTAGCGCGTGCGTATGGTGGTGTTTCTTCAATTTTTACACGCACTTCTGATGGCATGGTTACAATCTTCTTATCTATTAAAAACTGGCGAATTGCTTCTAAGTGTTTTTTTGCATCAGGTATTAAATTCTCTGCCGTTGGATGTTCTTTCTGTACATCATTATATACATCAACCGGTTTTTTATTTGGGTTGATAATTTTTGCTGCTGCATCAAACGCTGCTTGTTCCTTTGCTAATTCCTTCATGCCAATAGCTAATATTTCATCAGGTGTCATCGTAATACCTTCACCATATAACAACATCTTTTTATAATTATCTACGCCAATGGCATAGTTGTTTTTTGCTTTAGGTAATCTTTCTTTCTCTAAAAAATCTGCGAAGTCATTTATTGCATCAATGGCTTTCTTATTCGCTTCATTGAAAGTTTTCATCAATGCCGTATCTTTTACATCTTTTAATGCAACCAATAAATCGTTGGCTAAAAAAGAAGCAGAACCTCTTGCGATATCAATAGAGAGTTGCGTATGTGGCAACGATAGGGTATCAACCAAATTTGCTTTTGCATTTGCATATAATTGTGGTGCCACATTTTCAATCGCTATAATAGATTTTATTTGCTGCTCGATAGGTGCGAAGTTGCGTTTGATATAAATATTTACATCAATGGCACCTGCATAATTCATTGGATTGGTGTTGTAGGTTTTTAAATCTTCGATGCTGTAAATATCATTTTTAATGCTTGACTGCAACATGCGCCAATCGTAATATTCTTTAGTGCTTAAAGAAGCTGAATCAACTGCTGCAAACTTTTTATCAAAGTCTTTTAATCGCGCAAGTTCAGCATCTATTGATGTTTTGCTGTAATCAGGAATTTTTCCATCGTATTCATGAAAGCCAAGAGATACTCCATATTGTGGTCGCGCATCTAGAAATCCTTTTAGATATGCATCAGAAAGTTTTTTGAAATCTTCATCGCCAGAAGCAGAAGATTTTCCGCTGTGATTACAGCTAATGAAAGCAAAAATAATTGCCACGAATAATAGGTTGATTTTTTTCATTGGTATGTGTTTATTGTCTGTTTATTTGTTGTGATAAGCTATGTTTTATTACAAATTATCTTTTATCATGTCACGATAATCGTGGTATGATAAAAGATTTAGTTTAATAATTTTGCATCATCTAAACCCTGAATGAGATTTTCCCTAAGGTTGAAGTCTGAATAACATTCCTGGTGCATTTGCTGAATAGTTCTGAAATTTGTCTCTACTTTCATACCACGTTCCCAAGATTGCGCACGCAAAATATCAATCACGAAATGTGTTGTATAACCTGTGCCATTCATGCCATCAATTAAATCACCGATCTGGAAAAGCTTAAAGACATCAGCCGCATTTTGTACGCCATATTGCTGCTTTAATTCTACGGCAACTTCAGGATATGTAGCTGCAATAAAATCTGTGTACACTTCAAAATCAGGATAGAAAGCTTCAACTGCATTGATGTTGTCGAGTACAAAAGGAATATCGTAAGTTATATGTGCGTTGATGCCTGACATGCCTAAATGCAGAATTGTATTTTTATTATCGGCAACACGTTTGTAGTAATTTAACCATGCGAGCTCTATATCACTACCAATTAAATAGCTATGGAAATTGCGAATGTAATGCTTGCCGAATTCATTCATGAAGGCTTTGCCCATTGCTGCATAATCAGTTTGCATACTGCTGAGTGTTTCGTAAGCAACATTGGTTACCACATTATACAATACAGGAAACGCACCGGCTCTGTCTTTATATTTCTGCATAATAATTGCAATGTTATTCATAGAATATTTTAACTCGGCGATGGTGTATATCTTTGAAGTGTCGGTTAGTTGGAGCAGGAAATTATAGTCATCGTTAGAATAAAAAGTGGTGCCTGCGCCTTGAATTTTAATATGCTGCATGGCAAGGTTTGGCTCAGATTCTTTCTTGCAGGAAACGAAAATAAGCAGTATGCTTATGGTAAATAATAGTTTATGGCTCATTCATAAATTTAATATAAACTAATGAATTTACCAATAGGTGAATATAACAGACCAAGCTATAACCAAGCTTAGAAAGATTCTGTGTGTTTCTTAAAATTATCTAAGATTGCCTGCCAACCTGCTTTTTGCATATCTAAAGGATTTTGGTTTTCGGCTTCAAAGGTCTCTATTATTTTAATTTCATTTTCCTGTTTGAGAAAGTCGATGCTTACTTTTCTGCCATCGCCAAGTACATACTCGATTTTTTCAAATGGTATTACTATTGTGTATACACCACCAAAATCGAAACCGAAACTTCCGTCTTTCGCTTCCATACGAGTGCTGAACTTTCCGCCTTCTCTGATGTCATTAGTTGCATTTGGTGCGTGCCAATCGTCAGAAGCATTACACCATTGCATGATGTGTTCAGGTTCTGTCCAACATTGCCATATTTTCTCAACAGAACCGCTTACTATTGCTTCCACGGTTATTTCTGTTTTCTTTTCTTCGCCAGTTGTATCTTCTTTTTTATTGAAATCTTCAGGAATCAAAGTCTCATCCATAAATAATAATTCCCATTGATGACCATCCAGATCTGCAAAGCTATGCTGATACATCCAACCATGATCTGCAGGATCCATGTATATTGAACCACCGGCAGCTACTGCTTTTTCTGTCATTTCCACTACCTTCTCTTTGCTTTCTACATCAATGGCTATTAATACTTCTGTTGTTTTAGATGCGTCTGCGATCTCTTTTTTAGTAAAATCTTTGAAACGTTTTTCCGTTAATAGCATGGCAAAAATATTTTCGCCAATGATCATACAAGTAGCCGTTTCGTCTGTAAACTTCGGATTGAATGTGAAGCCTAATGCCGTAAAGAATTCAATAGATTTATTTAGATCTTTAACAGGAAGGTTTATGAAAATCTTGGTGGTCATTTTTTATCTTTTAACTATTGAAAAATTATTTTTTGCTCTTTTCTTTTTTTACTTTGTCTTTTTTGGGAAACCTCACCACGAGTCCTGCACTTGTAATTACACGTGGTGAGTTCTTTAATAGACCTGCACCAACAGAAACATCAAATTGTAAAAATTTGTTCAATAAATAAGAAACACCTGCGTTCATGCGTACATCTACAGGATATCCTTGCGGATAGATGCCATATACTTCTAAGAATGCTTTTAACTGTTGATGTTTATCTTCTGATTTGCTTTTTAAGACCTTTGTATAGTTAGTATTTACTGCAAAATTATAAGTAGGTTTAGCATCTTCACCATTCCAGATCAAGCCATAGTTATAGACCATTCCAAAATTCTTTGGAAGAAATTGTTCCATTGTTATTTTAAAATATGGTGCAACGTATTTTGTTCTAAAATTTTTAGTAGAAATAAAGTTAACGCTCAAACCACCAACAAAAGAAGAGCCTGGCGCGTATTTTTTTGCATCGATCATTTTTATTTTCATACCTATATAAACAGGATGCAAGCCGGTTTGTCGAGAGGTTTCTGATTTATAAGTAGTCGCATCACCACTAATTCTAAACTCAAAATATTTACTGATACCGTATTTTAATAAAAAATTAGGATGTTGTATCTCATGAGAATTTCCTTTGAAATAACTATAGGCAAGACCTAATTCTACCTGTGCTTTTCCGCTTGGTACCAATAAAATTCCTTCCGCAAAAGATGGTCGTGTGCTGGCAAAATGGAAAACGGTTTTTGCGTCATTGATAAGTACAGAGTCGGAAGCTGGTTTCTCTGAAATGGTTGTAATTGAATCTTGTGCTTTTATGGCTAAAACCATTAACATAGCAATACTGAATAATTGAATTTTCTTCATTTTATAAAAATACAAAAAATGATTTAATCCAAGGTAAATGCTTTAAAGCGTTCACCTTATTAGTTGATGGCTTATGTTTAATTTAATTCGTTGGAACGTGCTTATCTATAAAAGTATTTACGGTTTCATTCCATTTTGTCAAAACTTTAGTTCTGTTTTCATTTACCTTTTGTATACTGGAATTGAATGAAGTTGTAGCTGTATTAAAATCAGCAACAGCGGTGTTATATGCATCTACATCAGCTTGTGTGCGTTTAGAAGCCGATTTAGCTTCTATGCTTTTTTTTATCTTTTCAAAAGTTTCTTTTTTAATTAAAAAGTCTGCAATACCAGGTAAGTTCTTTTCAGATTCACTTTTGTAGAATTGCAATGCTTCTTTGCATGCGCTTTTTAAAGTTCCATCGTTTTGGAATGAAGACGTCGCATCTACATTTGTAATTCCATCAGTAGAGAATTTAGTAAGTGCATCGCTATTTTGTTTTAAAGAGCTTACATTGTTTTTATTTAAAGCATCCATAACATATACTTCCTGTTTCATAGATTTGAAAAAGATAAGGTAAAGTTTATTGTAATAGTCATAAACTTTTCCGGCAGCTTCCAGTTTTTCAGAAGTCTTATCTTTTACGTCATTTAAAGTGATATTGTTGTTCGCAGCAAATATTTTATACTGTGCATTCAGCATTTTCAAAGAAGAATCTTGCTTGTTATAAGCCAGTTGCTTTGCCAAAATATAAGCTTCCATTGCATCATAAGACTGCTCTGCAACATCTTCCATATTTACAAGTTTAGAATAGTCTTCTGTGATTACTGCATAACTTATCTTCAAATACGAGTAAGCCGAATCACGCAATGATTTGTCACCTTTCCAGCTTGGCATCTTCCAAACGTATGTTTTAGATGATTTGATAGATTCTACAATTTCTAGTCTACGCTTTTCAATCTTGCGCGCATTTTTATTATGTGATACGGCATTGGTGTAGTCCCATAAATTTTGCTGTATAATATCCAATGCTTTTGAAATGTCATCCATGTATTGAACAGGTGTTGTATACGTGTTTTGTGATCGTAATTGTTTAGGTGTTAAGAAGCAAAAAAAGATTGCAATTGCCAACAGTTTTTTCATAAGTTTGATTGTATTGATTGAGTTATTTTGTGTTTATTAAATCCATAATAATCTTGTATGATTCATCTAAATAAATATCATGTTGTATTTTTTTCAAGGCTTCATCATTCATTTGTTTTGAAAAATCATTTACATTGAAGATTTTTTTATCATAGGCATTATTCCAAACCGTGTAAGATGTGCTTGTGATATTAAATACAGAATCCATCATATTCTTGATCACATCGTATCTCTTTTTCAGTTGCTTGTAATTGTTAATGTTTAAAGAAATTATTTCAGTTTGTTTTTCTATCACATTAATGGAATCATTTAATGCTATAACATCATTAAAGTTTTTGCTTGTTTTTACACGTTGATTACTTTTTGTATTTAAGATAGCAACAGGTAAAGTTTTTAATGGTGTGTAATAAATTGTTTTGCCTACAGTATCGCATGCTAATGCATACTTTTCTTTGGCTTCCGTTTCTCTTGATAAATAAGTAAGATCAGGAAGTATGATATCAGGTTGAATACCTTTTTTCTGATGACTTGTTGCCGTAACTCTATAGAATTTTTGGAGTGTAATATTCGAATATCCTAAATCACTTGTTGCATTCATGCTTGCATGTTTAGGATCAAAACTTAAATCTAATGGATAAGTTCCTTGAACAGTTGCTTTTCCATAAGTTGTATTTCCGACTATTAATGCTCTGTTATAATCTTGCAAAACACCTGATAGCATTTCGCTTGCTGATGCACTTTGCCCGTTTACCATCACCAACAATGGTCCATCATAAGCAGTTCCTCTATTCATGTCTTTTAAAACGGTAGGTTTTTCATTCCTGTTTTTTAATACAAGCAAAGGACCTTCATCAATAAAAATTCCTGCCAAATTGATAGCTTCACGTAATGAACCACCACCATTAAAACGAAGGTCTAAGATCAAGCCTTCGATGTTTTCACTTTGCAGTTTTGTAATTTCTTTCGCCACATCATTGCCACAACCTAAAGGATTTTTCGCAGACCATTCATCGTAAAAACTTGGCAATGAAATGTACCCGATTTTTTTTGTGCCATTTAAAATGTAACTCTTTACAACGTTGTCTTCCTGTTCTGTTTTCTCTTTATGTAATGAAACTGTTTTAATTTGTCCATTCGCTTTTCTTATGGTAATATCTAATGTTTTAGAACTGCTGTTTGCTTCAAACATTTGATTGATTTCAAAATTGTCTGCGAAAGTGAGATCTATAGGTTGATTATTTGAAAACATGATCTTCAAGATAACATCGCCATCATTTATTTGGTTAGATTTCCAGGCATTGCCGCCAGGCAGTATGTTTGTAATCTCAATTTCACCATTTTTATTTTCGTTTGTAGAAAAGCCAAAACTCATTCCGTCTTTAGAAACCAATTCCAAAAATTGTTCTTTTTCTGCAGGTGAAAAATACGTGCTGTGTGGATCAAATCTGTTAGTAATACAATTCAAAAATATAGAACCGATATAGTTTTCAAAGCCTTGAGGTGCATCTAATATTCTATGAATTCTTCTTTTGGAAATAACCTTGGTTTTACTTCGCATCAACGGTTCATTTTTTAGAAGTAATTTGTTGTCGGCTGTTAATGGGTCTTTGATCTCAGCACTTGATTCCATTAATGCATTCAATGTATAGTATTTTAAAACAACATTCCATTTAGCTTTTAATTCAATATCCGTATTGACTAATTTAAGGTTGTCATTGTCAATGGAAGTGTAATCGAAATTTTCATTTGTACTATAATCAAAAGATTTAGATGTTAGCTGGCTGACCAATGTATCTGCTAAGATCAATTTCTGCTTGTATAATTTTAAGAAAGCATCAAAGAAAGTACAGGAATGATTGCTGATTTGTGTGCCAAGCTGATTACGGAAAACCGATAATGCATTAACATCAGCATTGGTCAGGTATAAACCGCGATAGTCAACGCTTTTCATAAAATCATCGAAGATTTCACCGGACACTTTCTCGTCAATAACAATAGGCTGAAAATGAAATTTCTCAAGTTCTTTTACCAATGTATAAGCTTTCTTGCAGGTAGACGACGTTGATTGAGCAATCAGATGATTTGCAAATCCAAAAAAAATAGAGAAGTAAAATAAGTACTTTGTCATGTATATATTCTTTGCAAAATAAAGCTAATATTCAACATAAACAAATGTCTTATTCATAAAGGCAGTATTTTGATATTCTAAATGAAAATAAAACAGCATAAATAATTTTGCAGATTTTTGTATGTTTATATCATGAGTAAATATCAAAATGAATTAGAGCAAAAAGTAATAAAGCATGCGAATGTTTTTATTGCCGATACAGCAAGAGTATTAGGAAATGTTGAGCTACATGATTATGTATCGATTTGGTTCGGTGCAGTTTTGCGCGCTGATTTTGATAAGATAACGATTGGTAAAAGAACCAATGTTCAGGAAGGTGTTATCATGCATTTGGATCATGGAAAGCCAATAAATATTGGTGAAGACAATGTAATTGGTCATGGTGCAATTATTCATGGCGCTACTATCGGCGATTTTAATTTAATTGGTATGCGTGCCACCATTTTAAACGGTGCAAAAATCGGCAATGGTTGTATTATTGGTGCACATGCTTTAGTTACTGAAAATATGATTATACCTGATGGCAGTATGGTACTTGGCTCGCCAGGAAAAATTGTAAAGACATTGCCTGTTGAAAATGTGAAGATCGGCGTTCAGTTTGGTGTAGAAGAGTATTTGAAAGAAGCAAAAAAGTACTTAGAATAATAGAGAAGAGAAACGAGAAAAAATCTCAAATCCGTAATCTCAAATCTTAAATCTCAACTATGAAAATACTCATCATACGATTTTCCTCTATTGGCGATATTGTGCTTACAAGTCCTGTGATACGTTGTATTAAAAATCAGGTAGCGAATAGTGAACTACATTACTTAACTAAAAATTCCTTCAAAGAAATCTTAACTGCAAATCCTTACATTACTAAAATTTATTCAATAGAAAATGAAGTATCAGAAGTGATGGATTTATTGATAAAAGAACATTATGATCTAATCATTGATTTGCATGATAATATTCGTTCGCGCCAGGTTTCATTGACTTTAAAAGCAAAAACATATCGTTATAATAAGCAAAGATTTAAACGTTTTTTGTTAACGCAATTCAAAATAAACTTATTAAATAATCATGTTGTTGACAGGTATTTTGGTGCTGTAAAAAAGTTGAATGTTATTAACGATGGCAAAGGTTTGGATTATTTTATTCCTGAAAAAGATGAAATTCCACCTGCGAAATTACCGTTTACACATATTGCAGGTTTTTGTGTAATTGTAATAGGAGCGAAGCATTTCACCAAACAAATACCAAAAGAAAAACTGGAAGAATTATGTACTAAAATTACTATTCCGATTATGTTGATTGGCGGTTTGGAACATGCGTATTTAGGAACACAATTAGAAAGTATTGATAATTTTAAGATATACAATGCTTGTGGAAAATTCAACATTAATCAATCTGCTTCTATTATAAAAAGAGCAAAATTTATCATCACACCAGATACCGGAATGATGCATATTGCAGCTGCGTTTAACAAACGTATTATTTCTGTTTTTGGAAGTACAGAAAAACGTTTAGGCTTTACACCTTACAACAATAATGCAAATTCTGTGATGATTGAAAATAACAATCTTAATTGTCGTCCTTGCCATAAGCATGGTTTAGATAAATGTCCGAAAGGTCATTTTAAGTGTATGCTGGATTTGGATATGCAGAAAGTGATTGATGTGTTGTGATTCGTAGATACAGAGTAGATACGCATAGCGTAGATATTATGACAATAGCGCGATACGCACTGTGTACGTATTATGACAATAGCGATACGCACTGCTGTGCGTATTTACACAACATTACTCATTATGATACGGAAAGTTATTTATAATCGTATAAGCACGATACAATTGTTCCATGAAAATTAATCGAATAAGCTGATGTGAAAAAGTCATTTTGGATAAAGAGATTTTATCGTTGGCGCGTTCATAAATTTTTTCGTCAAAACCATAAGCACCACCAACTAAGAAGATCAATTTTTTTATAGACTGATTTTCTTTCTTCTGTATAAAATCTGCAAACTCAACAGAAGTAAAATGCTTGCCTTTTTCATCTAATAAAATCAGGAAATCATCAGTTTTTAATTTTGATAATATTTTTTCAGCTTCCAGGTTTTTCAATATCTTAGGATTTGATTGTCCTTTGATTTCTGCAATTTCTATAATTTCTGTCGAATTGAATTTCTGAATACGTTTCAAAAATTCAGTATAGCCTTTTTGTGTAAAGTCCTGAAATGTTTTGCCGATCCACCAAATTTCTATTTTCATAATAATTAAGGTTTTTTCACTTGACAAATCTGGTAACAGCCTTTAAATTAAACTAATAAAATCTAAGAGTTATGAAAAATATACGCATTCTTAGAAACATAATTACCATAATCGTTGTGTTGCTATTTGCAGCTTGTCACGGCGAAAGGTATGAAAATTCCAATACAATTGAAGATGCAAAGACTTATTCTTCAGAAGACAAACATGATGCTGTTACCGTTAATGAAATCAGAAACAGCGAAACAGGCGAAGTGATTTATGTTGTGAAGCAGAAATAAATCTGGTATGAATATTTCAATAAAAAAGCCATTCGTGTATAACGAATGGCTTTTAATATTTTGAAGATAGAATTATGCTACTGCTACAACAGGTGTAATATGCACAAATGTTCTGTCTTTGTAACCTTTAGTGAAAAGTACTTTTCCATCTCTTAATGCGAAGATAGTGTGGTCTTTACCTAAGCCAACACCATCACCTGGATGAAATTTTGTACCTCTTTGACGAATGATGATGTTACCGGAAATAGCTGCTTGTCCGCCATATAATTTAACACCTAATCTTTTGCTATGTGATTCTCTACCATTTCGAGAGCTACCGACACCTTTCTTGTGAGCCATTGTATATTATTTTTAAATTTTAAGATTAATTTTAATTTATGCGATCGTGTCGATTTTCACTTTCGTATAAGATTGTCTAAAGCCATTTTTAACTTTATAACCTTTTCTTCTTTTTTTCTTGAAAACGATTACTTTGTCGCCTTTTGCGTGTTCTACGATGGTTGCAGAAACTGCAGCACCACTAATTGTTGGAGCACCAACTGTAATACCTGTATCACCAGATACTAACAACACTTTGTCAAAGTTTACTTTATCGCCTGCGTTACCATCCAATTTCAAAACAAAGATCTCTTGATTCTGAGCTACTTTAAATTGGTGACCGCCTATTTCTACTATTGCGTACATAATTTTCTTTTTTGGAGTTGCAAAGATAGCTAAAAATTCTTGTTTTTTAAATAAGTAGTGTTGATTTTTTATTAAGTCAACAGTTTTTACACACTTATAAACAAATTTAATTATAATTGGCTGATTTTTAGTGTTATAGTTAATGTTTTTTGATTAATTGTCTAATAAGATCTAAAATTTGTATTGCATTTTTAGTTTAATACTTACTAATATTGAAGATTGTTAGCAATAAAGCAAGATTTTTGCTTTAGTCTTGGTCGTATTTAGGCATTTAGTTCAGAGCGGAATGTAAGTTCCGCTCTTATTTTTTTATTTGTAGATCTTTCGCTAAGATTTCATAAGTCCAAATCAATTTTCCTTTGTTATCTTTTAATTCGATCGTGCATTTCCTGTTTTCTGTTTCACCTGAAACAGAAATTTTACCATAATTATAACTCGGAAAATAAGTGCCTGGTATTTTGTAAGGGTTTTTGTATTCTTTACTTCTCTTTCCAATTTTAATAGGATACATGGTTAATGGCGAAGTGGTAAAATCATACAACGGATAAAAACCTGATTCGTCAATGCGCATTAATTCTGCATGATGACGATCACCTGAAATAAAAATAATACCTGAAATGTGATGTTCTTTAATAAAAGACAACAAATCATTGTATTCTTTTTTTGTTTTATAAAAACATTCCAATGTGCTCTTCGGATTTAAAGCCTGCATGCCAATACCAATAAACTTAAACGTTCCTGTAGATTTCAATAATTCCTGTTTCAGCCAATCCAATTGTGTTTTACCTAAAACTACGTTGGTTTTTTCATTGTTATAACGATCGTCTAACATGAAAAACTGGCAATCTTGTTGCTGAAAAGCATAGTAATTAAAAGTATCATTTTTCGGGTTTGACCAAAACTGCTGAAACACATTTAGCGAAGAAGCTTTTTCTTTAAAACTGCCATCACTGTTGTCGCTGCCATAATCGTGGTCGTCCCAAATAGCGTATTGCTGTTTAGAATGTAGAAATGCACTTAAAGGTTTTTTTAATCTTGTTTTGATGTTACGTTTCAGCTGACCTTTATATTTATGGTAATCAAAAATGTAGTATAAATTATCGCCAAGCCATAACATAAAATCAGCAGAATCTTTTTTCATCTGATGAAATATTTTTAAGCTCGTAAATGGTTTTATTACACCATTAAAACCTGTAGGAACAAAAGCGCATGAACCTGCAAGAAAGGAAAAGTCAGCTACTTCATCATTCGCTGTTTTCGCAGTTATTAAAGGAAAGAATTCTTTATTGTTGAAAGAATATTGAATGTTGTATGATTGACTTTCTTTTAAATTATTGAACCTGCAATTAACAGGAAGAAACTTTTTATAACACAACTCTTTTCTGTAAACGAAAATTTTAGTTTGATTTTCATTTTTAATAAAAACGGTATCAACATTTTTAAACATGCACCAAATATTCACTTCGGTTTTGCTTGTATGTCCAACAAAAGGCTGCGATACCAATTGTTGCGCATTTGCCAAATTAAACAATTGAAAAAATAAAATAATGAAGTAATATTTTTTGTGTTTTGATGTCATTATTTCATTATTTAATTGCTTCATTATTCATTGTTTACTTCATCAAATTCCTCACTCTTTCTAATAATGGTGGATGTGAATAATGAAAAAAGACATACCATTTATTTGGATTAAGATTCGATAAATTATTTGCAGATAATTTTCTTAAAGCTGTAATCAGATGTTCGCCTGTGCCTGTATGTTCTTTAGCATAATCGTCTGCTTCAAATTCATTTTTTCTGGAAATAATATTCATGAAAATGCCTGTTACCGTAGAAATCGGACTGTACAATAAACTGAACGCAATCAAACCTAAATGGAAAACAGGAACATCGGTCTGCAAGCCTAAAGCTTGTGATAATGCAGGCTTGTTGATGAATAATGATAAGATAAATAAGAGTGCGCCAATTTGCAAAATACCAATGATCATACCTTTTTGAATGTGCTTCATTTTGTAATGACCAACTTCGTGTGCTAATACACTTACTAATTCTTCTTCGGTTTGTTCGTTGATCAAAGTATCAAACAATACGATAGTTTTCTTACTGCCTAAGCCGCTGAAATAAGCATTTGCTTTAGTGCTTCTTTTAGAACCATCAATAACAAAGATGTTGGTTAATGGAAAGCTTATTTTCTGTGCGAAAGCTTCTATTTTTTCTCTTAAAGAACCGGCTTCTAACGGATTTAATTTATTAAATAATGGAACAATCAAACTTGTATAAAACATGGTAAAGAATAAAGTAAATACGGTAAATAAGATCCATGCATATATCCAAAATAAATTGCCTGCAAATGTGTAGAACCATACAAATAAGCTTAGCAAGACGCCGCCGATAATTGCACCTAATAAATAACCTTTTACCTTATCTGCCAAATAAGTTTTCCATGTCATTTTGTTAAAGCCAAATTTTTCTTCTATCACAAAGATACCGTACAACTCAAATGGCAAACCGATAATATCTGAAGCAATGGAAAATGCACCGAAGAATAGTAATGCCTGTAAAATAGGTGATAAGGTAATTCCTGCAATATATAAATGTACGATGGCAAAGCCTTTCAAGAGTAGAAATGCAATAATAATTATGGTGCTTAAAATGGTAGAAATGCCACTGAGTTTTTCCCTGGCTTTATGATAATTACGTGCTTTCTCATATTTTTCTTCATCGTAAATTCCTGACAATTCTTGCGGAATCGGCAAATCCCAGGTTTTGGCGTTCATCGTATCTAAAATAAATTCCAATACGAAATCAAAAACGATAAAAGCTAAGATGATAATGGTTAAAAGTGAAATTCCTTGTGTAAGCATGGTGCAAAAGTAGTGAAAACTTAGAAAATTAAAGGCTCGCATGTTGCGAGCCTTGAGTGAATATTATTATTTTAAGCGTTTATTCTGTCCTGTTGATTTGCCAGTTTGAAGTTTTATGAATGTTGCCTTCTTCTAAGGTAAGGTAAGTATGATCTTTTTTATCGAATAATTGTGCTGCTAAAAGTGTTGCCAATAATACTTCATCTTCATTTATTTTATTTGGATGAAAATAATTTTCTACAAATTTCGTATCAAAATTTCCTGTAGTAAATGCTGAATGATTTAAAACGAAAGTACCGAATGGCAAAGTTGTTTTTACACCAACAATTTTATAATCATCAATCGCTTTTCTTAATTTCTGAATGGCATCAGCTCTGTTGATTCCATGAACTACTAACTTTGCAATCATCGGATCATAATAAATTGGAATATCCATACCTTCATCAAAACCATCATCTACACGCACACCTTCACCTGTAGGAATTTGATACACTTCCAAATTCCCAATATCAGGCATAAAATTATTTTCAGGATCTTCGGCATATACACGCAACTCTATCGCATGACCATTTATCTTTAAATCATCTTGTGAAAAAGAAAGCAGCTCACCACGCGCAATCTTGATCTGTTGTTCTACCAGATCAATACCTGTTATCATTTCTGTTACAGGATGCTCAACCTGCAAGCGTGTATTCATTTCTAAGAAATAAAAATCAAGATTTGCATTCACAATAAACTCTACAGTTCCGGCGCCTAAATAATTTACAGATTTTGCAACCTGAACGGCAGCTTCACCCATTTCTTTTCGCAAAGCAGGCGTTAAAACGGCACTTGGCGCTTCTTCTACAACCTTTTGATGGCGACGCTGAACAGAACAATCACGCTCAAATAAATAAACAATATTTCCATGCGAATCGCCTAAAACCTGTATTTCAATATGACGTGGTGAAGTCACAAATTTTTCAATAAAAACGCTGCCATCACCAAATGCAGAAGTTGCTTCCGAAACGGCGAGCTTCATTTGTTCTTCAAATTCTTCTACATTATTTACTACACGCATACCTTTGCCGCCACCGCCTGCAGAAGCTTTTATCAAAATAGGAAAACCAATATCAGTAGCTAATTTTTTTGCTTCGTTAATATCCGTAATCGGCTGATCTGTTCCTGGAACCAAAGGTACATCGAATTTAGAAACCGCTTGTTTCGCCGCGAGTTTGCTACCCATAATTTCTATGGCTTCTACTGTTGGTCCGATAAAAATGATACCATTATCTTTACATGCTTTGGCAAACGTTGCGTTCTCACTTAAAAAGCCGTAACCAGGATGAACACCATCGACATTCAGTTTTTTGCAGATATCAATTATGGTATCAATTTTTAAGTAAGATTCTTTTGATGGTGCAGGTCCAACACACACGGCTTCGTCTGCAAAACGTACATGCGGCGAATTTCTATCTGCTTCAGAATAAATGGCAACAGTAGAAATACCCATTTGCTTACAAGTGCGCATTACACGCAACGCAATTTCACCACGATTTGCTACTAATATTTTTTGCATAAAGATTTTTGTGTTGTAAAAATAATTAAATTAAGTGAAAGAGAATTCATTCACTCCTAAATTCTTAAACATATAAACTAATTCACCACTCTTACAACTTTCAGGAAACGTTGTGAATAATAGCCTTCTGAAAGATTTGAAATGGTAACGCCACTGGCTTTTCCGGAAGAACCGTGTATAAATTTGAGGTTGCCGTCATTATTTTCTAAAACCAGTCCAACGTGACCGCCAATTCTTTGCGATGCGTTAGTTCCTGTAAAAACAACCACATCGCCTTTTTTTGCGTCATCTACATCAATTGTTTTTCCATAGTTCATGTAATCTTTTGAAGAACGCGGAACTTTAATTTTAAAATGTGTAAAAACGTAGAATAAGAAACCTGAACAATCTAAACCACCGTTCTTTGGATCGGCAGAAGCATATTTATAAGGCGTGCCTAATTGTTTTTTTGCAAACCAAATAATATCATCTACTTCCGAAGAATTTTCAGAATTTGAATTTTTACTTGGCTTAAAATTCTTATTCATCACAATATCAAAAGGAACTACTTTTCGCCACACTGAATCTCTTTTTGAAGTTGAAGCTGATACTTTTGCTTTTGGAATTACTTTAGTTTTCTTCGGTTTTGCAAAAGAATTAAATGAAATAAAAATTACTAAAACTAAAGCAAATAGTTTTAAATGATATGCTGATTTGAATGCCATTTTATTAAAATTTAGGTATTGCGTCTTTGCTACTTTGCGTCTTTGCGTGAAACCAAACAATCTTCGTAATACAATCAATAACAAATTTCAAACCAAAATAGCTTATTTTTGCGATAATTTAAATCTTGTGGTACACAACATCCTAAAACTTATACAAAAAGAAATACAATTAGAGTGGCGACAAAAAACTGCTTTAGGTACTATTTTCATTTATGTTTTAGGAACCAGTTTTCTTATCTATTTAATATTTCAAGGCAATATCACGATTCCAACATGGATCGCTTTGTTTTGGATCATTGCTTTGTTTACTACTGTGAATGCGGTTTCTAAATCGTTTATAAAAGATGCTAACGAGCAGTTCTATTATTTGCGATCGGTGGCAACACCTTTAGAAATCATTTTCTCTAAAATCATCTATAATGCTTTGCTTATTACGGTTTTATCATTGGTTATTTATGCAGTGATGATCTTATTCTTTAATCAGAATATTACAGACAAAGGTTTATTTCTAATCACAATTATATTAGGTTCAATTGGATTCTCTAATCTTTTTACTTTGCTATCTGCAATTACAGCACGCACACAGAATTTTGTATTGTTGGCTATCTTAGGTTTTCCAATTATTTTGCCTTTATTATTGCTTATTGTAAACATGAGTGGCTTATCTGATTTTGCCATACAGGAAAAAGATATTTATTTAAATCTCGGTGCTATAGGTTTGCTGGATGTCATTACGCTCGTACTTTCAGTCGTTTTGTTTCCGTATATTTGGCGCGATTGAAGTTTTTTTACTAAATTTAAAATATGCCTACAATCAAAGAAAATATTATTTCAAAAATTCACAATGTCAATAATGAACAGTTACTGACAGAAGTCTACAGGATTTTACAAGCGGATGAATATGAGTTTACTGAAAAAGAAATTCAACTGCTTCATGAAGCAGATTCATCAATTGATAACGGTAATTACAGCACGCAGCAAGAAGTAGAAAATAAGATGAATCAATGGCTGAAGAATTTGAAGTAATTTGGTCAACTCAGGCTGAATTAGATTTGCAGGAAATTCTATTATTTTGGATTGAAAATAACAAATCAAAAAACATTCTCTTTAAAATTAAATCAAGAAATTTTAAATGCAACTAAGCTGTTGCAGACATACCCTTATTGTGGTAAATTAATTGATAAATATGATTTTAGGAGAATTTTGGTTAGATATTATTTAATAATCTATAGGATTGAAGTACGACAAATAAGAATCTTAAGAATTTGGAATGGAAAACGAAAAGAAATTCAATTGTAATTTCACCTTTCCGTATATTTGGCGCGATTAATTTAGACATATGAAAAACTGGTGGAAATATCTTTGCATAATCTTGTTACTATACACAGTAATAATGGGTTTTTTAGGCACTATTCCTGAACTCAATATTTTAGAACAATCTATCCGTAACTTATACTTTCATGTGCCAATGTGGTTTGCTATGATGATACTGATGTTTACGTCTATGGTATACAGCATTTTTTATTTAAGTAAAGGAAAAATAGAATACGACATCAAAGCTTCTGCATTTGCTACCGTAGGTTTCCTGTTCGGAATGTTAGGTATTGTAACCGGTTCGATCTGGGCACGTGCAACTTGGGGTGCCTGGTGGGTTTTCCAGGAAGTGAAGTTGAACGGTGCAGGTGCAGCACTATTAGTATATGCAGCTTATTTCATTTTGCGTGGCTCTTTTGATGATGAAGAAAAGAAAGCACGATTTTCTGCGGTCTATTCCATTTTTGCTTTTGTGATGTTTATGGTATTGATCAATGTCATTCCACGAATCAGCAATTCTTCTTTGCATCCTGGAAACGGCGGAAATCCCGGTTTTAACAGCTACGATTTAGATGCAAGCTTACGCATGGTGTTCTATCCTGCAGTTATTGGCTGGATTTTGTTGTCGGTTTGGATGACGACATTAGTTATAAGAATTGAAAAAGTCTTCCGCAAAAAACATCAGTTAGATTTAGAATAAGATAAAAGTCTTGAATCTAAAGTCTAAATATCTTGTGTCTAATTACGTTTTAACATCTTTTATAAAAATATTTTACATCATGTATAAAAAATCTGCAATTTTAATTCTACTTTTCGCAACTGTTTCTAAAACGTTAAATGCACAAGCCACAACAACCGCAGAAAAGATTCTTGAGCATGGTAAATTAAATGCTGTAGTCGCTGTAGTCGCTGTTATTTTGGTCGGTATTTTTGCTTTTCTTTTCTATTTGGAAAAGAAAATAAAGAAACTGGAACAAGAATAAATAGATGTGAGAGTTGAGAAAATAGAGATGAGATAATAAAACAAATAAAATAATTTTTCTCTCAAAATCTCACATCGCAAATCTATAAATCGAATATATGAGCGAAAACATTAAATTTTTCCAAAACGTACAAACGTACGTAGACCAGGCTGCTGGTTTTACAAAATTCCCTAAAGGATTGATTGAGCAAATTAAAGTTTGTAATGCAGTATATCAGATCAATTTTCCGGTAAAAATCAAAGACAAAATCCAGGTATTCGAAGCATATCGTGTACAACATTCACATCACCGACTGCCAACCAAAGGTGGTATTCGCTATAGTGATATGGTGAATCAGGACGAAGTAATGGCTTTGGCGGCACTGATGACTTACAAATGTGCAGTAGTAAATGTGCCGTTTGGTGGTGCAAAAGGCGGCATCAAAATCAATCCTAAACAATTTACAGAAGATGAATTAGAAAGAATAACTCGACGTTATACTTTCGAGTTGATAAAAAAAGGATTTATCGGACCAGCTTTAGATGTACCTGCACCTGATTATGGAACAGGTGAGCGTGAAATGAGCTGGATCGTAGATACTTACATGCAATTCAACCAACAGGAAATAAATGCATCTGCTTGTGTAACAGGCAAACCCATTGGACAAGGTGGTGTGCACGGCAGAACAGAAGCAACCGGTCGTGGAATATTTTATGGCTTAAAGCATGCTTGTTCTTTTGCAGATGATATGAAGAAAATAGGCTTGGAAACAGGTATCGAAGGTAAGTCAGTAATTATTCAGGGTTTTGGAAATGTTGGCTATTATGCGGCAAAAGTAATGGAAGAAAATGGTGCTGTAATTGTTGGTATTGCAGAATACGAAGGCGGTTTGTATAATCCAAAGGGTATTGATGTAGAAGATCTGAAAAAATACCAGCTTGAGAATAAAACCATCCGAAATTATCCAAAAGCAAAATTCTTTAAGGATTCTAATTTCCTGATGGAACATGAATGTGATATATTAATTCCTGCTGCTTTAGAAAACCAGATTACTAAGGATAATGCGCCAAGAATAAAAGCAAAAATTATAGGTGAAGGTGCAAACGGACCTATCACGCCAAACGCAGAAGCAATATTAACACAAAAAGGAACGATGATCGTACCTGATATGTACCTGAATGCCGGTGGTGTTACAGTGTCTTACTTCGAGTGGCTGAAGAATCTTTCGCATGTAAGTTTTGGAAGATTGGATCATCGTCATCAGGATGATGCCTACAATAAAATTGTTGACTTGATTGAAACGAATACAGGCAGAAAAATATCACAACGCGAACGTGATAGCCTGCATGGTGCCAGTGAATTGGATATTGTTCGTTCCGGTTTGGAAGATACCATGATCAATTCCTACGAAAACATTAGGGACATTTTAAAAAGACATAAGAAAATGAGTGGTTTACGTACAGCTGCTTATGTTGATGCTTTAAATAAAATAGGTGTTACTTACGAAAGAATGGGTGTGTTTCCTTAGGTTTTATAAACTTTTAGGATCAAGATACAGGAGCCAAGACAAGATTGTTTTGGCTCTTTTTATAAAAATTATTGTTATCCACAACTATTGATATTTATCCACGAAAATCTTATTGATGTTAATTTAACTTTGTTTGGTTAAGGTGCTGATAAACAACACTCATTTCTAAATAAAAATTAACTAAAATGAAAACTATACTGAACTTATTGTTTGTATTTGCTTTGAGTACAGCAGCATTTGCAAAATCAGACGGTGTAACCAGACCGCAGTTTCCTGGCGGCGACAAGGCGTTAGTAGATTACCTGAACAAGACAATAGTATATCCTGATGAAGCGTTGAAACAAAAATGGGAAGGCAAATCACTCATTGGATTTACTATAAACGAAGATGGCAGCATTGCAAATATTCGCATCATAAAATCTTCGTGGCATATATTAGATCTGGAAGCAATGAGAATTATAAAAATGATGCCAAAATGGACGCCTGCAGCAGATAATGGTGTTACCAAAAAAGAAATGGTAGTGCTGCCTATAACCTTTGATCTGTCAAAAAAAGACCTTCTTTATAAATAACACTTAATTGTAGTTGTCAATGCAAGATATAAAATATTGTATCTTTGAAGACTTGTGTCTATGATAGACATTTAATGAAAATTGTAAAAGATGAAAACGAAAGAAGATATTGTACAAAATTGGTTGCCGCGCTACACAGGAAAAGAATTAAAAGATTTTGGTGAATATATTCTGCTTACTAATTTTTCGAGATACGTGCATTTATTTGCAGAATGGAATGGTGTAGAAGTAGAAGGCTTGGACAAGCCGATGCAAAATGCAACGGCGAATAATATTACGATCATCAATTTCGGAATGGGCAGCGCATTGGCAGCCACCATGATGGATCTTTTATCTGCTATAAAACCACAAGCAGCTTTGTTTTTAGGTAAATGTGGAGGTTTAAAAAGAAAGAATGAATTAGGTGATTTTATTTTGCCAATCGCAGCCATTCGTGGTGAAGGAACATCAAACGATTACTTTCCGGCAGAAGTGCCTGCATTACCTTCATTTGCACTTCAAAAGGCTATTTCTACCACCATTCGCGAACATAACCAGGATTATTGGACAGGTACAGTATATACTACAAACCGCAGAGTTTGGGAACATGATGAAAAATTTAAGGAATACCTGAGAAGCATTCGTGCTATGGCAATTGATATGGAAACGGCAACTTTGTTTACAGTTGCCTTTGCCAACGAAATTCCAGTCGGCGCTTTGTTGCTGGTATCAGATCAGCCGATGATTCCTGAAGGAGTGAAAACAGATGAAAGTGATAAGAAGGTAACAACGAGTTTCGTGGATTCGCATCTGCAGATTGGTATCGATTCATTGAAACAATTAATGAACAGAAGCACCACTATCAAGCATCTGAGATTTGAAGATTAGTCTTTTTAAAAATATTGAATAATATTAAAAATGCCCTTGCTTCGCGATGGCATTTTTCTTTTTCATAAGTCTTAGCCATACAAATCCTGCAATCATAAAAAAACAAACCACTAAGCAAACCCAGAATTCAGGATTTAATTCTTCCAGAAGTAGATATCCCAAATAGGCATGTTCTGCAAATGGAAATAAAGCCATCAATAAATAAATCCAGCTGCTGTTTGGATTGGAAGAGTAGATCATATACCAACAAGTGCCGTAAGTAAGAAAATAAAGCGCATGCTTCCAAAGTGGTTCAGTGCTTCCAATATACAGGTAATAAATATGCACACCAATAGCAATAGCGAAAAAAATAGAGAATAAAATTTTTATGATGTCCTTCATAGCTATTTATCTTCGTTTTTATTTTCATTTTGAGATTTTCTCAATTCTTTATTCAATGCAATACTGTTGTTTAATTCGAAGCCGAACAATAAAACCAATGCATTTAAATACACCAACATCATAATTACGATCATAATTCCTAAAGAACCGAACAGCCTATTAAAATTATTAAGGTAAGCTGCATAAAACCTGAATCCGAATGTCATTACAATAGAAAAGATAGTTGCAAACGTAGCGCCTGCAGAAAAATATCTGTATTTCTTTTTTACCGATGGTCCGAAATAATAGATCAATGCAATAATATTGAAGAAACTGAAAATGATCAAAAGTGTTTTCGCAAAACTAAGAATGTGAAATGTTACACGACTTTCGGTGTGCAGTAATTTCAGCATCAGTTCTAAAAATTCTTTTCCTTTGATGATGAGTAGGATTGCAATGATGATTTGCAAACTCACCAACACTAAAATGCGAATGGCAGCAAATCTTTTCTGCCACCAGTTTCTTTCCTTAAAAGTGTTGTTCATTTTATCGAACGCTTTCATCATAGAGTTTACACCATTAGATGCAATAAACATGGCTAAAAAGAAATTGATGGAAACCACACCACCATGTTGCCTGCTGACAATATCTGTAATGGTATTTTCAATAATAATATACACACCTTTAGGCACAGCAGTCTTAATGGCTTTCATGATGCTGATGTCGAAGTGGTCGATAGGCACATAAGGTATCAGTGAAAAAAAGAAAAGTATACTTGGAAAAAAAGCTAAGATAAAATAGAATGAAATGGAAGATGCACGAATAGATAAATCGTCATTTTTTATTTCAGACCTAAATTCCCGAAAAACATTATACACAGGAATACCTTCAAAACCAGGCAAGGTGAGTTGTTTCAGCCTATCCTGAAATCGTTCTGAACGAACCAAACGTTTATATTTTTCTGTCTGATGCTGAAGAGACATTTGTAGTAGTCGTAAGTTGTAAGTGATAAGTTGTAAGTAATGAATATGCAATAACTAATCACTCCTTTATTATTCACTCAATTAAATTTTATGATTGATCTTAGTTGTTTTTTCTTTCGCCTTTTTTTCTTCTTTTATTTTTTTTAGTTCATCATTAAAGAAAGGTTTCAGGTGTTCTAAGACAATTTCAGGTATATGACATCTTCTCAGCGAATCTTTTTTTACATATACAAAAGTGGTTTCGCTGCTGGTGAGTAATTGCTGCTGTTGATTGTAAATTTCACTTGTGAACACAATCTTTTTATCAGGCCATTCTTTGATGATGGTTTTGATGTCCATTAATTCATCGTAGCGTGCCGGTCTGAAATATTTTATATTCATTTCTACCACAGGCATGGCAAATCCTAATTCTTCTAATTTTTTATAAGCAAAATCGTGTTTGCGCATGGCTTCTGTTCTGCCAATCTCGAAGAATTTGGCATAATGACCATGATATACAATTCCTAATGGATCGCAATCGTGGTAGCGCACGCGTAATTGTATGGTTTCTTCAAACATTAATGAATATTATGTTCATCTAAGGCTTTTTGGTATTTCCTTGCATTTGCTAAATGTTGTTCCCAAGTTTCAGCAAAATTAGAATAACCGGAAAAGTCCTCTTTCGCACAAAAATACAGATAATTATGGTCATCTGCATTTAAAGTTTCATCAATGCTTTTCAGTTCCGGCAGGCAAATCGGACCAGGCGGCAGTCCTTTATTTCTATAAGTGTTATAAGGTGTATCTGATTTCAAGTCTGCACTGTTAACACGGCGACTGATGCCTAATTTTTTCAAGCCGAATAAAACCGTCGGATCTGCTTGCAAAGGCATGCCGATTTGCAGTCTATTCATGTAAACACCTGCAATTATCGGGTATTCATCATATTTTGTAGATTCCTTTTGTATGATGGAAGCCAGTATGATAACTTCGGTAGGTGATAAGCTTAAAGACTGTGCTTTTTGCAAACGGCTTTCCGTCCAGAATTTATGATATTCTTTAAGCATTCTATTGATAAATTCTTTTGCTGATGTATTCCAGTAAAATTGATAAGTGTTTGCTAAGAATATGGTAGGAAAATTGTCTTCTGTCAAATCTAATGAATCCAAAAATTTACGATTATTAAATTCTGATAATAGATCATCTTTTGAAGCTTCAATTTGTTTTGATATTTTTTCTGCCAGCTGTTCTTTGTTTTGTACGTTGTTAAAAGTAATATTTACAGGATCTTGGCTGCCTGAACGCAGTTTTTTAACAAGCATAAGATTACCTGAATAATTGTTGAGTACATATCTGCCTGGTCTGATATGCTCATCATAATGAAATCTTTTAGCCACAAGCTCAAATGTTTTCATATTCTTTATAATATGCTGCTTTTTTAGCAATGCAATAACATCGTTATAATTCGAGTTTGTATAAACGAAAAATACATGATTCTTTTTATTCTTCAGATCCTGAATATTATCCGAAAAAAGAAGTTCGTAAAAGAGAATGCTGCCTGAAAAAATTAAAAAAAATATTAAAATGAGAAAATAGCCGATTTTTTTTTTCATTTCTTGAAAATGTAAACGTTTGAAAATGAGTGGATTGCAAAGATAGTGTATTTTTTTTGAAAAAAAAAACAAAAAAAGTTAAGCAACTAGTTGTAAAATACAAAAAGTTGTTTAACTTTGTGGTAGGGTTTTTATGTTTCTAGACTTTAGGGTCTTTCGGGTTTTGTGCAATGCAAAACCCGATTTTTTTTATCTAGTCGCAATCAATCAATAAATAGTAAAGTTTGGGGATTTTCTCTCTCGAGAAATGGTCAATTTTTTTTAGGGTTTTTTTAGGGTTTATGTTAGTAATCTTGTTCATTCGAAAAGCGTTCTTACCTCTTTCCTAATACAAATATGATACTATTCCTGTCAATAACATTTTCTCATGGTATGTTTCAGTGACTTGATTTATTTAAAATTTATTTTATTAAAACATTGATTATCAGTATAATACAATCTAATTTTTTATTTAAAAAGTGACATAATAAAGCTTATTTGGCTATATTTTAAACGATAAAAACTTAAAAAATAAATGGATAAAGAAGAAATTTTAATGAAGTAGTAACCATAACACGTAAAATCTACTTCGAAAAATAGCATGTGAGTAACTAAAGATAGCATGTAATAGAAATAAAAGGTTCAAAACATCACACTTAATTTGACGTTTTGAACCTTTAATATATTTGGAACTTTATTTTTCGTATGCTTCAATCGGTAAACAAGTACAAACTAAATTTCTGTCACCATAAGTATTATCGATTTTTGCAACACTTGGCCAAAACTTAGCTTGTTTCACGTATTCCAATGGAAATGCAGCCTTTTCTCGTGTATAGTTATGATTCCAGTCATTTGCAATTACTTCGCTTACAATATGTGGCGCATTCATGATTGGATTATCTTGTTGTGTTGTAATGCCATCTTTTATATCATCTAACTCTTTTCTGATAGCAATTAAAGCTTCACAAAATTTATCCAATTCTTCTTTACTTTCACTTTCCGTCGGCTCTATCATCAATGTTCCAGGCACAGGAAATGCTACTGTTGGCGCGTGATAACCATAATCCATCAAACGTTTGGCAATCTCAACAGCATCAACGCCTGTGTCTTTTTTAAACGGACGAATATCCATGATAAACTCATGCGCAACACGACCATTTTCGCCGGTATATAAGATCGGATAATGCGGTTCTAATTTCGCTTTTAAATAGTTAGCATTTAAGATCGCATATTTTGTTGCGTTCGTAATGCCTTCAGAACCTAACATTTTATTGTAAGCATAAGAAATCAATAGAATTGCCGCACTGCCAAAAGGTGCTGCAGAAATTGCAGGAATTGGATCTTTTCCACCTGTTTTTACCAAAGGATTAGATGGTAAGAATGGTGCTAACTCTGCCGTACAACAAATCGGACCCATACCAGGACCACCACCACCATGTGGTATTGCAAATGTTTTATGTAAGTTGATATGATTTACGTCAGCGCCAATATTTGCAGGTGAAGTCAAGCCAACTTGAGCGTTCATGTTTGCGCCATCCATATACACTTTACCACCGAATTTATGAATGGTTTCACAGATCTCTATGATGGTTGCTTCAAACACACCATGCGTTGATGGATACGTTACCATTAAACAAGATAAATTGGCAGCATGTAATTCTGCTTTTGCTTTTAAATCAGCTACGTCAATATTGCCTTCAGCAGTTGTTTTTACTAAGATAATTTCCATACCAGCCATTGCTGCACTCGCAGGATTTGTGCCATGTGCAGAAGTTGGAATCAACGCAATATTTCTATGTGTATCGCCACGAGAAATATGAAAAGCACGAATCACCATCAAACCGGCATATTCACCTTGCGCGCCGGAATTTGGCTGCAAAGATGTTGCCGCAAAGCCTGTAATATTGGCTAATTGCTCTTCTAATTCTTTAATGATCTCTAAATAACCGACAACTTGTTCTGTTGGCTGAAATGGATGAATATGTGCGAATTCGGGCCAGCTTAAAGGAACTAACTCTGTTGTTGCATTTAATTTCATGGTGCAGCTTCCTAATGGAATCATAGAAAAACCTAAAGACAGATCTTTTGCTTCTAAACGTTTAATATAACGCAACATTTCTGTTTCAGAATGATAAGAATTGAAAACGTCATGCGTTAAAAAATCAGAAGTACGTTGTAAGTTTTCAGGAATTTGTAATGCAGGATTTTCCAAATAAGAAGATGTATAATTTGCGCCAATTGCCTCTGCAAAAATAGCAGCCACTTTTTCTACATCTTGCTGCGAAGTGGTTTCATCTAAAGTAATTTGAATTGTATTGTCTTCATTATACCAAAAATTGTAGCCGGCTTTTTCAGCTAAATCTTTTATCTCATTTCTCTTATCTTTTATATCTATTTTAATCGTGTCGAAGAAGAAAGTATTTTTATTGCCGAAGCCTAATTTCTTTAATTCATTTGCCAAAGCAACTGCTTTATTATGCACGTTTAAAGCGATGTTTTTTACACCGTCTTTTCCATGATAAACAGCATACATACTTGCCATAATCGCCAATAAAGCCTGCGCTGTACAGATATTTGAAGTTGCTTTCTCGCGCTTGATATGTTGCTCGCGTGTTTGCAAAGCCATACGCAATGCACGGTTGCCATGCTTGTCTACAGAAACACCAATTAATCTTCCTGGAATTAGTCTTACAAACTCTTCTTTACATGCAAAAAATGCTGCGTGCGGTCCGCCAAAACCCATTGGCACACCAAAGCGTTGCGAGTTGCCGACAGCAATGTCTGCACCTAATTCGCCTGGTGAAGTCAATAATGCCAAACTTAAAATATCACATGCTAAAACCGAATAAACTTCCTGTGCTTTGCATGCTGCTAAGATGGCTTTATAATCTTCTACAGAACCGCTGCCGTTTGGGTATTGCAAAACGATAGCAAAGAATTCTTCAGTAGGTGTGAAGCTTTTATAATCATCAATTATTACTTCGATTCCTAATGGTATAGCACGTCCTTTTACCACATCTGCAGATTGTGGAAATACATTTTTATCTATGAAAATTTTATGTGCCTGTGGTTTATTTTTCGCTTTATTTCTTACTTCATAAAAAACATGCATGGCTTCTGCTACTGCTGTTCCTTCATCTAACAATGAAGCATTTGCAATTGGCAAACCTGTTAAATCAGAAACCATTGTTTGGTAATTCAATAATGCTTCTAATCTGCCTTGTGCAATTTCTGCCTGGTAAGGTGTGTATTGCGTGTACCAACCCGGATTTTCAAAAATATTACGTTGAATAACGCCTGGCGTTATTGTTCCATAATAACCTAAACCAATATAATTTTTGCTGACTTTATTCTTAGCAGCTTTTTCTTTTAATAATTGTAAATATTGATATTCCGTTTGTGGTTCACCAATATGTAAAGGTTCTTTTAATTGAATATTTTTTGGAACCGTTTCATCAATTAATTGCTCCAAAGAAGAAACGCCAATGGTGGCTAACATAGCTGTTAAATCAGTTGGTCTTGGTCCGATGTGGCGTGCCTGGAATTCGTTTTGCATTGGGTAAAAACTTAAATTTTTAGAATGGACGTAAATATACGATAGTTCTGAACCATTTTAGTTTTAAGAAATTGTGTGTGGAAAAGTGTTGTAGAATGTTAACTTTCTAAAGTTTCCACCTTTCATAAACTCAGTTAATAAAATATTGAAACTTTTTTGTAGGTCTGGATTTTATGAAATTTCTTCTATCAAATATTTCATTCTATTAATTTCTACAACATCATTTACCTGCAAGCCAAGCAATTTTGCACCTAATGGTGATAGAGTAGAAAGTGATGTAACAGCAACACCATCAATTATTATTTTACCTAAAGCAATACTTAGGAATAAATAGCCTTTATCCGTTTTTATTAAGCTGCCTTTTATAATTTTTGCAGAAGAAGAATGAATATCTATTCTTTCTAACTGATTTTTTTGTTCCGCAGCTTCTTTATATTTTGCACGTGTATTTTCCTGCTCAATTTGCAGCATGGCTAAAGCTGTTTCGTGTTTGTCGCCTGCCGTACTTTTAGATTCATTTTTTGCGCTGTCGCTTAATTCATCTAAAATAGCTTGCAGCGAAATGATCTTATCATTTACCAATTGCAAATATTGCTCGTATATTTTTTGTTTGAAGGTCATTTTGTATAGTCTTTATTAGCATTAGCCTCAACCGACAGCATAAGCCTCACCCAACTTCATCTGCGATGAAGCCACCCTCTCCAATTGGAGAGGGAAGTCGAGCAAAGCTCGACAGGGTGAGGCTAAAAGTTGAATAATCATTTATCAGCCACATTTTTATCTTCCAATCTTCCTCTTTTATAAATCACCAGTCCGTTTAGAAAATTTCTTAACAGTTGATCGCCACAGGCTTTATATCTCGGATCGTCATCTTTCCTGAAAATAGCGGTTAATTCGCTTGGTGTAATTTTGAAGCCAACCAACGCACAAATAGCAGAAATATCTTCATTTCTTAATTGAAGTGCTACACGCAGTTTTTTCATTATGTCGTTGTTATCCATAGTATTATCAGTATTTTCAATTACCAAAATTAAGAAAAATTACGGTTTTTACAGACTTGCGGCTAATTTTTACAAGCACGCCTACCTAAAATATACGCGAGCCTACCTTTTTGCTATGCTCGCCTACCTTTTTAGCAGGCAACCCTGTCAGGCTGGCAGGGTTGCCTACTATTATTATAAGCAAGCCTAATCAAGTTTATAAGTATCCCTGTCACATTGACAGGGATGCCTATGGTTTTGTTAAGGTTGCCTGCACTTTTAATAGGGTTGCCTATAATTTTAAATAGGGTTGCTTATACTTTTAATAGGGCTGCCTGTTTGCAGGTGCAAAACTGGTAAATAACATATCAACTTCTATAACTCCGTGTACACATTTATTTTATCTTAGTAAAATGAATGAAGTTTTAGTCGAACATAAAAACACACATCAAAAAGTTCCTTTAATCAGAAAAATTGCGTTTGCCATGGGTCAAACAGGTTGGAGCTTGGCGGTGTTTGGTTTTACAGAGTTGATATTTTTCTTCTATTTGCCACCGGACAATGGCAAGCCGATGTTCAAAGCATTTGTTTACCAGGATTTGGTTTTCAGGGTTTTTACCATTGTCGGAATTTTATCAGCAGTCGGCTATATCATCAGCGCGTTTATGGAACCGATAGTTGGAAGTTTAAGCGATAGAAGCACTTTTAAATTTGGTAAGCGAAAAACATTTATGGCAGCAGCGGTAGTGCCATTTGCATTGTTGTCAGCAGCCATTTTTTTCCCTTTAAAAGATGGTGTTCATTCTATAAATGCAGTATGGCTGAGTATTACGGTGATTGCCGCTTTTATTATTAAATGTTTTTATACAACACCTTATAATGCTTTGATAAACGAAATTGCCAAAGAAGAAAAAGAACGATTGCATATTGTGATGATGTTATCCATCGCTTATGCATTAGGTATTGGTATCGGACAGACCATCAATATTTCGCTGAGTTATTTTAAAGGTATGTTTCCAAACGAAACTATTTTTCAGGTGAGTGTTTTGGTGTATGCTGTAATTGCATTGGTTTTGATGCTGATGCCGATTCTTTTTGTGGAAGATAATTCAGGTAGAAATATTACACAGGAAGAATTAAATTTTGATAAAAAACACAAAGGAATTTTTGACAATATGCGTGAGGTTTGGAACGATAAAAATTTCAGGGTTTTGGTAATTGTTGAATTGATCTATTGGTTTCCGCAAAAGATATTTGTAGCTGCAGTACCTTATATTGTTGCCGCTTTGCTGAAACTGGATAATGTTTATACCGCCATTATTTTATACAGTGTTGGAATTTGTTCTTTGGTGATGTATCCATTAATTGATAAGCTCGTTGATAAATATGGAAAGAAAAAAATAATGCAATCTGCGCTATTCTGTTTAATTATAAGCTTCACTTTTACCGCAACAATTGGTTTGTATAAATTACCAACGATGGTTTTTGTAATGGTGTATGTTTTAATCAATACTTACCCAACAGCGGTGCTTGGAATTTTGCCGATGGCATTGGCAGGCGATAATGCTGAAAGAGATTTTAAAAGAACAGGTATTGCGAAAAATGCTTCTTATTTTGGTTTAAAAACCTTTATGATGAAGCTTGGTGTTGCCATTACAAGTTTGATATTTCCGTCGTTGTTGTTATTAGGCAAAACTCCTGCAAATCCTTTTGGTGTTCGTATGGTTGCAGTTGCTTGTGTGGTTACAAGTTTACTTGCTTTTTTGGTGATGAGAAAATATAAAGATGTTTAGTTAGTGATGTGTGAATAGTGATTAGCTTTTATATTTTTTGCTAATTGCTAATTACTCATCACTCGTTACTATTTACTATTCTTACTCATTCTAATTATTTCTTCAAATTCTTCTTTACTTACATCAGAATTAGAAAGTCTTCCTTGCTTCACTAATTTCATTTCCGCTAAGTTTGGATTAGCTTTTATGGCTGCAAGCGTAACCGGATTTTTAAGTTTTTCTTTTGGCGCAACATCAACGCAAACCCATGCTGCTTCATCGGTTGTCGGATCCTGGTAGGCTTCTTTTACAATGGTTATAATTCCAACAACGGCTTTGTCGATATTGCTGTGATAGAAAAATGCTTTGTCGCCTTTTTTCATGGCGCGCATATTGTTTCTTGCTGTGTAGTTTCGCACGCCGTCCCAATGTTCGCTGCCTTTCTTTACCAAATCATCATAAGAAAAAACATCAGGCTCAGATTTCATTAACCAATAATTCATTTTAATTTACGATTTAAGATGTGCAATTTACGATTCAAAATTTCATGCAATTTACATAAATTAATTAATCTTACATTGTTAATCGTTCATCGTTAATTGGCTATCATTCTCTATTTTCAATTTTATTTTTAAACGAATCACGCATGGCTTGCGCGTCCCATTTTCTGTTCACCATTACTTCGTTTCCAACTATCAATTTAAAATAATAAACAGCATCTGTGTACACAGAAGAATCATATTCAAAGCTGAGCTTGTGTGTGCCTGAAGGAACTTTTTTCTGATTAAATAATTCACGTACCAAAATACCATTTTCATCAAACATGGCAATTTGTATATCTTGCGCTTTTGTAAAGCTATATTCAAAATTACCACCTACTTTTTCTTTCGGCGGTGCGTAATAATTATACCTGTAATCTTTTGTTTTAACTGTAAAAGTTTTTCCTGTTAAATTTGCTATGAATTTTTTGATGTCGTTTTCCTCCGTACTGTCTGATGAATAAATAGAGTTGATGTCACCGTCATTTATCAAGCTCCAAACGGCAAACTGTGCAGCAGAACTTTGATATTTTTTTGCACTGATGAAATCAGCTAATTTTTTAAGCTTGTCATTGTAGTTGATACCATTGGAAGTATAGATAGTTTGATCATTTCCGCTGGCGTCATTTCTTTCGGTACACATACCTTTTATTTTAAAGCTGTTCTTTTCTTTTGGCTGTAATACCAATAGTTCTGTATGTGTAACCAAAATATTTTGTTTATTAGAATCCGTTGGAATAAACATCTCACCACCACTAACAACAATAGATAGAACTTCATTGCTGTTATTTGTCAATTCCAAAACCACAGGTTCTAAGTAGTGTGTGCTGGAAGAATTGCCATGTATAGAACAAGATATTTTTTTTGATTGTATCGCATCATTCAGCTTTAATGTATTTGCTGATGCATTGAAAATATTTCCTGCAAATAATAATAATAATAAGATAGATGTTGTGATTGATTTTTCCATAGAATAGTTTTTGGGTATAACGATAAAAATAAAATGTTCGTATAAAAAATCTGATTTATTTTTTTAAATTTAGATAAACTAACTACTATGAAGAAACTAATTTTACTTTTTACCGCAATTTTATTTTCCTTAAGTTTTATACATGCACAAGATGCATGCTCACAACGAACCAGCACACGTGTTCGTTTAGTAGGCGACAGCTGGCTGCATTTTCCACAAATTTACCAGGCTTATGATTCAGCATTAGCAAAATATGGTTTTCCTGATGTTGGTGTTATTGGCGATGGTTCTGTTTTAATAAGTATGACAGCCGAAACCTGGTGGCAGTTTCCAATAGCAAGACTTGCTTTGGATGCGGCACTAAATTCTGATGCAGGCAGACCGATTGATATCGTGATCGTTTCATTAGGTGGCAATGATGTTGGCTTTGGCTTTCATTCAGGAGATTCTTTAAGTGTTGTAGATGAAGACCTCTATACGGCAAAGCTTTTTATGGATAGTATCTTTGATCATATTCATGCAAAAATACCTAACGCGCAAATCATTTGGCAATCCTATGATTACCCGAATTTTCAGGATCCATGCATTGATTTTCCATGGGATCCATATTGCGATACATGGATAGGTCACGGATATTTTACAGCGTACGAAGTAAATCGGTTTTTAGGTTACCTAACTGCATATCAGGATTCTGTTGTTCGTGCATCTAATAAACCTTATCTGCATTTTTATAATGCAAACGGATTGATGCAATGGCATTATGGACAAACGACACCACTCAGGTATGCACCTTTTGGAAGTTATGCACCAAGAACAGTAGCATTTCCAGGTGGTGATATAAACTATCCGACACCACACATTGCAATGGGTTTAGGTGGTATTGATGCTTATCATTTAAGTCCTGACAGCTATACTGTGTTAGCTGAATTTTATGTTAGGAAATTTATCAGCAATTATTTAAGAAGAGGTCGTGATACAAGCATTTATTCTTTAGGACAAAATACAGATGGCTGGATTGATGTAAATACCAACACAGGAACAGGCAAGGTGCTGGTTGGTAAAAATAATTCACAAGATACCAAAGGCGTATTTACTTTTAATACTTCAGTAATTCCAGCTAATAAAAAAGTGAAGAAAGCAGTATTGTTTTTAAAAGCAAAAACAGTAGCAAGAAATTATCCTGTTGGTACAGTGTTTCCACAAAACTTTGTATTGGATATTAAAAGTGGCACATTCGGAAATGATGTAATTGAAGGCAGTGATTTTGCTGCTGTTGCTACGGCTACAGATATTGCGTGCTTTGCCGGAAATCTGAGAGGTAATAATTATACACTTCGTGCAGAATTAGATGATGATATTTTGCAGTACATCAATAAAAATGGATTAACGCAGTTCAGATTGTCTACAACAGATAATAATTTAATTACTTTTTATAATGGCGATACAACTGAATTTGAAGCACCATATTTAGACCTGTATTATGACACAACAAACATAATTACAAGTATAAATTCTAAAAAAGATATTAAAGAAAGCTTACAGATTTTTCCAAATCCTGCAAAAAATGAGATCACTTTAGAGGTTGGCAAAGAGTGGTTGTACAAGAAATCTACTTTAACTATTTTTGATACAAAAGGTGCTGTCATTTTAAATACAACTTATGATAAAATACCAATGGAAACCTTGAAAATAAATATTTCATCATTACCTGTAGGTGGTTATTTCATAAGTTTAGAAAACAATGAAAATAAATCTGTCGGTACATTTATTAAATCAAATGATTAACGGCGTTTAACTTATAATACAGTATTATTATTTAAGTCGTTTGTATTCAGTTTGTTATTGCTTCGTATTGGTGTGATTTTACCACATGCAGGTTATCCACATTCACGATAATTACACTAAAATATCACCGGATATTTCAAAATATTAGTTGTATTTTTGTACTTAATAATTTATCAAACCGAAGAAATCATGAATAAAAAGATTACACTATTAGCATTGGCATTCTGCTTATTTTCAGGCATAACCAAAGCACAAGTTTCCATTACATCAGCAACACCTTACACGCAAGACTTTAACACCTTGCCTGCAACAGGTTCGTCTACTACTAATCCATCACCTGCAAATTGGTGGAGATATGCACCAACAGCAGGTACTGCTACTATAAATGTAACATCAGGTACTTCAAACGCAGGTGGTTTTTATTCAACAGGAACAGGTACTAACACAGATAGATCTCTTGGTACTTTAAATTCTTCAAGTGCAAGACCATTATATGCAGGTGTTAAATTTATAAATAATACAGGTTCAACAATTGTATCTGCAACTGTTTCTTACAAATGCGAACAATGGAGAAGAGGTAACACCAATGCTGGTTTAGCTGATACATTACTTTTTGAATACACTTATACAACAGACTCTATAAATCATGGTACTTGGACAAATGTTCCGGCATTGGTTGGTAGTTCTACAAATACAACAACAACAACTGGTGCTTTGGATGGCAATACAGTATTTAAAAATGTTTCTGGTACAATTTCCGGATTAGTTGTACCGGCTGGTGGAAGTTTTTGGATAAGATTTAGTGATTTTGATGTATCACCAGGTAGTGATGATATCTTATCTGTAGATGATTTTAGTATAGCATTTACAACAGGTACAGTAGCAGCTTGTACAACACCAGCTTCTTCTGCTATAAACTTAGTAGCGAACCAAACAGGAACAACTTCTATTGCAGGTTCATTCAGCTCTACAACAGCAGATGGGTTCTTGGTTTTATTAGATTCAAACGCAACTCAACCTACAGTTGTTAACGGAACAGCATACACAGTAGGTCAATTAGTAGGAACATCTGTTGTTATAAGCAACAGCGCAGCTACTACGTTTTCAAAAAGTGGATTAGTACCAAATACAGTTTACAGAGTATGGGTTTTCCCATACAATAACGCAGGTTGTACAGGTGGTCCAAATTACAAACAAGCACCGGTATCAAGTGATACAGCCAAAACATTGGTTGATGCTTGTCCTGAACCGACAGCAGAACCTACTAACTTAGTCTTTACAAATGTTACAAACACTACAATTACAGGAAAATTTAATAAGGCAGTTCCTGCACCAACAGGTGGTTATGTGGTTGTATTTAGTACAAGTTCAAATATTGCTTATCCATTAGATAGTAGCGTTTACGCTGTTAATGATTCAATCAGCATAAATAATAATAGCTTTAAATCGAAAGTAATTGCTGTTGGTACAGATTCAAACTTTAGTGTTTCAGGTTTAGTTTCCGGTACAAGATATTATTTTGCAGTTTTACCTTTCAGTACTTGTGGTGCTTTCCCTAATTATAACAGAACTACACCTTTAAGAGATGATACAACAACAACAGGCACAGCACCATTAGTTGATTGTATACAACCAAGTGGTGTTTCAAACACATCAATTATTAAATTGGATTCTACAGCAACAACAATTACTATTAAATGGACAAAACCTGCAAATGCAGATAGTGTTT
>Ga0247804_10000121_pt1 | contig 38295 bp, 28 predicted proteins | sample UWRJL029104C1_FD_181142 | JGI IMG/M metagenome (GOLD analysis project Ga0247804, IMG submission 181142) | Plant litter microbial communities from Arlington Agricultural Research Station in Wisconsin, United States - UWRJ-L029-104C-1 | ecosystem: Environmental > Terrestrial > Plant litter >... | reverse complement strand
CACCGCAAAGATATCATTACCGCTGGGTGCTCACTGTAGCCATGGTGTGGACCCTGCTGGATTTCATTCGCTTCTCTATCTTTGCGGTGGTGGAAGAACGCGTGGCCTACCCTTACCTGGTGGTGAACGCCTGGTTGTTCGTGCTGCGCTTCCTGCTGATCTTTCCTACGTCGTACATCATGGGCTGGCTGATCGTATTCAAGTTAAAAAAATTATTCCGCCGTTTTCCTTTGTGGACGGGCATGCTGCTGAAAACACTGATCCTTTGCAGCATCACGTTCCTGCTGTATACCCTGCTTTTTGTTTTCACGCACCTGCTGATCTACGATTATACACCGGCGCGCACCATGCAGGAACTCATGGCCTATGGCGCGGATCATTACAGGATATTCAACAGCCTCGGCATCTGGGTACTCATCTTCATCTGTACGCAACTGGTAATTGAAGTAAATGAAAAATATTCGCCGGGTATTTTTAAAGATATATTGCTCGGCAAATACATTACGCCCAAGGAAGAAGTGAAGATCCTGATGTTCATTGACCTGAAAGATTCTACTTCCATCGCCGAACAACTGGGCCACCAAAAATATTTTTTGTTCATCAAAGATTTTATTTATTATGCTTCCGGCGCCTTGCTGAAATGGGGCGCCAATATTTACCAGTATGTAGGCGATGAAGTGGTTGTGTCCTGGCCCCTCACGCCTTCGAACAGTACGGCCTGCATACAATCTTTGCTGGAAGCCCGCAAGTCGCTGCAAAAGCAAAGCGATTATTTTCGTACCAAGTACGGCATCATCCCCGATTTCAGGGCCGGCCTGCATACGGGCAGCGTGATGGTGGGAGAGATCGGTACCATTAAGAAAGACCTGGCCATGAGCGGCGACGCCATGAATACTACTGCGCGCATCAAAGGGGCGGCCGGCGAGATCAATAAAAAATACATTGTTTCAAAGGATTTCATCGACGCCGTAAACCTCAAAGAATGGCAGGCCGAAAGTGTAGGCTTCATCGAACTCAAAGGAAAAGAAAACGCACTCGAACTCTTCTACCTGAAAATATAATTTTGTTTGTAGAAAATATTTCCCAAACAAATATTGCCTGCCTTTAAATATACGGAAGCCGCCGCTATCCACCTTGGCATATAATTAGCCATTACAATACCTACACAACCACCGCTATGCAATTTAATCGCTCTTCAAAACGAGTCCCGTTCTCCATTTTTTTTATACTTTTTTTTCTTGTCCTGTTCAACAACGGCTGGTCGCAAACGACCATCGTAAAAGATTCGGCGAACGATGAAAATTCAACTGTGGTGATCCCGGGTCAGCATTTTAAAAAAGGCCGGGGGCATCATTTTTTCCTGGGTAAACATTATCGCCCGGAGTGGACAACGCCGGTGCGGTTTAATAACTTTTACCTGGATAAGGAAATGGGTGGACTTACTGTTGACAAACCTTCGGGCAGCCGCCAAACCATGGGCCTGCGCCTGAAAAGTACGAACGGACACGAATACGTATTGAGAAGCATTGATAAAGATTTCGGCAATGGATTCGACAGCATTTACCGTGGGACTTTTATAGCCAATACCGCCAAGGACCAGGCTTCTTTCGGTTATCCCTACGCCGCCATCACTATTACGCCCATGATCGAAGCTGCAGGCGTTTACCATACCAACCCGCGCATGGTTTTCGTACCCAAACAAAAAGCCTTGGGGGAATACAGCGATAAATACGGCGACCAACTGTATCTTTTTGAAGAGCGGCCAGATGATGATTGGTCGGATGCAGCATTTTTCGGTAACTCTAAAAACGTGGTGGGCACGGAGAAGCTGATGGAAAAAGTATTTGAAGACAATGACAACAGCGTTGATCAAAAAGCGTTTGCGCGTGCCCGTTTGTTTGATATGCTGATCGGTGACTGGGGCCGCCATGCCGACCAGTGGCGCTGGGCTGCTTTTAAAGCCGATGGCAAAACGGTTTACAAACCCATTCCCCGCGACCGCGATCAATCCTATACCATATTCGACGGTTTATTGCCGGGGATTGCGACGTCTTTTGGTCCTGGTGTGTTCCTCGAAAATTACAGTCCCGACATTAACAACATCCACTTCTTCAACCGGCCCGGCCGTGAACTCGACCGGCAGTTTACCAATGAATTGAGCGAAGCGGATTGGGTGAACATCGCCATCGATATGCAAAGCCGTATTACCTATAAGGTAATCGAAGACGCGATTAAAATACTGCCTGCCGATGTGTATAAGATCAACGGTGAAAGGCTGGTAAAAAATTTAAAAGGCCGCCGCGACCGGTTGCAGGATTTCGCCCATCGCTATTATAAATACCTCGCCCGGAAGATAGAGATCTACGGTACGGATAAGAAAGAGTACTACGATATCAACCGCATCAGCAGTGAAGAAACAGTGGTAACGGCTTTCAAAGTAAACAAAGACGGTACACTGGAAAAAGATCCGCTGTACACCCGGAGGATATTAAAACAGGAAACAAAGGACGTGCACATTTTCGGCTTTAAGGATACCGATGTTTTTAAAATACGTGGCAGGGGCGGCGACGGCGTGAAGATCAGGTTGCTGGGTGTAATGCCGGAAGACAGCATCATCATGTCGGGTAACAACAATAAAACAAAAATTTTCAAAGGCCCGAGCGACCGCTACGACAGTGTTTTCCAAAAGAAAATTTATGCCGGCCCGATCATTTTACTGACGCCACCCGCATATAAAGTATTTGAAAACGATCCGCTGGGATTGTTTACAAGACCGGGACTGCACGTAGGGTTCAACGTTGCGTATCATCCCAAACCCTGGCGGGCAGATAAGCGCGAAGCCGTGCACAACATCGCTGTGAACTATGGTTTTTTAAGGAACACGTTTAACGTGGAATACGTAGGTTTCCTGCCGCAGAAAATCGGCCGCTGGAACATCGTGTTCAAAGGCAAGTATGATAATCCTGCCGCAGAAAATTATTTCGGCACGGGCAACAACTCTGTTGACAGCAGCAATGAAAATAACATCATTACCAGGTATTATAATACCTACAGCCAGCGCTATTTTGCCGGGCTGGCGTTGACACGCAGCATCAAGGATAAACATTACATCGACTTTACCGTTTTTTACCAGAACGTCGACATCAACAGCAACCCAAGCCGCTACATTGCTAAAAATGAAAGTACGTCGCCGGTGTTCAACCGCAACCAGTTTGTGGGCGCAGAGATCGGCTACAGTTACCTCGCTGTGAACGACCGCGTATTACCGACGAAGGGTATTAATTTCCTGGCCGCAGCCGGTTATGTATCGAACATAAAAAATTCGGAAGCTTTTTTCAAAGCGCGTTCCAGCATGGCCGTGTATGTACCGCTGGGTAAATACCTGAGCTTTGCAACCCGCGTTGGCGGCGGTTATTTAACGGGCGATGCCAATTATTATCACCTCAATAAACTGGGTGGTAACGTAAACCTGCGGGGTTATAAACGTGAACGTTTTTACGGCAAATCCAGCTTCTTCAACAACAACGAATTAAGGCTCATTACCAATACCCGCAACATTGTTTTCAATGGCCGGGTCGGCATCCTTGGGTTTATCGACAATGGTCGTGTATGGCAGCCGGGCGAGGTTTCCAAGGAATGGCATGTGGGTTATGGCGGCGGGATCATCCTGGTGCCTTTTAATAAAGTATCGCTGATGGCTACGTATGGGGTGACGAATAACAGGGAAAGTCATTTGCTGTTGAAAGCAGGGATGTTCTTCTAAGTCAAAATTCAAAAGTAAAAACCTAAAAAATCAGGAAAGCTGGCAACTTTTAGGTTTTGACTTTTTAATTTTTACTTTTTTACCCTTGTCCAAACTTCAGCATATTCGTACTGAAGATCTTTACCGCGATGGCCAGTAAAATAACGCCAAAGAATTTACGTACGACCGACATGCCGCTTGGTCCCAGTACTTTTTCAATCCAGTATAAAGATTTCAGCACGCCGTAGATCACCACGCAGTTGATCAAAATGCCGATGAGGATGTTGATGTCCGCAAAGTTGGCTTTCAGGCTCATGATGGTAGTTAAGGTGCCACTGCCCGCGATCAACGGGAAAGCGATGGGTACTACGCTGCCGGTTTTTGGATTATTATCCGGCTTAAAAAATTCGATGCCCAGCACCATTTCCAATCCCAATATAAAGATCACAATGCTGCCGGCTACCGCGAAAGACGGTACATCAAGTCCCAGTAATTTTAAAAATTCCACGCCTACAAAAAGGAACAGGATCATCAGTCCGCCCGAAGCCAGCGTTGCCTGCGTGGAACGGATCGTGCCGCCCATTTTTTCCCGCAGGGGTGCGAGTATGGGCACGGAGCCGATGATGTCGATCACGGCGAACAAGGTAAAGCTGATGGTTAAAATTTCCTTTAAGGCGATGGCGCTGAAGTTCATAAAGCGGTTTTGGCAAAGATAGAGATGCAGGATGTCTGAACTGTGATTTTGAATGATTAAATGATAGGCTATGAAAAATAGGTTATCAAAACGCCTTCGCGTCTTACCGGCAAATCCCGCCTCGATTCGTGCCACACCGAAACCGAAAGGCAGACCTATGATTTAAAATGATTGGGCTATAAAATGGGTGTGTTTAAAACGCCTTCCGGTCTTACCGGCAATTAACATTCGCGAAGCGAATAACTTACCGTCGCCATGTCTTACCGGTTAATAAGCTGGTCGGGAGGCCAGGCAGCGGAGCATGATGCGTTATAAAATTGTATTGCGAAGCATAGTTGTAATAAAGTTCCCATTTCCAAATCAACTCATCTCCAAATTAGGTTTGCACGGTTATAAAAAATATTTCTCCTTAAAGAAATTATATTTATTCTTCAACTCCAGCAAACATTTATTGCACAGGCAATCTTCATATCGTTTGGCAATGTACGCTTTTACTTCATCCGTAAGGGTTACGGCGCTGCAATGGCAATGCGTAATATCGCCGGGCTTGCATTCGAACAAACCTTTGCAACGGGGACAATATTTTTCTTCGTGCTTGCAGTTCATCTTAAAAATCAAAGCGACAAAGTAAAATTACTTTATCGCTTTGATCAATTGTATTAACGATTTGTAATTAGAACTTGAGGTTCACGCCCGCCACCACATTGAAGCGGCGACTGTTGTAACCACGGATCTCGAAATATTGTTCATCGGTGATGTTCTTCAGGTCGGCATACAAGGTAGCGATCTTGCCGATCCTGTATTGCGTATAAAGATTCCAGGTGTAATAAGAAGGCATTTCAACAGGCGCCGACATATATACCCCTTCAAAACGTTTGCTGATGCTTTGTACACCGGTGCGCACTAAAAAGTTGGGGGTGATAGACAATTCAGCGCTGAGGTTGATCGCCTGCCGCGGCCTGCGGTACAGGTTGAAGAAAGCCGTATCCTTTGTGCCTGCCTTGGTTTCAATGCGACCGTCGAGGTTGGTGTAATTACCGGTCAGTACCACTTTGCCCAGGTGCAGTTTGGTTTCCAGTTCAAAGCCTTTGTCTTTTTGTTCATCGGCATTGGTATAATAATCAGGATCAGGAAAACCCGGGCTCACATAAACAATGTTATCCTTTATATTCCTTATAAAATATACCGCCCGGATACTGCTGTTCTCCGTAGCATATTGCGCGCCTGCTTCAAAGCTGAAAGATTTTTCCGGCTTCAATTCAGTTGTGTTGTTGCGTGCCGGCCCCCATGCCTGGTAAAGCGATGGCGCTTTGAAACCCGTGCTGATATTGGAAAACACGCGGAGGTTCTTGTTGATCGCGTAAGAAGGATTGAAAGAGAAAGTGAATACATCGCCATAACGGTTGAAGTTGTTGTAACGGCCACCCAACTCCACGTTAAACCCTGCCAGGTCTTTCAATACCACCGAAGCATAAACGCCAAGCTGGTTTACTTTGGCAGAATCGTCGCTGAACTCCGGTTCTTCATACAGGCCGAAGGAACTAAAGGACATATAATTTTGATTGGTTTGCTGGTTGCGGTAATCAACGCCCACCAATACATCTACTTTTTTATGCACCGCGATGTTGCTGTAGAACTCTGCAAAATGCGAACGGCCCACGTACTCACTCTTACTGTAGTAGCTGAAGCCACCACCGCGTTTAACCGAATCATCAAGGTAGTTGCGCGTAATGGTATTGTAACTGTAGTTGAAATGAATAATCGATTTGCCCAGCGTGTAATCCGCGCCAATGCCCGCCAATGCGTTCTTTACTTTCAAGGTATAATCGCCATCGTCGGTAAAGGAACCCGCATCCAGGTCCGTTTTGTACCGGTTGAATTGCGTATTCAAACGAAGGCCGAATTTATCCGTGATCTTTTGATTGATGTTGGCCCTCACGCCGGTTTGGTCGAAACCATCCTTGTCGAAATCCTGGTTACCAACGGCATCGTAAGCCGATGAAAAACCACGGCTGTTAACGGTATTGAACTGCACATTGTAATTGGTTTTGGCGATCGTACCATTTACACCCACACCGGTTTTGAAGGTGCCGTAATTGCCCGCCGCAACCTGCACCAATCCGCCGATCTTCTTATTGCCGCCTTTTTTGGTGATGATGTTGATCACGCCGGCAATGGCGTCGCTACCGTACAAAGTTGACTGGCTGCCTTTTAAAATTTCGATCCGTTCCACCTGTTCCACCGGGATGGTATTGAGGTCGAACGCGCCGCTGATGCCCGATGCATCGTACACCGGCACCCCGTCGATCATCAGCAGGGTTTTGCCTGCACTGGCGCCGCGCATGTACACGTCCTGGTTAGTGCCCAGGTTGTTGCTGCTGCCGTTGATGATCAGCCCTCCCTGCGTATTGAGGATATCACCGAGCGACTGCCCGTTGCTTTTTTCAAGTTGTGCGGCATCGATCACGGTGATTACCTTACCCGTGAGCGATTGCTTGATGGGATTTTTGGTAGCCGTAACCACCACTTCATTTAAGATCCGGGCGCTGTCCTGCGCCTGCAACGTACTGCTGAAAATGACAGCAGCCGCAATAAAAATCTTCTTCTTCATAAACAGAAAAATTTTGTTGTGACTGCCTTCGTTGAAATTAGGTGGCTGTATTAACCACGGTAGAAATATAAATGCCCCCTCGGCCTTTACACTCCCTGCCTTTCACCCGAAAGCTTTGAATGATTGTTTAACAGGATGTGGCAGGTCTTCTGGCTTACTCTTTATTCACCGCCTTCCCGTCCGCCGGTGGGGCGAACAGTGGCCTGGAGTGTGAACAATCGCTATAGAGCTTACAGCTACGGGGATAGCACCGGAATTGAACCGGTTTCCCTTTTAATCCGCCGGCTGGCGGAACCAAATCCGGCGCAAATGTAGGTATAAGCTAAGTCCGAAGGGGCATTTGACTTAAATATTTTCGAAGAGCCGGATGCGTATATCCTTTTCATGGTATTTGATCACTATGATCCGGTAGTATATCTTAATGCAATACGCCATGGCTATAGCTGCGAAAAAGAAAGTTGAACAAACGAGGCCTGTTTCGGAAGACATAAAAGCAAGGGCCTGGTTGCCATAATCGTACAGCAACCCGAAAAAGGCAACAATGGCCAGCATGCTGCCTACCTGTTTTAATTCGGGATAATAAGTGGTGCGTTGTAATTTTTTATAGAGCGATATGGTTGACATGATTTTATTTTTTTGGATTCAAATAAGTGATGGGGTCTTTTAAAAATTCTTCTTTGCAACCGGCGCTGCAAAAGCCATATAATTTTTTCCGGTAGGTCAATGTATCGCTGATGCCTGCCGTAATGGGCATGCCGCAGACCAGGTCCGTCTTGCCTTCCAGCTTTACGGTTTTCTCCAGCCGGTGTTCCGGTGCGGGCATTTTCATTGCCGGCTTTGCGGGTGCGGTTACCACCGGTGGACCAGGTTGCTTTGATTGGCAGGCCGATAGTATAAGGATCGATATTATTATCAATGTGATCTTGCTGTTCATGTTGATTGATTGTATAAAATATAGAATGATCGCTATTGTTATAGCAATACTAATAAGGCTTCACAAGCAGAAGCGCATTAATAAAAAATAGTTACGTTAAACGTTTGGGGGATGGAAACAGGAGCGTGGCATGGAACTGATCGCCTTTTCATTCATTATGCTATAAGTTCTACTTACCCGGCTGATCTGCCCGGCTGCAACCAGGGTATTAAAAGCATCGGAAGAAAAAACCTTTTCCTTGTTCTCATATTTGCGCTCCGAATCCTGCTGGTCTTTTCTTTGCTGCGCTTCTATTTTTTTCATCGCCTGACATTGGCCGTTGCAACGAAGTTTTGGCCGCTTCTTGTTGATGCAATTCTTTGCATAGGCAGCCGTGTTCACAAAATAATCTAGCCGTATAAAGGAAGACGTGAAAGCCTGTGCAGTAAAGGCTATTAATAACAATATGGTTACCGGTTGACGCAAGAGGAGCACAAAGATACAGCATAACGGAACTTGCCTGACTGTGATTTTAAATGATTAGAAAATTAACGATGATGGTATTCCATAACTCCTAACTTCTCTTAGCCATTACTAATTTCTTATTTCTAATCACTAATTTTTTAACCCGGCGTCCCTTCATTGCCCGGCTTCATTGGCAGCCTGTCCCGGATTCTTTCGGGATCGCACTCTTGTACAGCAGTTCTTAACTGAACAACTGGAAAAACCATAACTCATCATTTCTCTTTGCCATTTCTCATTTCTAATTCCTAATTTCAAATCATGACAGCGATATCCAAAAAACTAAACCTTTTTGATTTCACCATGATCATGGTCAGCCTCGTGATCGGCATGGGCATCTTCCGTACGCCCGTGAATGTAGCAGCGGCTTCCCCCACACCTGCCATTTTCTTTGCCGCCTGGGTAGCCGGCGGCATCGTGGCGCTTTGCGGGGCACTTACCTATGCCGAGATCGGCAGTCGCTTCCCCGTGGCCGGGGGTTATTATAAAATATTTTCCTATGCCTATCATCCATCCATCGCCTTCGCGGTCAACTGCATCATACTCGTGTCTAATGCCGCTTCCCTGGCCGGTGTAGCGTTGATCGGCGCCGAATACATTACGAAAGTTATCCTGCCCACGGCCACCGATACTACCAACATCAAGATCGTGATTGCCATTTCTTCCATCGTTATTTTTTATGGCGTTAATTTACTGGGGTTGAAAATGAGCGCGCGGGCACAGAATATTTTAATGATCATTAAGATCAGTATGATCCTGCTGCTCATCACGCCCTTGTTCTTTTCAGCGGGCGTTTCAAATGTAGCAACGGGACCTTCGCTCGTCAGCCCGGGCTTTATGGAATATTTAAAAGCATTCGGGGTTGGACTGGTGGCCGTTTCTTTTACCTATGGGGGTTACCAGCAAACCATCAACTTTGGCGCGGAAGTTAAAAACCCGTCGAAGAATATTCCCCGCGGTATTTTCATTGGCATCCTCATCATCATTGCCATCTACCTTACCATCAATTATGCTTATTATAAAGTAATAGGTTTCGACAATTTAAAAACGGGCGAGAACATTGCGGCCATCATGGCCAGTCATGTGTTCGGCGATGCCGCCGGTAAAATATTATCCATTTTCCTCTTCCTTTCGGTGCTGGCCTATGTGAATGTATTGCTGATGAGCAATCCCCGAGTGATGCAGGCCATGAGCGAAGACAAAATCTTGCCCGAAGCCTTTCGCAAACGCAATATCAAAACCGATGTATTGTTTACTTCGCTCAGCGTATTTGCCTCTTTGTGTGCCCTCATTGTTTTTTGGGCGGAAAGTTTCGATAAGATATTGAGCTTTACCATCTTCCTCGACTGCTTCGGCATGGTGCTTTCCGCCGCCACTATTTTTGTATTGCGCAAACGCACGGCTCACCTCGACGGTACGGGTATTTACAAAATGAAACTGTACCCGCTGATGCCCGTCGTATTCATCCTTGCCTATTTATTCGTGGCCATCAGCATTGCGGTGGATTATAAGAACAACGACAACGCGGCGCTCACCGGCTTGTCCGTCCTCGCCGCGTTCATCGCCATTTATTTTATCGCGAAAGCCCTCGCTAAAAAACCAAGCTAATGGACATCTCTTACATCCTCAACGAATTTGCCGAAGACAGGGAAAATTACTTCAATGCCGTGTCGCCGCCGATCATTCAGACGAGCAACTTCATGTTCAAAAAGGTGGACGAGATGCGCAATGCCTTTGCCGATGAATATTCAACCTACCTGTACAGCCGCGGTAAAAATCCTACCGTCGATATTTTAAAACAAAAACTGGCAGCATTGGATGGTGCGGAAGATTGCCTGTTGTTCAACAGCGGTGCGGCCGCCATCTTTGCGGCAGTGTTCGCAAATGTAAAGTCGGGCGACCACATTGTATCCGTCGACAAACCCTATAGCTGGGCGCAGAAGATCTTCAACGAAATATTGCCGCGTTTTGGTGTTACAACCACGTACATCAATGGTACCGACATTGAAAATTTTGAAAGGGCCATCCTGCCCAACACCGCCATCATTTACCTGGAAAGTCCCAACAGTTGGGATTATGCGCTGCAGGACCTCAAAGCCGTGGCGGAACTTGCCAAAGCCGAAGGCATCATCACCATCATCGACAACAGTTACTGCACGCCCTTGTACCAGCGGCCCATCGAATACGGTATTGACCTGGTGATGCAAACGGCCACCAAGTACATCGGCGGGCACAGTGATACGCTCGGCGGTGTTTTATGTGGCAGTGCCGATATGATCAAACGCATTTTCAACCTCGAATACATGAGCATCGGCAGCGGCATTTCTCCATTCAATGCCTGGCTGCTTATCCGCGGTTTGCGTACCCTGCCCGCGCGGCTCGACCGCATAACGGCATCCACGCATAAAGTACTGGCGTTCTTAAAGCAATATCCCAAAGTAGAGTCGGTGATCTTTCCTTTCGACGAAAATTTCCCGCAGTATGAACTCGCCAAAAAACAAATGAGCGGCGCCTGCGGGTTGCTGACTTTTATTATCAAAGCCAATGATGTATTGGAAATAGAAAGATTTTGCGAAAGCCTGCAGCATATTTTTATGGCCGTAAGCTGGGGCGGCCACGAAAGCCTCCTCATTCCAAAATGTGCCGGCATGCCCCACAGCGAGTTTGACGCGAACAACAGGGAACACCGGATGGTGCGCCTGTACGTTGGACTGGAAGAGCCGGGTTATTTGATTAAGGATCTGGAGCAGGCTTTTGGGTTAATGTGAAAATATGAAAATAGCTCAATGTGAAAATGGAGCAGGATTTATAGAATTCAAGAATTATCAGAATTAGTTCGTTTTAGACAACATCAAACTAAACTTTCTAAACCATCTCATCCTTCTAAACCAAAATCCTCCTTCAACGATGTTCAACAATCTTCAACTTCCCGGTTCGTAAAGCCGTTGGTCAAAGACCAGACGGCGGCGGCGATATCTAACCCTTAAACTCTAACCTCTAATCCAAAACTTAGTTATATTTTTGTTCCATGCGTTATATCATATATAGTGTGATCATTTGCTGCTGCTTTGCGGGAACCGCATCGGCACAAAAGAAATGGAACCTGCGGGATTGCGTGGAATATGCGATGGCAAACAACCTGTCGGTCAAACAGGTGGACCTGCAAACACGCCTCGCTGAGATACAAGCCAGGCAAAGCCGGTACAGTATTTTTCCCAATGCGAGCCTAAGCCTCGGTCCCAGTTTCAACAATGGCCGCAACCAGGATCCTACTTCCTTCAACCTCATTACGCAGAGTTACGTTTCTACGAACGTGCAACTGCAAACCAGCGTGGATATCTTCAACTGGTTCAGCAAACGCAATACCATTGCCGCCAATGAATGGGAACTGCTGGCCGCCAAAGCCAATACCGATAAGGCGAAGAACGACATCGCCCTCACCGTAGCCAATGCTTACCTGCAGGTGCTGCTCGCCATTGAACAGCAGAAAATTGCCGAAGTGCAGGTTCAGCAATCCATTGCGCAACTGGGCAACACCCGCAAAATGGTGGACGCCGGTACCCTGCCCGAACTGAACGCCGCCGAGGTTGAAGCGCAGGTGGCCCGCGACAGCGCTACTTACCTTACGGCCAAGGGCGCCGTAGAGCAAAATTTATTGTTACTGAAATCCTATATGTCCATCGACGCAGCCACGCCTTTTGAAATCGATACGCCACCGGCCGATAAGATACCGGTTGATCCCATCGGCGAATTGCAGCCCGATGCCGTGTATGCCCTGGCCCTGGCCAACATGCCGCAACAGAAATTCAACGATTTTAAACTGAAGGCGGCGCATAAAAATTCAGCAGCAGCAAGAGGTTTGTTGTACCCAACCTTTTCCATCTGGGGTAGCCTGGGCAGCGGCTTTAACAGCCGGGCGCAGGAGATTGTTTCTTCTTCGAAGATCAATGCACCCATTGGCAGCGTTTCCGTCAACGGTACAGATTATACGGTTTTCCCCAGCCAGCCTTTTACCAATTATGAATATGGCAAGATCGGGTTCTTCCCGCAGTTCAATCAAAACTTCCGGCAGGCGATCGGGTTAACGATGAGCGTTCCGATCTTCAACGGTTATGCCGCCAGGTCCAATTACCAACGCAGTAAGGTCACCATTCAGAACCAGGAATTACAAAAGCAGGTAGACGACCAAAAATTAAAGCAGGACATTTACCAGGCTTACAATGCGGCCATCATCGCGCTTGAAAAATACAGCGCCAGCAAAAAAAGCTGGGAAACGAGTGAACGTACGTACAATTTTGCCAAAAAACGGTATGATGTAGGCATGCTGGGTACTTTCGAGCTCATTACCAACCAGAACAATCTTTTCCGTGCGAAGTTGGAATACGCGCTGAACCAGTTTGATTACGTATTTAAAATGAAAGTACTGGAATTCTATAAAGGACAGGGGCTGAAACTGTAATTATGAATTAGGACCTCACCCCCAACCCCTCTCCGGGAGGAGAGGGAGTTGGAAATATTTCGTTCCAATTCGTGTAATTCGTGTTTTAAAATTCGTGTAATAAAAAAACGTTTATGAGCAAATCAGTTAAATGGATATTGATCAGCCTGGGTATTTTACTGGTCGTGTTGGTGGTCATGTCGCAAATGGGTGCCTTCGGAAAAGATGAAGGCCCGCGCGTAACCACGGAAAAAGTACAAAAGCGCAGCATCACCGAGATCGTGAATGCGAGCGGCAAAGTATATCCCGAAGTGGAAGTAAAGATCAGCCCGGATATCAGCGGCGTGATCACCGACCTGGAAGTGCAGGAGGGCGATACGGTGAAGAAAGGCCAGGTGCTGGCAAAGATCTATGCCGATGTATATAATATCCAGCGTAGCCAGGCAGCCAGCGGCGTAGCGCAATCGCAGGCCCAGGTGGCCAATTCGCAGGCGGCACTCGAATCGTTGAAAGCGCAGATGGAACAGGCCCAGCAGAATTACGACCGCAACAAAAGGTTGTTCGATGAAAAAGTGATCAGCCGCAGTGAATTCGACGTGGTAGATGCAGCCTTGAAATCGGCCCGCGCGAATTACAATGCCGCATTGCAGGGCATCCGTGGCGGACAGGCCGGTGTACAAAGTGCACAGGCGAGTTTGCAAAAAGCCAATACGGACCTGAGCCGGACCGTGATCACGGCGCCGCGCGATGGCGTTATTTCTTTACTGAATGTAAAGAAAGGAGAGAGCGTGGCCGGCAACAGCTTCAACGTAGGTACCGAAATGATGCGCATCGCCGACATGGAAAAAATAGAGATCCGTGTTGACGTGGGTGAGAACGATATACCAAAAGTAAAACTGGGCGACAGCGCGTTGATAGAAGTAGATGCCTACAGCAACCGGAAATTCAAAGGCATCGTTACGCAGATCGCCAGCAGCAACAACGGCGCTGCCGCTTCAAACGCGTTGGGCACCACCACCACGGATGTTACGCAGTATAAAGTTTATATCAGGATATTACCCGAAAGCTATATGGATTTGATCGGCAAAGGCAGTTTCCCCTTCCGGCCCGGCATGAGCGCCAGCGCAGATATCCAAACGAAGACGCATAAAAATGTGCTGAGCGTTCCCATCAACGCAGTAACCACGCGGGATAAAAATGAAACGGATAAACCGGCAAAGAAGAAAGACAACGAAACGGACATCAAACCGACTTCTACTACCACCGATGATGATTTAGAGGTAGTGGTGTTCATCCTCGATAAAGACAAAAAAGTGCAGAAGGTAAAAGTCCAAACAGATATACAGGACATCAACAACATCGAAGTCACTTCGGGCATTAAAGAAGGCGATGAAGTGATCACCGGGCCTTACGATGCGGTGAGTAAAACATTAAAAGTGGGGCAGAAGGTGAAGGTGGTGGATAAGAAAGAGCTGTTTGATAAGAACTAATACAATTATGAGTTATGAATTATGAGTTGTTTGAGATTCATGGTTCATAACTTTCCTATTTTCATTCAAATATTTTGATGGAATGCTGGTTGTAAAATTGCTTTAATTTTTCAACGTTCTCTGAATAACGGCTGAAAAACCAGTCATCGTATTTAGCTAAATAAAAGGCTTCGAAATCGGGCTTGCTGATGCAGGAATACGCTGCCGTTGCCGCCATGATACCTGATAACAAAGCGTTTAAGATACCTTGTCCCGCAGCCGGATCGATGACGCCGGCTGCATCGCCACATAAAATTATTTGCTCCTTACATGCCGGCCTGGACACCTGCCAGCGGCGGTTGGTTTTTTTGATGTTCCCAATTTGTTCATGATTTTTTAATGCTTCAGGCGGGGTGAAAAGCTGGTCGCCTTTCGTTTCCAGTCGCGTCCAGGTGCAACGGCCGTTCGATTCCGGCGCCAGCCAGGTCCAGCCATTTTTGTGCGGGATGAATTGCGTGAAATTGCCTGCTGATCTTCTATTCAAATTACCAATAGCCACACCCGTCCAGGTAAACAGCGGCGGTGAATAAAATACTTTTTTGAAACCCGCTTTTTTTGAGGCAATGGATTGCATACCCCCGGCATCGATGATGTATTTACAGGAAAAATGCTGGCCTTGCTTCGTGATCACAGTTGCAACCTGACCGACATTGGTAATGATGTCAACCACTGTTTCTTCTGCCCATACGGTCCCTTTTTTCTTAGCAACTTCCAGCAAACCTGCATCGAACATGGCCCGGTTGATGTGGTGTCCTTCCCACGGCCCGTTCTCATCTTCTCCAAAAGCATTGCGCTGGCCATTGGATTCAATGCCTTGGTAAGTTCCCCGCGAAGCAATACCGATGCAATGTGAGGCATCCAGTTGTTGAAGTAAAGTCGCAACGCCGGGATGAATACTTTCCGAAGGAAGCACCGCTTCTTTTTCAACAGGAGTTTTCTTACTGCTTACGATCAATGTTCTTAATCCCTGTGAACGGCAATGAATGGCTGTGGCACAACCGGCCGGCCCTGCCCCGATGATCACTACATCATATTCCATGCGGCTTTATTTTACCCGCCAGGCCACCCTGCCGGTCTTTAAATCCACTTCTGTCCACGCGATCTTTTTAGTAGCAGTAGGATCGTTCGTCACCTGGCAGATGTATAGTTTCTGGCAATTCAGGCGGCGGCGTTTTAAATTATTCGTCCATTCTTTCGCCTTTGGCTTTTTATCTTCAGGATTCCCATCTGCTGCGGAATTGCTGAACACGTAGAGGTAACCCTCACCGGAGATCTTTGCATTGGCCTTATCGGTGATCCACTTTTTATCCTTGCCGACCAGGTTGGCCGGTATACCCAACCCCGCCGCATCTTCTTTTCCCCAGTTTACTTTTTCCGCGCTCACCAGCCACAGGTAAGTGTAAGCGGTGATCCTGCTGTTGTATTTTTCCGGGTTGAAATTCTTTTGAGGCAAAGTGGCAATGCACAATTTTAAACACTCCATGCGGTTGATGAGTTCCCTGCTTTTCAATTTTCTCAACTGCGACATGTCCAGTTTGCCTTTCAGCGCATTGTCGATCGCGTCGGCCCTGCCCAGGTCCGTAAAATTCACTTTCCATTGTCCTTTTATCTTTTCAAGATAGGGTCCCTGCTCACCGTCCCATCCCCAGGATTCCTTACCCGAAGGACCGTCTTTATACAAACCGATCTCTTCATCCAGCAGCGGTACGGCCGTAGGGTTGCGGTAATCCCATTCGTTGCCACCTTGGTAGGTGCGTGCCGCGTCGGGTGAAGTGGCCGGCCACATGCCGTTGAGCGCCGAACAGAATTTCATGTCTTCCACGAAAGGAGAACCGAGCCCTTCGGTGCCAACATAAATATCATGCACATCGTCGAGGCTGCAATAGGTTACATCCCATCCCGGCGCAAAAACTGAGGAAGCCACGTCGGGTAAGAAGCCGGAGATATCGTAGCCACGTTCGGAAGAAGGATCTTTATAAATGGCTAACTTTTCAGGCGAAAGGGTTGTATTCTTTTTCAACGGGTTCGACAGCACGGCCAGGTAGGTATTGGCGGTAGGATCGCTTTTGGTATCGATCATTTTCGGGTTGGGTTTTATACGGGCCGTAGAAAGACTGGCCACGCCGCCTTCATAAAAATGGCTTTCTGTGCCGGTGCCCGGGGCTATGTCGAAAGCCGCCAGGTCGAGCGGATCCACCTGCGGGAAAAAATCCGGCGCGGTAACAATGGAAAAAGCAGGCAGGCAACGTGGCTCGATGTTGTTTATTTTTTCGAGTTTCAGTCCATCTGTATTTACCGTAACCCTGCCATCGCAAATGCTGTCCTCAAATAAAGGCGCTACATAAGTTCCTTCTTTTACTGCATCTTCAAAATTAAAATTATTGGCCTGGGGGATGGGATTGAAACCCGTGCCGGCGCTGTCTTTTTTATTGGTAATATTGACAAACAAAGGCTGGTTGCGCGGCGCCTGGTAACGGTTGTAGCGGCGACGCAAATTAGCGTTGCTGCCCAACAATTCCACGTCTTCCACTTCCTGCGTAGCCAATGCCGTAAAATAGCGGTTGTCATATTCCGCTTCCTCCTGTTTGGGTACCCTGAAGTAAAGCGTTTCGGTGCCTTCCTTTGCCAGTCTTATTAAGGGAGCATGTTGAGACATCAGCAAAAAACTGGAACCCACATTTGAAAGGTTAGGATCCGGGTTGACCAGGTCTTTCGATGTTCTTGTCGTTGGACGGATGCCTTTTTCGATCACGATGCCTTCCGAAAGCGCCAGCTTTTTCAGCTTTTCACTTTTGTGTAATTCAATGAATTTGATTTTCGTTTCACCTGTCAACACATCATCATTGAAAATTTTCCGGATGGGCTGTAAAAAGGTTTTGCTGCCGTCGTTCCGGTCGTCTTTGTCATAAGCACCCTTGTAACTGGGCGATGTTATCAAAGAGATGCTTTCATTGTCAACCTTGCGGGCCAGGAACAAACCATAGCGCGCGGGTATAACGGCCACTCTTTTCTCCATTTCTTTATCCTCACCTGCAGGTTTGTTGGTATAGCAGCGGTTGATGGCATCGTAGTTCGCCGGTTGATCACCGATACGGCCGATGCCCGTGCGGGAATACACCATGTCGGCATACAGATGGTGCGGCGTTTTAAAGGCCGGCCGGTACTCGTAGGCAAACACGGCAAACACCAGTTCGTCGGTTGGTTTTACATCGTACAACGCTTTCATTTGTTCCCAATCGCTTAGCGCATAAATGTAATTTTCCAAAAGGTCGATCTGCGCCAGGGTAGGGTACGCGGTAACGCCCTGTGGCCTCACACGTGGACTGGCAAGCGTATGGAACAACAGGCTGTATGCCGGGAAGCCGGGTTGTATCAAACTTTCACCGGCAAAATCATCGAAGCCGGCATTGAGGGTCCGCAATGCGGATAGCCTTGCCGGGTCGATGGCAGCCGTCAATTCTTTTACCAGTTTATCGCCTTTAAGGCCAAGGTCAACACCCAGTTCATTTTCGAGGTAACTGCGCCAGCCGTTTGTTTTCAGCCATTGCAATAATTCCAAGAAATCGGTTTGCAGTTTTTTTGAAACAGCCGCGAATTGCAGGTGCCTTTCTTTGTCTTCATTGAACCAGGCTGCAATGGCGGTAAATTCTAAAGATACGCCGGCCGTAAGCATGGCGCTGTACCTGACAAAATCTCTACGATGCATACAGTAAGTTTGGGTAATAAAGACCCTGAAGGTAGAAATATTAAGTTGCTTTTACAAGAGCCAATTTGAAAATTTGAAGATGTGAAAATTTGAAAATGAATTGCAAGAAGTACCTACTTATATTCATACCTGAGTGAATATTTTTTTAGACGATGGGCTTTAAATTGAGCTATTTTCTCATTTTCATATTTTCACATTACCTGAACAGGTTTTCTGCGATCGCCACACTCTCTGGCTTCCCAACATCCACCCATTTATCGCCATCGTGCGGGTAACCCAGTATAACGTTATCGGCGGCAAGATCGAGGTACGTATCCATCACGGAAAATTTACCCCGCTGTTGTATTTTTTCAAAAACAGAAGGATGGTAAACCACTACGCAACTATAGGCAAAAGGCTGCAGGTCTTCTTTCGGCAGCACAATCTTCTCTTCGCCGGTGCTGTTGTTGCGCCAGCCGCACATACGGTGATCCGCGTCCAGTAAAATATTGCGGGAAGTATCTCTTTTCGTTACACCGAAAGCCACCAGCGGTTGATGCTGTTGCTGGAAACTGATCAACGCCGCTAGGTTCATATCGGTCAGCACATCTACGTTCAAAGAAACAAATGGTTCGTTGCTTTCCAGCAGGGGCCTCGCTTTCAACAGGCCGCCACCGGTTTCCAGTACTTCGTTGCTTTCATCGCTGATGAGTACATTGCTGCCCCAGCCTTTGTTGTTTTCTATAGCCTCCATCACCTGTTCCGGGAAATGATGCACGTTCACCACCACATCGGTGATGTTGTATTGCTGCAGGTATTCGATGTTGCGTTGTAGTAAGGACTTACCATTGACGATCGCCAATGCTTTCGGGTGTTCTAGTGTCCAGGGTTTGAAACGGGTGCCGAGTCCCGCTGAAAAAATGATCGCTTTCATATACCTTTCGTTTCGTGAATACCCTGTTCGATGTGGTTCAGTTCAATCTTTACATTGAATTTATTGCGAAGGTGCCGTGCAACGGCATCGGCTGCATACACGCTGCGGTGGCAGCCGCCGGTACAACCGAAGTTGATGACCAGGTTTTCAAAACCGCGCTTAATGTAATCTTCCACCGCGATGTCCACCACGTTGTAAATATTGTTCAGGAACTCCGGCATTTTCGTTTGTTGTTCAAGGTAATCTTTCACGCCTTTATCGCGACCGTTCTGCGGTTTGAACTCATCAACCCTGCCGGGATTTAAAATACCGCGGCAGTCGAACACGAAGCCGCCACCATTCTTTGTCAGGTCAGGTGGATAACCGGTTTTGATAAAAGAAAAGCTATTGATCTTTACAATGAGCGGCGTGTCTTCCGTTGCTTTTACATGCGTGAATTCCTGCGCCACTTCGTCGCTGATGCAGATGTCGAGTACTTTTTTAAATTCCGGTACGGCGATGCCGATGCTTTGTGTTTGTAAAAACCCCTTCAGGTTCTCAAGCGCCAAAGGGATACTGGTAAGAAAGTGCGCCTTGCGTTCAAACAGGCCACGGAAGCCGTAAGCGCCCAATACCTGCATCATGCGCAGTAATACGTAACCGTTGTACTGGCTTTTAAAAACATCGCGGTCCACGGTTTCACCCACTACTTTTTCAAACGCGTCGATGTAATCGTCCAGCAATAATTTCTTCCAATACTCCGGCAGGTTGGCTTTGGCCTGTGATAGCAGGGAAGCCACATCATATTGCGGTGCACCCTTCATGCCGCCCTGGTAATCGATGAAATGCACTTCTTCATCCATCGTCACCATGATGTTGCGACTTTGAAAATCGCGGAACATGAAATATTTATACTGCGTGTAGGAAAGGTAAGTGCTCAATGCTTCGAAGTCGTCGATCAGTTTTTGTTTATCGTAGGGCCTGCGCAAAGCATCCAGGAAGTAATATTTAAAATAAAGGAGATCGGCCATGATCGCCTGCTTGCCGAAGGTTTCATTGGTGAGGCATTTTTCGTAGTTCAATCCTTCATCACCTCTTACCTGTAATTCAGCAAGCCGCACGAGGCTTTTTTTATAAACGCTGTAAACTTCATCGGTAAAGCCTCCTGTTTCCAATACCTGTAACAAGGAAACATCGCCAAAATCTTCCTGTATGTAAATGCGTTTGTCGTCGCTTACAAAATAGATCGCCGGTGTATTCAGTTGTTTTTGCTGGAAGTGTTCGGAAAAATAAATGAACACTTCGTTCTCAGGCACATTGATGCCATGCGTGGCGATGTAACTTTTTTTATCCGTGTGGATGCGGTAATAATGCCGGTCACTGCCCGCCTGTGGTAATTTGTCGATCGCCCTGATGGGATCGCTGCTGTATTGTTCGAAAACCTGTTGTATGTCGTGCGCTTCAGTTTGCATACGGTAAAAATAAGCCAATATGCCAAAGTGAAAACAGGAAAATAAATTGAGTTTTTTGGAGAACCGGGGTCGTTATGGAACTACTTTTTCTTTTGTTTGCCGGCTTGTACGGATTTTACATTCCTGAGCTTCCGGATATCGTTTTTCATTGTATTGATGATGCTCATTAAGGCAGCAATATCTTGTTTGGTAGCATAACCATAACTACTGCCCGGCTCTTCCATTATTACAGCCGAAGTTTCATTAAAAAAATAGGATACTTCTACACCCAGTATTTTGGCGATGGAAATAATTCGTCCTACTGAAGGATCGGTCACACCTCGTTCTATTTTTGAATAAGCGCTTATAGAAATGCCCAACTCACCTGCCATGTTTTCCTGGTTATAATCCTTGCTTTCCCGGAGTTTTCTTATACGATATCCTATGTTGTCTTTCACCCGACAAATTTCTACTTGTCGCATCATACTTTTTTTACCGTGAAGCTGGATATATGGCTTTAAAGTGCTTAATTTGTCTTTAAAGTGTAATTATGTCGCCAAAGGCCATGTTTTGTAATTAGAAGCCTTGCCGCAACCTGTAAATGCCCACGCTAAATTGGATAGGAAAAGATAAGGTGGTGAACCATCACCTCGATGTGCCTTTCAGGGTACTGGATAAGCAGTACACTTTCAATCAACCCGGTAGCGGCAATAAGATCATACAGGGAGATAACCTGGAAGCCTTAAAAGCTTTATTGCCTGAATACGAAGGCCGGGTAAAATGTATTTATATAGACCCGCCCTATAATACCGGCAATGAAAACTGGGTATATAATGACAACGTAAAAAATCCAAAAATAAAGAAATGGCTAGGCGGGTTAGTTGGAAAGGAAAGTGAAGACCTGGCGCGGCATGATAAATGGCTGTGCATGATGTATCCAAGGTTACAACTGCTTCACAAGTTACTCCACAGAGACGGCGTGATCTTTATTTCCATTGACGACAACGAAGTCAGCAACCTAAAATTGATGTGCGATGAGATATTCGGTAACAGGAATTACATAAGCTCGTTGGTTTGGAGAAGAAGGGCGTCCTCGCAAATGTCACAGAATAATATATCTGTCGATCATGAATATGTAGTGTGCTATTTTAAAGAGGCTGCTTCCAGCCTGAATGGGATAAAAAAAGATTATAAGAATTATGCTAACCCCGATAATGATCCCCGTGGTGACTGGACATTAGGCGATCTTACGGTGGGCATGACGAATGAGCAAAGGCCTAACCAGTTCTATGATTTGGTTCACCCTGAGAATGGAACAATCTATCCCGCCAATCCTAAAAGGGTGTGGACCTATGCACCTGGAACAATGGCTGAAAAGATCGCCGAAGGCAGGGTCGTTTTTCCAAAGAACAGCACCGGTCAGCCTATGTACAAGCGTTATATCGGGGACCTGAGAACCGATATCAACCCGCTCTCTTCCTGGATGAGTAACGAAGCTTATAAGATAGGTTTAAACTCAGAAGGAACAAAAATCATACAGTACATATTTGAAGCGAAGCTGTTCGATTATCCTAAACCGGTTTCGTTGATCGAATTACTGCTATCGCAGGGAATGTCGGAAAATGACATCGTGCTCGACTCCTTCGCCGGCTCCGGCACCACTGCGCACGCGGTTTTGAATTTGAACAAAGATGGCGGCAACAGGAAGTTTATTTTAATTGAAATGGAAGACTATGCCAACACGGTAACGGCAGAACGCGTAAAAAGAGTAATGAACGGGTACGCAGGGAAAGAAGGGACCGGCGGCAGCTTCGACTACTATCAGTTGGGCGAACCTTTATTCAGCGGTGAAAATGCAGAATACCTCAACGAAAAGGTCGATATCGAAAAAATAAAACAATACATCTGGTACACAGAAACAAGAACCGCTTATTTGGATACAAAAGATCAACACAAAAGCAATCACTATCTCGGGAAAAAAGATGATACCGCTTATTATTTTATCTATGAAAAGAATGAATTTACAACGTTAGACTACGAAATGCTTTCCATCGTAGAGGAAGAAGCAGGGCTGTATATAATCTATGCGGATAATTGCTTACTGCCGGCTGAATTAATGTACCGGAAAAATATCGTTTTTAAAAAAATACCAAGGGATATAACCAGGTTCTGATATGGAATTAAAAAGCTACCAATATAAAGTAATAGAAGACCTGGAAAAATACCTTGGTTACCTGCAGCGGTATAAAAAAGTAAATGTCGCGTTCAATAAATACTGGGAAGACAGGATTGGCCCCTACGATCCACTTGAAGGTAAAGGCATGCAGCCCTATAAGAACAACATCCCCAACGCAGCGCATGTATGCATCAAAGTGCCTACCGCCGGTGGAAAAACCTTTATTGCCTGCAATGCGCTGCACAGCATATTTTCGGCTTACAGCGGCAGCATTCCCAAAGTAGTGATCTGGCTGGTGCCGTGGAGTAACCTGCTGGATCAAACGGTAAACAACCTGCGTAATCCTGCGCATCCTTACCGGCAAAAATTAAACAGCCTCTTCAACAACAGAGTATGTATATATGAAAAGAAAGACCTGCTGCAGGGATCTAATTTTAGTCCCGTGGTGGTACAGGAGCAGCTTTCTATTATCGTCATGAACTTTGCCAGCTTAAGGGTAAAAAACAAGGAAGACCGTAAGGTGTACCAGCAAAACAGCCAGCTGCTGGCTTTTGCGGATAGGTATAAAACCAAATCGCACCTTCTGGATGACATCGACGAAACGGCATTGATCAACGTGATCAGGAGCCTGAACCCGGTGCTGGTGGTGGATGAAAGCCATAATGCCGAAAGTACCCTGAGCGTGGAAATGTTGAATGCACTCAATCCCTCTTTTGTATTGGATCTTACCGCCACGCCAAAAGAAAACAGCAATATCGTAAGCCTGGTGCCAACCATAGAACTTAAGAAAGAGCACATGGTGAAACTGCCCGTGATCGCTTATAATCACCCGGATAAAACTGAAGTGATCAACAGCGCGCTCCATCTCCGGCACAAACTGGAATTGCTGGCAAAGGAAGACGAAGCCAAAGGCGGAAAGTACATAAGGCCAATCGTACTTTTCCAGGCCCAGCCTAAAACAGCGGAAGACAATACGACTTTTGAAAAATTAAAAGAGCAACTGCTAAAAATAGGCATACCCGAAGAACAGATAAAGATAAAAACCGCTAACAAGGATGAATTGAAAGGTATTGACCTGTTGAGCCGGGACTGTGAAGTCCGCTACATCATTACCATAAATGCCTTAAAAGAAGGATGGGATTGCCCTTTCGCTTATATATTGGCATCGCTGGCCGACAGGTCATCCGCGGTGGATGTGGAGCAGATATTAGGGCGCGTGCTGCGCCAGCCTTACGTGATGAAGCACAGCGCGCCTTTGCTGAATATCTCGTATGTGCTTACAGCCTCTCTGAAATTTCATGAGACGTTGGAAAATATAGTCAAGGGACTTAAAGCCAGTGGTTTCAGCGATACCGATTACCGCGAAAGGGATATGATGCCTGCGGAAGAAAAGTTGCAGGCCGTTACCAATTCGCTGGAGCATTTTTTATTCCCGGAACAAACTGAACAAATAGAAGGCGGAGCAGGTATTAATCCCGAACGGATCTCATTTGGCGCTGCTGCCAATGTTGCACCGCTGCCGTATCGGATATAGAAAAAATTGCTGTTGAGCAAAACCTGCAAATGGAAGCCGTTATACAACAGCAAAGATTGCAACCTGTTGACGAAAATATTTTTGAAGAGATGGGTGATAAAGTTAAACGGTACAAAATGTTGCCGGTCCATAAGCCGCTGCTGGAAAACCTGCAGTTGCCACAGTTCTTTCTTACGGTGCCAAAAAATATATTCAGCGACGATAAAGCTTTATTGAACCAGGAAGCTTTGTTGAAGAACTTCAGGCTCGGTGCTGAAGATATTAAAATAAATTTTGAGCAAAATACAGCAGAGCTTTATAAAATAGATATTGACCAGATAGAAAATGACGAGTACGATGCGCGGTTTACAAAGATCGAAGACATGGCTGTTAAAGAGCCGATCGTGGAGTACATACTGGCCAAACCTAAAGAAGGCCAGGTAAAGGATATCGCTCACCAGCTGGTAAAAATGATCGGGAATATGGACCCGGTTGCCGACCAGGAAATCCGTACTTATGTTGAGCGCATATTGATCAGCCTGGATGCAGAGCAACTGAAAGATGTTTTGTTAAAGCAACTCGGTTATGCCGGTAAAATAAAGCAGAAGATCCGGCAACACATACAGCAATATGCCGAAATGCAATTCAATGATTTTGTAAAGATCGGCAAGGTATTTACCCTTCCGGCCTGGAAGTTTCCCGAACAGGTTGTTCCAGGCCAGTTAGGCCCTTCTCTCAGCAAATCCTTGTATGAAAGAGAAGGAGCGATGAACGGTTTCGAACTTTCGTTCATCAATGAAATAGCCGGGCTATCCAATATTGTTTTTTGGCACCGTAATCTCGGAAGGCCGAAAGGCTTTGTCATCAACGGTTTCAGCAACAATCATTATCCTGACTTTATAGTTTGTACCCGATCGGGCAAGATCATTTTAATAGAAACCAAAGGCGGCGACAGGGATAACAGCGACAGCATAGCCAAATGCCGGTTGGGCAACGAATGGGCAAGACAGGCAGGCAGCCAGTTCGTTTATTTTATGGTTTTTGAGCACAACAGTATAGAAGGAGCTTATAGTGTTGAAAAAGCAAAGGAACTGATAAGGCAGTTGTGATTTTTGAAGTATTGGGGTACCCATATGGTAAATAAAAAGACGGCAATTAAAGCCAGGCAATTATAGTGTGGCTGCTTTATCGGGCGGTTTTAAATTTTTAGCAACTTTCATTTTTAGCTTTTTCCTTTTTACTTTTGGCTTAAAATACAGCCATGCGAACAAATCACGAAATCGACTACAAAATTTACGGCGAGGAACTCCAGTTCGTGGAGATCGAACTCGACCCGAATGAAACCGCCATCGCGGAAAGCGGCGCCTTTATGATGATGGACAACGGTATTGAAATGCAGACCATCTTCGGCGACGGCAGCCAGCAGCAAAGCGGCGGCCTGCTCGGTAAACTCTTCAGCGCCGGCAAGCGTTTACTGGTGGGTGAAAGCCTTTTCATGACAGCTTTTACCAATACAGGACAAGGAAAAAAACGCGTGAGTTTTGCCGCGCCTTATACGGGTAAGATCATCTGCTTCGACCTGAAAGAACTGGGCGGTAAGATCATCGCCCAGAAAGATGCTTTCCTCTGCGCTGCCAAAGGGGTAAGCATCGGCATTGAATTTCAACGCAGGCTCGGCACCGGCATTTTCGGTGGCGAAGGTTTCATCATGGAAAAGCTGGAAGGGGATGGATTGGCATTTGCACATGCCGGCGGCTACGTGATCGAAAGGACCCTGCAGCCCGGTGAAATATTAAAAGTGGATACGGGTTGCGTGGTGGCCTATACCGCGGGTGTTGATTTCGACATCGAGTTCATCCGCGGCGTAAAGAACTGGATGTTCGGTGGCGAAGGTTTGTTCTTTGCAAAACTCGCAGGCCCGGGTAAAGTATGGCTGCAATCCTTACCCATCAGCCGACTGGCCGGCCGCATCATGCAATACGGCACTTACAACCGCAAGGAAGAAGGAAGCATTTTGGGTGGGTTTGGTAATTTGCTGGATGGAAGAGAGTAGCAAATACTCAAATATGAAAATTTGAAAATAGTGCAATGAAACGCCCGGTATTTTTGATACCGGGCGTTAGTATTTAAGAAGAATATTAATTCCTGCTGCTGAGCTTTGACAATAACCTTAAAATTTCAAGATACAACCAAACGATCGTAACCAACAGTCCAAAAGCACCGTACCATTCCATGTACTTGGGCGCACCCATTTCAACCCCTTGCTCAATCGTATCAAAATTGATAATCAGGTTCATAGCTGCAAGTGCAACTACCAGCACAGAAAATCCAATACCCAAGGCTGTGTTTTGAAATAAGAAAGAGGGAAGTGTGGCATCAGCCAGTACAAGTCCAAAGCAAACAAGGTAAAACAATCCAATGGCAACCGTTGCTGTTAGTACGATCGACCTGAACTTTTTTGTAGCTTGTATAACTTTGAATTTATATAAAAGATACATGGCGCCAACAACAGCAAAAGTGAGACCCACAGCCTGCACAACTATACCTTCGTAACCTCCTTTATAACCATCCTGTGCGCTGTTGGCCTGGTATTCAAAAAAGGCAGAGACGCCTCCTACGAACAAACCTTCCAGCAGTGCATAAGCCGGTGCTAAAAAGGGGCTCCAATGTTTTTTAAATGCCATCACAATTGCCAGTACAAGTCCACCGACAACACTGATAATAATTAAAGTCCAGACATCACCGCCTCCAACAAATTCTTTCCATGAATAGTACGCTGTCGCCAACATCAACAAGAAAAGCACACCAAACTTATTCATGGTGCCTTTGGTTGTCATCGCATTTTCACGATCAACAATATTGTCAAGTACAGAGCTTTGGAACCTTTTCTCCGATAAGACTGGATTATTCGACTGAAATAAAGACATAATATAAATATTTAGGTACTAAAAATAATATTTATAATTAGAAATGAACAATTAGAAATTAGAAATGTGCAGCCTGTATTAGAAAAAAGCACCAACCCACTAAATCCCTATCCATTTCTAATTCCTCATTTCTAATTTCTACTTAACGCCGGGTAATTGCTAATCACCTCAAAATCATACTCCTCCTTTGCCTTCAGCTTGCGGATCAACTGGTGCAATAATGCCGAATCCTGGGGGTGTGCATATACCTGGTCGTGCGCCAGCAATACGAGGTGACCGGCGGTCTTGGTCCTGTTTTGGGTAAACATACTGTCTACCTGCTGCAACAACTCATTTTCCGTGCAGGTGACGTGCAACTCGTTGTTAAAGCGCCATTCCAAGTCCCAGCCCATTACGGTAAAATTTTTACTGTAGAGGCTGTCGGCCGCTTCCTTACTGCTGTTGATGTCGGTACTTTTTATGGAAGCTGTCCGCCAGATATTACGCCCGGGTGTACGTACGATATTGGCTGTAAGTTGCAGGCTATCCGCGCAGCGCATAAAATCCTTTACGGCGCTGTCGGGCACGGCGTAAAAGCGGCTGAACTTATTATTGAAAGCATGCGTAAAACTGTGGTTGGCAATTTCAAAAAGCGGGTTGTGTGCCACGGTATCGTACATCGCCGACTGGTCGCTGCTTCCATACACGTGTTCGCCTACGATGAACAGCGTAACGGGTACCTGTTCGGCCTCGATGATGTCGGCCAGCTTACGCGTTCCCTTGTTGGGACCGTCATCAAAAGTAAGGTAGATGGTTTTCTTTTTCTTGCCCGGTGGCTTTTTGATGGTTGCAACGGTATCGGGTGCTTTGGCTTTTGGTTGCAATTCAAAAACGGCGTCATCGGTGCGGTACGTGTGACAGGCTGTAAAAGCTACGGTGATCAAAGTACTGCTGACAATCGTGGAAAGCGCCTGGCTAAAGGAGAAGGCAGGAGCAGCGTCGGGGTCCATAAAGGGGAGTTGATTTTTATAAGATGAAGATATTATGAAAGGGAAGCGGTTTCCAAATATGGGTTGTTAAACAATTTATAATGTGATAACACGAATTTTTTAAGGCACGAATTACACGAATTTTTTATTACACGGGTTAAGCAGATTACACGGATTGGAACGGAATGCTGCTAGCTCCCTCTCCTTGGGAGAGGGTTGGGGGTAAGGTTCAACGAAATGCTGCTAGCTCCCTTCTCCCTCCTGGGAGAAGGGTTGGGGATGAGGGCCATCACAGCCAATCTCCTAATCATTCAAAATCATAGTTCAGACTAATCTTTCAAATCAGGCAAATCCCGGTTATATTTGCACCCATGGAAAAGTTGTTAGAACAGATCGCAGCGCACAAGGCCGCCATCAACTCCTGGAGCGGTGGCGATGCGGAAGCTTTCAGGATACAATACCTTGGCAGCAAGGGTTTGGTAAAAGCGGTGATGGGCGAAATGAAGAACGTGGCAGCGGAAAATAAAAAGGAAGCCGGCCAGTTGCTCAACGAGTTTAAATTATTTACCGAAGAAAAATACAACAGTTTAAAAGAAACTGGCGAAGCAGCCGGCACCGATGAAGGACCGGGTTTCGATTACAGCCTGCCGGGCGATCCGTTGCCCTTGGGCAGCCGCCACCCCATCAGCCTGGTGCGCAACCAAATTGTCGGTATCTTCCAGCGCCTGGGCTTTGCCGTAGCGGAAGGGCCGGAGATCGAAGATGATTTTCATAATTTTACTGCGCTGAATTTACCGGAAGATCACCCGGCGCGCGACATGCAGGATACGTTTTATATTTCTACCAATCCCGACTGGTTACTGCGTACGCACACGTCCAGTGTACAGGTGCGAGAAATGCAGAAAGGCAAACTGCCCATCCGCATCATTTGCCCGGGTAGGGTGTACCGCAACGAAACCATCAGCGCACGGGCGCATTGCTTCTTTCACCAGGTAGAAGGTTTATACATAGCAGAGAACGTTTCGTTTGCCGACCTGAAACAAACACTTTATTTCTTCGTACAGGAAATGTTTGGCAAAGACGTGAAAGTGCGTTTCCGCCCAAGCTATTTTCCTTTCACCGAACCCAGTGCTGAAATGGATATTTCCTGCCTCATCTGCGGCGGTGAAGGTTGCAGCGTTTGTAAAAAAACCGGTTGGGTTGAAATTTTAGGTTGCGGTATGGTGCACCCGAAAGTGCTGGACAACTGCGGCATCGACAGCAACAAATACACCGGCTTTGCGTTCGGCATGGGCATCGAAAGGATCACCATGCTCAAATACCAGATCAAAGACCTGCGCCTGTTCAGTGAGAACGACCTCCGCTTTTTAAAGCAATTTACCAGCGCAGTCTAAACTGGCATTTCCTGTTAATTGCTGTCTTTTCAATTACTGATTACCAATTACTAATTTCTAATTGGCATTTGCCTCTGTGGCAAATACTCCCCACTTTTAGCCTTAAGCCGGATAAAGGCCCTTGCAGCGCGCCGGTAACAATCTTTTAATTCAGCTATAATAACCCGTCATGGCCGCTTTTATACCTGGCAACGCATTGCACAGCTAAACTGCTTGGCACCATAATTGAAAATCAGCGGGTAGAAACTATTCACTAAATCTATTACGTATGACGATCAAAAGCATTATGGGGATTGTAGGCATGGCGCTTATCATCAGCAGTTGCTCTGCCTCTAAAGAAGGCAGGTCAATGAAATCGAATATCAACGGCAACTGGGTTTTGCAAACCATTACCGCGGAAGGCATTACCGGTGTTGCAAAAACAACTGTTTTCAACGAAGCGGAATTCGGCTGCTTTATCGGCAGTTCCTGGAATTTTATTAAGAACAACAGCATGGGCAGCTACACGATCGTGGATCAGAAAAAAGAATGCCCTTCCATTAAAAGATTCATTCGCTGGTCGATCTATGAACCATCCGATGCCGAACGCTCTTTCCAGTTTAAAAGACTGGATGATAAAAAGAATTCGATGGACAATGGCGACGGTTACCGTTTGAACATTGTGCAACTGGATGCAACGCAAATGAAGCTGCGGTCGGAAATAACTTTTGAAGGAAGGCCAGCGGCCCTTATCTACAATTTTGTAAAACAATAATCATCGAACCTTATTAAAAAATAATTTATGAAACAGGTATTTGGAAAATTAACAATGGCAGGCGCGGCAATGATCATATTGCTGGGCAGTTGCGAAACCGTGAAGAACACGAATAAAACACAAAGAGGCGCAGCAGCCGGTGCAGCCGGTGGCGCGGTGATCGGCGGTATTATTGGCAACAATGTAGGTAACAAAAATAACACGGTACTCGGTGCTGTATTGGGTGGTGTAATTGGCGGCGTTGCCGGGGGTATCATCGGTAACAAAATGGATCGCCAGGCAGAAAAGATCAAGAACGAAATTCCCGGCGCCGAAGTGCAAAGGGTGGGCGAAGGCATCGTGGTAACGTTCAACGATAAAAACCCCGACGGTTCAAAGATGGGCGTTTATTTTGCTTACGATAAATCCGATATTACCGCCAATTCAAAACTCGCACTGGCTAAAATGGTAGACATCTTTAAAGAATATCCTGAAACGAATTTGCTGGTAGAAGGTCATACGGATGATAAGGGAACAGATGCTTACAACCTGGCATTATCAGAAAGAAGAGCCGAAGCCGTAGGTAATTACCTGAAGTCCATGGGCGTTTCACCTTCGCGTTTAAGCATTCGCTGGTATGGTGAAGCGCAACCGAAAGTTGACAATACTTCCGATGCTAATCGTGCCGAGAACAGGCGGGTGGAATTTGCGATCACGGCCAATGATAAAATGAAAGCGGAAGCCCAGCAGCAGGCTGGTTCAGGCAAATAAGAATGCAGAAAATGGGTAAAATGGAACAGGATTTGCTGTTCTTCATACTATAAGCCCCGATTGACGATGGGCAACCTGATTAAGCTGTTGTGCAGTTATAATTTTTTGAAGGATTTTCAAATTAACCATCAAAAAAATGTAACATCGCACAACAGTTTTTTTTTAGGCCCAGGCGGCCGGTTCCTGTCGCCCCGGTTCGTGCCCAGAACTGGGATGGGAAACGGAATTAAAATTTCGGTTCCTGGCCAACGAATCGATGCGTAAAATAAAAATACTGGTTCGGGGCATGAACCAAGGCAATCATTTATGAGCATCAACAGCATTTGCGTCATTGGCGCCGGCACCATGGGAAGCGGCATCGCACAGGTTGCCGCACAGTCAGGTTTTTATACCCTCCTCTTCGACATCGATGGCGCTGTGATCGAACGCGCAAAACAAGGCATTCAAAAAAGCCTGCAATTTCTTGTGGACAAACAAAAGATAACGGCGGAAGAAAAAGAAAATATTTTTCAACGCATCCGTTTTGTCACCGATACCAACGACTGCCTGGCCGACCTGGTCATAGAAGCCATCGTAGAGAAAATAGAAGCCAAGGTTGCTATCTTTAACCAACTGGCGGAAGTCAACCATAGTGAAGTCATCTTTGCCAGCAACACTTCTTCCTTATCCATCTCGGATCTCCAGCAACGGATCGTAAACCCGCAACGCGTGGCCGGCCTGCACTTCTTCAATCCCGCACCGGTGATGAAACTGGTGGAAGTGGTGAAAGGAGACCAGACAAGCGATGAAACGATCCAACGCCTGCACGACCTCTGTGTAACGATGCGCAAAACGCCGGTGATCTGTAAAGACGCACCGGGCTTTATTGTAAACCGCGTGGCCCGGCATTATTACCTGGAAGCAATGAGGCTGGTGGAGCAAGGTTTTGCCAGCATTGAAACCGTAGATGAACTAATGGAAGCAACCGGTTTTAAAATGGGACCCTTCCGCTTGATGGACCTCATCGGTATGGACGTGAACCTTGCCGTTTCCCAATCTTTATACGACGCCTTTCACCAGGAAGAAAGATTCAAGCCTTCGCCTTTGCAAATAGAGAAAGTTGCCGCCGGGAATTTGGGAAAGAAAACGGGGAGTGGGTTTTACCAATACTAATTACAAAGTATCAAGTATCAAGCTAAACTGGCCGCGCATGATAAAGCGTTCTTATAGCCGAAGAAATATTCAATATTCAATCTTCAATCTTCAATCTTCAATATTCCATCTTCTTATCTTTACTTATAAATCAACCTCATGATCCTTGTTACAGGCGCCGCCGGTTTATTGGGAAGGGAACTGGTACGGCAGTTGCTGGCGCAGGGAAAAACAGTACGGGCCATTTACAACCGCAGCCCGCTTCCCGGTTTTAATTCGCCTTTAGTGCAACAGGTTCAATGCGATATATTGGATGTGGAAGGACTGGCCATTGCCATGGAAGGCATTACAGAATTGTATCACTGCGCGGCCATTGTAAGTTTTGCGCCGAAGCGGAAACGTGATCTTTATAAGATCAACATCGAAGGCACGGCCAACGTGGTGAACGCCGCGCTGGATGCAGGCATAAGGAAAATGGTACACGTGAGTTCGGTAGCCGCCCTGGGCAGGATCAGGGAGGATACGCCCATCGACGAAACGATGAACTGGACGCCCGAAACAAGCAACAGTATTTATGGCCAGAGTAAATACCTGGGTGAACTGGAAGTGTGGCGTGGCATCGGCGAAGGCCTCGATGCGGTGATCGTAAATCCCGTGGTAATATTGGGTGCGGGCGACTGGAGTTCCGGTTCTGCCAAACTCTTTAAGAATGTACACGACGGTTTTCCCTGGTATAGTGAAGGTACCACCGGCTTCGTGGATGTGCGCGACGTGGCAACTGCGATGATACAGTTGATGGAGAGTGATATTTCGCGCCAGCGTTTTATCCTCAGTGCGGAAACCCGCAGCTACCGCTACTTGTTTGAAAATATTGCAAAGGCATTCGGTAAAAAGCGACCGCATAAAAAAGTAACGCCTTTTCTTGCATCGGTCGTGTGGTGGTTGGAAGCGGTCAAGAGCAGGTTCACCGGCAGCGACCCATTGGTGACCAGGGAAACAAGCATCACCGCTTTGGCCAAAGTTGATTTCGACAACAGCAAACTCAAAAAATTCCTGCCCGGTTTTTCTTATCGCCAATTACAGGATACGATCGATCATACCTGCCGGGCATTTCAACACGACCTTAACAACAACTGACTTAAATTTGCGACAATATCTAACTTTTCGTAAATGAAAAAACTATTCTTCTTTTTACTGGCTACAGCGTTTTTAGGTACGGCACAGGCACAGGGTATTTACCAGGTGAGCGGCAAAGTGATCAATGCCGAAACACAGCAGCCGATGCAGGGTGCTTCGGTGTTTGCAGAGAATACCACCATTGGCGTGGCTACGGATGCACAGGGGAATTTTAGTTTGCAATTGCCCAATGGCGGGTACGATCTTATCGTAACCTTCACCGGCTTCACCAATGCTTCGCGCCGCATCACCACGGCCGATGCGGGCGATAAGAACATCGTGATCGCCATTAAGCAAAAAGAAAAAGAAATGGCCGATGTGGTGGTAAAAGCCAGTTACGAAGTAAAAGATGGCTGGGAAAAGTACGGTGATTTTTTCCTCGAAAATTTTATGGGCAATACGCCCAACAGCAAATCCTGCACGATCAAGAACAAAGACGTGTTGAAATTCTATTTTTATAAAAGGTCCAACCGGCTGAAAGTATTGGCGACGGCCCCGGTTGAAATTGAGAATGCGGCGCTGGGTTATACCATTCAATATGCGCTGGATTCCTTTACGCACGAATACAACACCCAGGTAAGTCTTTACAGCGGTTCACCGCTTTTTTCAGAAATGCAGCCAACCGACACGGCGCAACAGCAACGATGGCTGGCCAACCGCCGGGAAGCGTACAATGGTTCCATCCTGCATTTCATGCGCAGCCTTTACAACAAGCAACTGAAAGAAGAAGGATTTGAAATACAATTTTTAATAAAGACCAACGGTGTAGAATCGGCCGTTGAAGTAAAGAATTTTTACGGCGGTATGAATTATAGCATGGATGACAGTACGCAGACATTAGATGTAACGCCCAATCAGAGCGCCGTGGCCGTCTTGTATAAAAATGAAAAGCCGGCTTCAATGTACCTGGAAAACAATCCCGGCACACCCACCAGTTTCCAGTTCTCCGTATTGTACTTTGTACCCGGCGAAGGCATCAGCATAGAACCCAATGGCTATTATTACGAGCAGAACAGTGTTACGATCACCAACTACTGGGCCTGGGAAAAAGTAGCGGATATGTTGCCGTATAATTATGTGCAGTAGGCAATTTGCAGTTGGCATGAAGCAGTTGGCGGTTGGCATTTGCAGGCCACTGTTTGCATAAAGCATTTAGCAGTTGCATTTAGCAAAAAGAAGCTATGCATTCATAATTCCTAATTCATAACTCATAATTCTTTAACCTTTTCCCACATCTCCGGTATCCTTTTCACCCACACCAGTTCACGTGCTTTTTCCTTTGCTTCCAGCACCGGCGACCCGAAATAAACCTTGCCCGCTTCCAGGTCGCCACCCACGCCGCTTTGTGCATATACTACCGCGTTCTCATGGATGGTGAGTGTTTTGTTGACGCCAACCTGTCCCCACAACGTAACGCCATCTTCCAGCGTAACGATGCCGGCAATGCCTACCTGTGCGGCGATCAAACAATTTTTACCGGTCACCGTATCATGACCAATGTGGATCATGTTGTCCATTTTTGTCCCTTTGCCGATCACGGTATCATGACTCACGCCGCGGTCGATCGTGCAGCCGGCACCCACTTCCACGTTGTCTTCCAGGATCACCCTTCCGCAGCTTGGCATTTTCCGGTACCACAATTCGCGGTCTTTTTTGGAGTTGTAATAAAACGCGTCGCTGCCGATCACCGAACCCGGTTGTATGATCACGTTGTCGCCGATGATGGTATGATCCATGATAGATACATTAGGAAAAATGATGCAGTTCTTACCAATGCGTACATGGTTGCCCACGAAAGCGGATGGATAAATGAAAGTGCCTTCGCCAACTGTTGCGGAATCGCTCAGCATCTTATTGGAAGGCTCAAAAGGACGAAAATGATTAACGATCTTACAGTAAGCATCGAATGGTGTCTCAACCACCAGCAAGGCCTTTCCTTCGGGTACCGCTGTTTCTTTATTGATGATGATAAATGTTGCGGCGCTGTTGATGCATTTGTCGTAATATTTCGGGTGATCAACAAATACAAGGTCACCGGGTTCCACTTTATGAAGTTCATTGATGCCCGTGGCACTTGCATTGCTGTTGCCAACGAGTTTTGCATCGATCAGTTGCGCGATCCATTCTATTGCTACCGGTGATGGGAATTGCATGGTTGTTTAATTTTTTGTAAAGGTACATTGCTTTACAATTATCCGGACCCGTCACAATATTTGATGTTTTGCAGGGCCAACCAAGGTTCACCCGTTAACAAAAAGGGATTTATTTTTTTGATTTTCGCAGCGAAAAGCAACGGGGATTTTTCAATTGTTTTATCAATTTTAAAATCATTGAAGCAGTTGATGTAAAATTTTCAAAGAGGTAGTATGCTTTGAAACACCTGTGAAATCAATGCTTTCAAACGAACACGATTTTTATGCGATAGCGACATCAAATATTTTTATGTTGACACGTACCGGTTTTTTATTTCGCTATGGCTTTTTTTCTCCTGCCCTTATCCACAGCGCTAAAAAAAATGTGAATAAAATTTAGGGTAAATATTTTCCTGTTAGCGAAAATTATTTTTAATATTGTGAAGGGAATTTGGTTCCCGTACTTACTAACCCATCCATATAACAAAGCCCGTTTATCAAATGACGGGCTTTCTTATTGAACGGAATTTGTGAATTTAAGAATTGGCAGGATTTTTTTGAAGCGATGATTATACGCTGAATAATTTCTTTTCAAAATTTATTGGAAGGCTTCTCTACATCTCCAAATCAGCACATCTACAAATTTCCAAATCAACACATCATTAAGCTGGTCGTTTAAAATCCATTATCTTGCAACATAAACAGCGAAGCATGTTAAAATCAATGACCGGGTTTGGAAGGGCCGAACAGACCGTGAACGAGAAAACATTTTTAGTGGAGATAAAAGCACTGAACGGTAAACAGCTTGAGCTGCAACTCAAACTACCGCCATTGTTACGGCCTTACGAATTTGAGATCCGCAATGCATTGCAGGAAAACCTGGTACGCGGAACGATCGATTGTAACGTGAGCATCAAACAGAACGGTACTTCAAAACCCGTTAACATCAATACCGATCTTATCAAAGCTTATTACCAGCAGATCGATAAACTGGCAGGCGAACTGAACATCGATACCAACTCGGTACTCAGCGCTTTGTTGCGTTTACCCGAAGTGGTGACGCCTACCAATGATGTACTCAATGAAAATGATTATGCCGAGTTCAGCAAAGTATTGACTGCCGCCCTGTCCGACCTCAACCAGCACCGCACCGATGAAGGTGCTGTATTGGAACAGGACCTTATTAAAAGGATCGCCAACATCAAAGAGCAGGAAGAAGCCATTTTGAAACTGGAGCCTAACCGGGAGAAGAGGATCCGTGAAGAGATCAACCAATTGCTGGAAAAACATGTAGGCAAAGAGAACATCGACAACAACCGCATGGAACAGGAGCTGATCTATTACATGGAAAAGATCGACATCCACGAAGAACAGATCCGGCTGCGGCAGCATTGCGAATATTTCCAGTCCATCATGAACCAGCCGGAAGAAGGCAAAGGAAAAAAACTTTCCTTTATCCTGCAGGAGATCGGCCGCGAGATCAACACCACCGGCAGCAAAGCCTATGATGCCGACATACAAAAATGCGTGGTACAGATGAAAGATGAATTGGAGAAAGCAAAAGAACAGGTGTTGAATGTACTTTGATACCGCACAACATAAACATTAGCACAGCGCATCAGCATGAATGCCAGGTATATTAATTATCGATACTTTTTAACCGCAGGCCTTTTGGTTTGCCTCTTTTCCTGCACACAGATAGAAGTGTATGAAAAGAATACGACCATTCCCAAATACGAATGGCAGTCCGGTTTTACCGCTACCGGCAGTTTCAATATCCCCGATACGGTGAACAGTTACAATATTTTTTTGGTGCTGCGCCACACCGATGCCTATAAGTACAATAATATATGGCTCAACATTGGCCTGCAGCCGCCGGGCGACAGCCTGCAATATCAGAAAGTGGACCTGCAGCTTGGCTCCGATGCCGTAGGCTGGGAAGGTACCGGCATGAACGATATATGGGAAGTGCGCAAACTGTTGAACGGTGAGGCCAGGCGCTTTAAAAAGACAGGCATTTACAAATTCTCCATAGCACAGGTGATGAGGGACAACCCACTGTTGAACGTAATCAGCGTGGGATTACGCATAGAAAAACAAAACAACTGATTTTAACAAAGCATTTATCCAAAAATGCCGTGTTATCCGTTTTTACAAAACAATCCTTATTTTGCATCCATGAAGATTAGACTGCTTTTCATTGTATTAATGATATCTTTTATAACAGGGGCTTTTGCTCAAAATCAAAGTTTTGAATATGTGCAGAAAGGGGAATTCGGCATTACGGCAGGCCTGGCGCATTATTTTGGCGATATAAATACACGGTCAGCCATCAACAAACCCAAGATCGCCGCCGGCATTTTCTTCCGCAAGCAGTTTGGGAATTATGTAGGGTTGCGCCTGAGTGCGCACTACGCACAATTAGGTTACAGCGATATTTACAGCAAGAACGAATACCAGAAACAAAGGAACCTCAGCTTCAATACCAATATTTGGGAAGTGGCCCTGCAGGGCGATTTCAACTTCTTCAAGTTTATCCCGCAAAACCCCGATTATATGTTTACGCCCTACATCACGTTGGGCGTAGGCGCTTTTACGTATGATCCGTACGCTTACCTGTATGGGACAAAACAATTCCTGCGCCCGCTCGGCACCGAAGGACAGGCAATAGGATACAAAGGCCGCAAAACCTACAGCACGCTCGGCATCTGCTTCCCGGTGGGCGTAGGCTTTAAATACAACCTCAGTGAAAAGATCAACTTTTCTTTTGAATTATCGCACCGCTTTACCACTACGGATTACATTGATGATGTAAGCACTACGTACATCGGCGTTGGAAGGTTTGCACCAAGCAGCAGCGGTGGATTGTCAACCGC
>Ga0247804_10000119_pt1 | contig 38728 bp, 41 predicted proteins | sample UWRJL029104C1_FD_181142 | JGI IMG/M metagenome (GOLD analysis project Ga0247804, IMG submission 181142) | Plant litter microbial communities from Arlington Agricultural Research Station in Wisconsin, United States - UWRJ-L029-104C-1 | ecosystem: Environmental > Terrestrial > Plant litter >... | reverse complement strand
GCTACGTCGTTTCGGCTCCAGCCGGTGGAAAGGTCGTCAGCTTCTCGATGGTTGACGGGAGCGGCTTATTCTCAAGTACGCCAAATGGGGCATTTACGAACACTCTACAAATAACGATTCCAGCAGGGGAGACCGAAGTCGGTGCGTATTACAGGAATGATGATGCTCAAATTGAAGATAGGAGCTGTACAACGTCAACAAATGGCACGCGAACCTGTAGTACATCTCGGACATACCAGCACCTTATTAGCGCCCAAACATCACTTCAGGGTACTTCGAAGGCAACCAGCATGCTCGCCACGATGCAATACGGTGAACCAGTTCGGCTTGCTATCGTTTCTCCGCAGCGACAACAGCAAACTGATCGACCGACGGCGCTTATTACAGTAGAGCGCCAAAACCAATACGGTAAGCCAGTGCCTCTTCACAAGAATAGCTTTATTAACGTGAGTACTTCAAATACTGATTCTGGTGCTGTCGGAAGCTCAAAAGTACAATGGGGTGTTTCGGAATTAGCGATTCTCGACAGTAACGCTTCGACAAGTTTTTATTACAAAGATAGCCAAGCGGGCGCACCGACGCTGTCGATCTCTTCGGTCGCCGACAACTTAATTGGCGACTCGCAACAAGTAACTATCACCCAGGGTTCTGGCCCTTCCCCGCCAGTAGCGTCATTTATCGTAACGAATATATCTGACCCGCAGAATCAAGGCGTGCCAAGTTCTGTCATTGTCATAGCGGTTGATACTGATGGCTTTATTGTTGATTCGTATGCTGGCACGATTCACTTTACTAGTGACGACCCAACCGCCACTTTGCCCGCCGACTACACGTTCAACCCCGCTACGGACAAGGGAGCGGCTACACTGACAAACGAAGTTGCGTTCTCGTCATCGGGCGAAAAAGCAGTTACGGCTACGGATAGCCAAGGGATAACCGGCAGCCAAACTGGAATCACAGTTCTTGGTGGCAATACTAACAACGTCAGGTCAGTTGCTTTCGTGACTTCACATTCTCCTTTGCAGCTTCAGACGAATCAAGCATCACCGTTGATTACTATTCAGCTGAGGGATGTGAATGGAGACCCGGCCGTTGCGCCAAGTGGCGGTTTCAAAATTAGGCTCACAAGCCAACATGCCACCGGGCAATTTAGTGATACATCGCAGGCTAACTGGAGTTTACCATATACCGTCACCATCCCTCAGGGGCTGACATTTGCGACATTGTATTACAAAGATAGCTTGCAGGGAGAACACGACCTTACAGCTGCTGATTGGCTTAACAATGTCGACCAACCTACAATTTCTAATGGAACACTAAAGGTTAATATCGACGACGACCAACCAACTCAGCCAGTTGATCCAATAGCTCCATTAGAACCTACCTCTCCGACAGAACCAACCGTTTCTGCTTCACCAGACAAGGAAGCTGGTGCCGTCACGCCAGGTCAAAGCAGTACTCCGCAAAGCCCAGCTCCTTCGGCGCCAAACACAACACAGCCGAACGGCTCAAATTCCCCAGAGCCCGCAACGTCAGCTAAGCCGTCTGACGTGGCGATATCTTCGTACGTAGTCACCGGAAGTGCTATCGCGATGATTGCTATCCTGGTACTGCTAGGTGAAGCTGTACGCCATGTTGTTGCTATGTATCACTTCAGGAAGATAGTAGACGTCCATCATATTGCCCGCGAGCAAGTGGCTAAATCAAGTATTTTACAAAAAGCTACCCGGAGTCCATTCGCTTCAGCATTCTTCTGGGTTCCAGTTATTGTTTCGACTATATTAGTCTATGGCGCAGTTCAAGTGTTCTCTTTGTCGGCGGAGGGCAAAGCGCCAAGTATGCCACTCGTCGTGGCCAGTATCAGCACTATCGTATTATTCGTAATCGGGTTTAATCTTGTCCATTCATTTTATCTATCACAGGAATCTTCGGGCATACGCAACTTCTTCAAAACAATTAACGTCTATGCAACTAAAGATCGAACTCGTTTATAAAACCAATCCCGTAAATTATATTAAAGTAAATAAAAAGCCTCCAACTTGGAGGCTTTTTATTATTGACGAGTCGTTTAGTGAGCAAGAACAACAGGCTCAGTACTGCCCTTGACGCCCTTCTTTTGCTTAATCACGAACAAAGCGATCATTGACGCACCGATAGCGAAGAAACCACCGACAAACAATGCCATCTGGTATCCGCCGACGGTAGCTTCAGCGACTGAAGTTAGAGGGTCTTTAGCAAAGATATTTACAGACGTCGTTGCAGCAATTCCTGAAAGGATAGCGAGGCCAAGCGCTCCACCAATTTGCTGCGCAGTGTTAAGCAACCCAGAGGCGAGACCAGATTCGTGCTGTGGCACACCCGAGGTCGCCGCTACGGAAATTGATACAAAACACATAGCTGCACCGAAGGCGAGAAAGGCTATTCCCGGAAGCACTTGCGTAAGGTAGTTGCCATCCACTTGAATATTGCTCAGGAAGAATAGGGCAACCGCGATAAATAGCGGGCCAGCAACCATGAATGGCTTGTAACCAATTTTTCCAAAGAAGCGTGCAACGTTTGTTGATACGATTGCGATTATGACGGTGAATGGTAAGAATGCCAAACCGGTTTGAAGGGGGCTGAACTTTAGCACTTCTTGGAGATACAGTGAGACGAAGAAGAACATCGAGAACATAGCCGCCGTAACAGGAAGCTGGGCAAGGTTTGCGCCGCTTAAATTACGGATCTTGAAGATTGAAAGTGGCATAAGTGGATGCTTTGAACGTGATTCATTGAAGACAAACGCCACAAGTAGTGCAACCGCTAGAAGTAACGAAAGGATTGTCGCAGCTGATGTCCATCCCCATTCAGGCGCTTTCGTGATTGCAAATACAAGTGTTACCAGCCCGCCAGTAACTAATACTGCTCCAGGTAGGTCGAGGTCATTATGTTTGCTTTCAGATTTGTGCACCGGTACGTACTTAATAGCTAGGAAGGCGAGAATGATTCCAACTGGGACGTTGATGAAGAAGTCCCAACGCCAGCCAAGATACTGAGTAAGGACACCGCCAAGAAGGAGTCCCGCAGCAGCACCACCAGCAGCAACAGCCGACCAAACACCCAAGGCTTTATTACGGGCCGGGCCTTCTTTGAATTCAGTTAATACGATCGAAAGGGCGGCAGGTGACATGAAGGCTGCAGCCAAACCTTGAACGGCACGGGCGGCAATCATCATTAACTCATTTTGAGCTGCACCAACAAACATTGAGGCAATAGTAAAGACGATTAATCCCGCCAAGAACATCTTGCGACGACCAAATAGGTCGGCAGCACGGCCTCCGAATAGCAAGAAGCCACCGAATGCTAAGGTGTACGCCGTTACAATCCATTGCACATTTTCGACACTAAAGTTTAATGATTGCATGATCGCAGGCAAGGCCACGTTTACGATTGATGCATCCAGCACCACCATAAACTGGGCGAGCGCCAGGATACCTAGTAATAGGTTTTTATGAACTTTCATTATATGTTTCCCCTAAGAAATTTACTTATATTTGTAAATGATTGTAGTGCAAGATAGTTTGTATTGTCAACTATTTACAAAAAGACTATACTAGTAACATGAATCAAAGCAGAGACGATCAATCGATTTCTTGGCAACTTATGGAACTAATGTTTCAAAGTAAGCATCGTATCAACCATATTGCCGAAAAATATGAAATTACAACGATGCAATCAGCTGCTCTAAGGCTACTTTCTCAAGACGACCCTAAGGCGATGCGGGCGCTTTCTGACTACTTTATGTGTGACGCTTCAACCATTACAGGGCTCGTCGATCGCCTAGAAGTTCACGACTTAATTGCACGCTCGAATCATCCGACCGACCGTCGGGTAAAACTGCTGTCTCTTACAGATAAAGGCGCCCAGCTTAAGGAAAGTATTTTAGATGAAACTCTCAAGGCAGAATCGGAACGACTAAACAAGATACTTTCAAAGAAAGAACGCATTATTTTGCAGGATCTTCTCAGTAAGCTCTTGAACGAATAGAAGTATAAATACCAGCTTTTACCGCTGCCAAACTCACGTTAATTATCGTTCAGCCGCAAGATATCTTACACTCTCAAATAGATTTAAGTATATAATAGAGATAGAGTTTACAGCTCGCAAACTAATTCAATAAAGGAATAATATGGAAGTATCTACAGCAATCACGTTGCTTACAATCAACCTAATTGTTCTTTCGGTTGTTATCATTACGATAATAGTTGTTGGAATTATTCTCGTTGTAAAGCTAAACAAGATAGCTGAAAACGTTAAGCAAGCAACAGCGAACGCAGCACATATTACCGACTGGTTTTCACCAGTTAAGGTATTTAGCGAACTTGCAAAAGCAGTCGCAAAATTTAAAAGTTGATAATCAAGGAGAATTTATATGAAGAAATTTGAAAGTATAGTGTTATTAGCAATCGGTAGTTTTATCGCCGGACTTCTTGTAGCTCCTAAGAGCGGTAAAGAAACTCGTAAAGATATTGCCGACAAGGCTGAAGAGCTGAGAATTAAAGCTAAAGCCGGTATTCGTGAAGCAAAAAAGGGCGTTCATTCAATCAAAGATGAAGTCATTGATGGGGTTGAATCTGTTAAAGATATCGCAAAAGATGCTGGTGACGATGCAAAGCGAACCGCAAACCGTCTTAAAGACGAGGCAACCGAACGCTCAGAGGCTGTTAAAGCGAAAGCTCAACAAACTGCTGACGACGTTAAACGCGGCCGAAGCTAATTACATTCGGTAACTTAAAACAATAAGACACGAGAGTGTCTTATTGTTTTATTTGATATGATGGACAGATGAGTACAATCTATACCGCATTCAAAGACAAGGTCATTATCGTAGCCGGAGGCGGCTCGGGTATTGGCGAGCAGCTTGTTCGGCAGCTTTCTTCTTTTGGTAAGACGGTTATTATTCTTGATCGCGACAAAAAGAACGGTACGACACTTGCGAAGAAACTTACCAGTAGGGTTTCGGCAGAAGTTGTTTTCGAATCTATTGAGATGACTCAGGTAAAGACCCTCGATAAGTTACTGAATCGCCTTAACGATAAATACGGCCCAATAGATTACTTCTTTAATGCAGCTGGTATTTTTATGGCCGGCGAAATGCGTGATACAGCTACCGACAATTGGCATAAGGTAATGGAGAGCAACTTGCAGCCAATCATCAACGGTACGGCCTCTATGTATGCAATTATGCAGAAAAACGGCCATGGTCACATTATCAATTTCGCTTCAGCAGCTGGGTTGTTCCCTGTACCTATTATGAGCATTTATGGCGCAACTAAGCACGCTATTGTTGGACTTACACTCGGACTGCGCATTGAAGCGAAGTCGTTAAATATTAAAGCCAGCGTCGTCTGCCCGACAATTGTAAATACGCCACTGTATGACACAGCGATCTACAACAAGGTAAAAACAAAGAAAGCACTTCGCTTCTTTAAAAAATCAAATGTCCAGAAACCTAAATTGGCCGCTCATAGAATTATTGCGGCAACTGCCCGAAACAAAGCGGTTATACATACCGCAACAAGTACCCGCGTAGCCTGGATACTGTATCGGATATCGCCAAGCCTCTATATAGCAGGGGCGCGGAGGTTCATAACGCTGTATCGAAAACATGGCCGCAATGTATAAAGTAGAATTATTATGAAAAAACTTACCTTAGAAACATTTAACGAGCTCCTCGCTCAAAGTACTATCAAGCCTCGTTTAAAAAGCGACTTGAGGTTTATTCAAAGTACCGAAAACCTTTCGGATGAAGAGTGGGACGAAAGGGAACTGCTGAGCATTTCCGACCGAAATAACAAAAAGGGTGTACTGCTAGTGTCTTTGGATGATGATTTCTACATACTTCCATACGACCTTAAGTCGGGCATTACCAGCTCGGCGACTGGTCGCGGACAATCGATCATATGCGACTTTTGCCAAACCTGGCAGTATGGTAGCAAAGCCGCCAGCATAAGCTTCCCGACAGACCGCACTTCAAGCGTCAGTTATTTATGTTGCGATGATTTAAAATGCAGCATGCATGTGCGCAACAAAACCCAGGCAGCGCATACATCACGCGCCCAGTTACGTGAAGATTTATCCATTGAACAGCGCGTTGAGCGGTTAAAAACTCGAATGCGAGAGTTTATCTCAAAGCTGCCCGTCGAAAGTATTTCAATATAATCAATTATTTGCTATACTTAATATAGTATTATAAAAAACTTCAAAGCAAAGTAGCGAAATATGACCGATAAAGAAATAGCAAAAATACAATTTGGACTCGATTCATTTGGCGATATTCCAGTCGATGAAGACGGAAAGCTGTTTACGCACGCCCAGGCGATACGCCAAGTAGTAAAGGAGGCCGTTCTTGCCGATAAGCTAGGTATCGATGTTATCGCCCTTGGTGAACACCACCGGCCAGACTTTTCAATTTCAAGTCCCGAGACAGTACTGGCAGGTATTGCGACGGTTACTAAAAACATTAAACTCGCATCGGGCGTAACGGTTTTAAGTTCCGACGACCCAGTTCGTGTCTTCGAACGCTTTTCGACGCTTGATGCCTTATCTAACGGCCGAGCGCAAGTTATTTTAGGTCGCGGTTCTTTTACTGAGTCATTCCCTTTGTTTGGCTATGAACTCACGGATTACGAAACCTTATTTGAAGAAAAGATTGAACTCTTCTCAAAACTACTTAAAGAAGAGCCTGTTACCTGGGAAGGTACCTTGCGCGCACCCCTTGATAACGCCGACGTATTTCCAAAGACAGAATCGGGCCACTTGCAAACGATGGTTGGCGTGGGCGGATCGCCACAATCTGTCGTTAGGGCTGCACACTATGGCTTCCCGTTGATGCTCGCCATTATCGGTGGTTCACCAGACCGTTTCGTACCGTACATCGACCTCTACAAACGTGCCGCTAAAGAATTCGGCACCGAAGCCCACCCGGTTGGTATGCACTCACCAGGTTTTATTGCTGATACCGACAAAGAAGCACGCGACATCGCTTGGCCGGCCCACAAAGCGAACTTTGACCGTATTGGTAAAACTCGTGGATGGACACCCATGAAGCGCGAACACTTTATTGACGAAGTTGAACATGGTTCTCTGTATATTGGATCAGTTGAAACTGTTGCCCAAAAAATTGCTAAATCTATTAAAACTTTAAACGTCGAACGATTTGATTTGGTGTATGGTGGCGGCCCGATGGCGGCCAGTGCTCGTCTTAAGATGGTGCAACTATATGGCGAAAAGGTAATCCCACGAGTTCGTGAAATCCTCGCCGAAAAATAACATGAACGAGCCTATTAGAACGATTGGCATTATCGGCGCCGGCAAGGTAAGTATTGTCTTAGCACAACTTGCGGTCAAAGCCGGCTATTCCGTGCTAGTAGCTGGCTCGGGAGACCCCCAGAAGATCGCCTTAACTATTTCAGTACTCGTACCTGGTGCAATTGCATTAACAAGTGCTGAAGTAGCCAAGCAGGCTGATGTGATTATTCTGGCCATTCCATTAGGAAGGTACCAACAACTTCCTAAGGACGAACTAAAAGGAAAGCTTGTTGTTGATGCTATGAACTATTGGTGGGAGATTGATGGTGAACGACCAGACCTCACTAGCGCCAGCGCCTCCTCGAGTGAGGTAGTACAGCAATTCTTGTCTGAATCACGCGTCGTAAAGGCCTTTAACCATGTTGGCTATCATGACCTACACAACGAAGCTCGCCCAGCAGGTGCGCCTGACCGAAAAGCAATTGCTATTGCTGGCGATGATGATTCAGACGTTCAAACCGTCGCAAAAATTGTTGATGCACTTGGTTTCGATGCACTAGTTGTCGGCGCCTTATCGGCCGGAAAAAAACTGCAACCGGGCGGTGCCGTATTTGGCGCGCATGTAAACGCGAAAACTCTCAGGCAGATGCTCGATAACTTTGATATGATTGTATAGATGAACAACGAAAACATATACATTAGCCCTCACGAAGCGGCCCATAAATCACAGCGCGCACCTTGGCTTCGGGCGGCCGTACTTGGTGTTAACGACGGCATCGTTTCAACCTCAAGCCTTATGCTTGGTGTCTTAGGCGCCTCGGCTAGCAAAGAAGCTATTTTAACAGCTGGTATTGCTGGGTTGGTTGCCGGTGCTATTTCAATGGGTGTTGGTGAATATGTATCTGTTAGCTCACAAAAAGATTCCGAAAAGGCTGATATTGAGATTGAACGACTTTCAATTGAATCAAACCCTGAAGCAGAGCTAGCCGAACTTGCATTAATTTATGAAAAACGTGGTGTTGAGAAGCAATTAGCCTTACAGGTCGCAACTCAGCTACACGCCCACGATGCTGTTGGTGCGCACGCTCGTGATGAGCTTGATATCAACCAAGACGTTTTAGCAAACCCAATCCAGGCCGCCTGGGCTTCGACGATTGCCTTTTCTCTAGGGGCAGTGCTGCCAATTATTGCAGCTCTCCTATCTAATGACAGCAACGGAGTCTTCCTCATTGTCGGCATCTCACTGGTAGGATTGGCCGTTTCTGGTAGCATCGGCGCGTACTTGGGTGGTGGCAATAAACTATGGGCAGCAATGAGGGTTCTTATCGGCGGAACACTTGCTATGGCTATAACTTACGGAATTGGTCTTCTGATTGGACATACGTTGTAATGGGACTAGAGTCGTTAACAAAAGAGATAACCGACTTCTTCTCAGAACCGAACGCCTACCGTTCGGTTCTCATTTTGGCAGGCTCAATTGTCATTACGTATTTTTTAAGTAAATTCTTAGCAGCAGGTATTATCAAAATCGCCCAAGCCGTGTCGGTACGTTCAGATAACGAGACGAACGAAGAACGCTTTATCCGTTTACGACAAGTTGAAACCTACTTAAGTGTTGCCGTTGCTGTCATTCGCGCCGCCGTGGTTGCAGTCGTAGCATACGTTGTGTGGCGCATGATCAGCCCAGTTGCTAGTAGTGGCGCAGCGGCTATTGGTGCCAGCGCCTTCTTTATTGTATTTGCTGGCCAAACCCTCGGTACAATCCTGCGTGATATTACCGCTGGCTCAATTATGATTATCGAACAGTGGTTTAATGTTGGTGACTTTGTAAAAATTGAACCATTTATTAACGTATCCGGTGTCGTTGAGCGACTAACGCTTCGCTCAACCCGGCTTCGTAGTTTGAGCGGAGAGATTGTATGGATACACAACCAGCAAATTCAAGCGGCGCACGTTACACCCCGCGGCCTGCGTACTATCGCGGTTGATGTATTTGTGCGCGATAAAGAAAAAGGCCTGCGTACGTTAAAAGAACTCGCTAAAGCGGTTCCAGTTGGCGCAATGATGCTCGCAACCCCACTAAAGATCAACAAGCCTGAAGAATGGGGCAATTCATTGTATCGAATTACAATTATGGGCGAGACCGCGCCAGGTCGCGAATGGCTGATTGAAAACTTCTTCGTAAATGCTATTAAGGAAATCGATTCAACGGTACGAAATAAGATGAACCGCGTGTTTGTGTACGAGCCAATTGCTCGTTACGCCGACCCAGCTGCAGAGAAAAAATTCAAAAGAGCCATTCGAGCCCAAAAGAAGAACTAAGGCTGTTTTCGACTACTTGCACCATTGTGCCAGAAGCCACAAAACTCACACACGTATTGCTGTAACTCTTTAGCGGGCGAGGAAAGTTCGGCATCGAGCTGAGTTTTATATTTACGCTTTTTCTTGTCTCCAACCAAGCAATATAACGCCGGGTTCGGCTGAAGAGGGAAGGCGGGGGAGCGTTTGGGGTGTTTCACTACTGTAATTATACCGCGTTTGGTATACTGACACCATGAAGACCGAAATTGAAGCAAAGTTTGTTAATGTAGACCACGACGATATACGTACAAGGTTAACAGCAATCGGCGCAATTCTTGAACAGCCAATGCGACTGATGAAACGAGTCGTCATTGAAGATGCGGCGATGAAAGCGAACAACTCGTTCGTTAGAATACGCGACCAAGGTGATAAAATCACCCTTACGTATAAACAATTCGACGAGCTTTCCGCGACTGGCGCCAAAGAGATTGAAGTCGTAGTAAGTAACTTTGAAGATACAGTCAGCTTATTTGCCGCCGCCGGACTGCCCCACGGTTCTTACCAAGAAACGAAGCGCGAAACATGGAAACTTGGCTCAACGGAAATTGTATTAGATATCTGGCCATGGCTAAACCCGTATATTGAAATTGAAGGTGAATCTGAAGAAATTATCAAGGACGTTGCTGCCCAATTAAAACTACAATGGACTGATGCAGTTTTTGGCGATGTTATGGCTGCATACCAGGTTCAGTATCCTCACCTAGGAATACATGACACAGTAGGGGACATTGCTGAAGTGAAGTTCGAGAAGCCGCTGCCCGGGCTGCTTATACAATAGGTACGTACACTACGTAAAATTGCAAAAAAAGCAAAAAAAGAGTATAACAATGTCTAAACTTACATCTACCCATGTAGGTTTGTTGTGGCTTTGGCCGCATTAACAACCTACCTCATGTCAACCCTTAGGAGATCCGATGAGCGATACGGACGGGCCGGAGCCCGACGAGCTTTTGGAAGATAAAGTAGACACACAGCCCATTCCACTTCAGGATGCTCCATTCACACCAGAAGAGCTACGGCAGATTAAAATTTCTGTCGCAGCACAGCTCGAGTACCAGAAACTCGCTACTCCCGTGGAAGTAATTGTGCCCGAGCAGCCTGAGCCGTCATTCAAAGGAACTTACAACAGACGTCCTCATTGGATTGCCGCAGTTGTATCTAACGTCCTTGCCCCGATTCTTTTTCTGGGGACTTGGATTCTTGCGTTCTTCGCAGGCGCCTTTGTATTATCGGCTTTGAAAAGTATTCCCGGATTCGACAGCTTTATCAGCTCTACTCTGAATCGTCTACCGAGACTCGCCGAGCTCATGAGCTCGACTACGTACGAAGAGTGGATTTCACTGTGGATTCCGCTTATCGTCTCCCTGGCTGCGAGCTTGTTTATATTCTGGGGAGCAGCACCATCGTTCCTGGAATGGTTTTACGAAAAACGGACAGTGACAGAAACACAGGTCGTGCTTAGTCGCAACGTACCCGGGTTTCTAAGGAATATTCTGTTTAAGATCGACGACTTTGCAGAAAAGATTGATCGCAAAGATGTTCGAAACGTTAAGATCGAGTCGACTGGTATAGGTGAATTTTTAGGATACGCCACAGTTACGTTTGAGACTTGGTCTCAAACCGACACGACGTTCCACAAAATTGGCTATTTCAGTCACCCGAACGAAATACGAACACTATTTCCCATTGACGATTTAGGAAGACCCGACGCAAGTTAAACATGAGGAGGTTATATGGCCGCGAAGCAATTCGCGGCCTCTTCATTTTGAGTATATTATTACAACATATTTTACAATGCTTAAGCTTGTGCGAATTGGAACAAATGATATAATAAACAACAAATCAAATTAAGAAGCATTTATTACAGACAAAAAGAATAAAAAGGGTGTGGTCCTTTTTTATTTTTAATTTTTTGTTCGATGAAATATTACTAGATTCTTTATAGCTAATAATATCTGACCGGACAAAAATCCGGGCTGTGATGACATTTTTTTAGTTGACTCATAGTTAAGCCGTTCTTTAACAATGTGTTACCAAAAAAAGCTGTTATCGAAGTAAATCCGTCAATCTACACCTTTAGGAGGTGTTGGAATGAATACGATCTCTCAGGTCAGTTCGGCGTTAGCGCCAGAGACCATCAGACCACGCAAGAATGTGGTCAAGCTGAAAGATCCCGAGATCTCGCTTGACGACGAGCAGACACCGCCTAAAAAGCGGATTCGAAGCCCGAAACGTCAGCCGAAAAAGATCATCGGTCCGAAGTACGTACGGCCGCGTCCCAAGCGCGGTCTTCCGCTGGTGCTTTTCTGGATCCAGCAGGTTCTCCGTTTGGTTCCGCTTTTGTGGGGAACTGAGTTTCACTTCTCGAACCCGAAGCTGAGTCGCAAGGACGCACTGCTCCAGAGGTACGAATACCTCAAGGGCCGCCTGAAGGATGTCTCCGAAACCCGCAGCCGGACGGTTACTGTACTTAACAGTAAAGGTGGCGGCGGTAAAACGCCGACCATCGCAAATCTGGCTGCGCTGTATCAGAAAATCACTGGTTCATGGAACATTCTTTTGGACATGAATCAGAACCTCGGAACCCTAGCACGGCTGGTAGGTATTCGCAAAAGCGACACTTTGACGCTGCGTGATGCTATCCAGCTTGGCGAAAAACTGACAACGAAAACCGACTTCAAGGTCCGTACCAAAGTTCATCGACAGACTGGCCTTCGGGTCATTTCTTCGGCGGACATGGACGCCAAAAAAGACGCGTTTTCTATCGAGGAGGTCGTCGATCTCCACGATAAGTCAGACCGTATTTTCGATTCGGTCTTCCAAGACACAGGTAATGGCATGAGCCATTCTTGCAATATCGCCGCAGTGCAAACTGCCGATGCCTTGGTGTTTCCGGCCATCTGGGATAATGATGATGCAATCATCGGAATCCAAGAAACGCTGGACGGGTACTTCGAACGAGGGTATGGGTCGAACATCCATAAACTCGGCTACTTCGTCGTACTGGCTACAAACCCAAAATGGAACAAGGAGGAAATCTTCACAAAGTTCAGCGCCCGCGTCTTTGCTGCCTTTTCGGCGGCTCATCATGGGCCAAAGCCGGAGAAGATGGATCCTAAGAAGCTTCAAGAAGAAACCGACCGTGTGATGCACATGCTCGGAATCAGAATTGACCGCTTCTTCATGGTTCCTTTCAGCAAGTACATCAAGGACAAGAAGGTCGTCGACACGACCTGTCGAAAGATGGGTCTCGCGAGTAAAGTGGGCTACCTCGAAGTGCTTGTGTCGATCTACGAGAACGACGTCGTTAAAGACCCCGTGTCGGAAGATGCGGGTGTCAAATACGAAGCAGAGCTCGCTCGTCTATTCCAGATTTCCACTGCAAGTCCAAACTCTAAGGAGGAATCGTGATCAATAAAACGATCGAACTGTTGGATGTCGTGGGCTTTGCAGTCCGCGACTTCGCGCGCAACACCCCGAAGGCAGTTTACGCTGTCTTTATGGTGTTTGCGCTGATGATGGCAGGGCAGTCTGCACAGGCTGCCCCGTTGTCACCGCCGTTGGAAGTCGACGATCCGAGTAGTTTCATCGGGTGTCCGACACTTGCATGGGCCCAGCCCTTGCAAGGGACTTCTCAAAACATCAGCGGAATGGTCATCGGCCTGTTCATCATCGTCGTGCTGTTCGTCATGCTGCTTAGTGGCGTCATTCTCGCGCTCTCCGGAAACCGGAGAGACCGAGCGGCGGGTGCCATCGAAGGTGCAAAGAATGCAGGACTTGGTGCGGTAATCGTCCTGATTGGCCTGCCGATTGTTACGGCAGTCATCTGGGGGCTTGCGACCATTTTCAACCCTTCCTGCACCGCGTAGTTCACACCTGGCCGGCTGTATGAAAATGCAGCCGGCCAGGCCCTAACACTTCTCTGGAGGTACTCCATGCCCAATCCATTTGACCCATGGAGCTGGCTGAACACACTTTTTGAGTGGTTCATCGGCTCTTGGACGCAATCTGGTGGACAAGCCCTCCAGAGCGCAATAGCCTTTCTCACTGCCGCACAATTCCCCAACCTAGGGGAGGAGTGGTTCATGAAGCTGTGGAATTCAACTTTCGGGTTGAGTCTGCTTATTGGACTGGCGGCGATTATGGTGCACGCGCTAGTGTTCACCGTAAAATCGCGCTATACAAGCTTCGGCGCATCGCTAGTGGGACTTGTGAGACTTGCCTTCAATGGCGGTTTTCTTCTGCTCATTGTCGTTATCGCCATGGCTCTCGTAGATTTTTTGATTAGTGTCGTGACAAGCTGGATTTCCGGAATTCTAGACCTGGCAACGTGGACTCAACCGTTCGCGATTGTTATGGACATGAACGGGGTAAATATCTGGCTGAAGCTCTCCATTTCTAACGCCGGAATGATAATCGGCAACCTGCTGTATCTTCAGTCCATCATGATGAACTTCTGGATCTATATCTTCGTTATCTGGTATCTACTAGGTAGCGCTCTCGGTACAGGTAAAGTAGCTCAATTTGCTCGAAGTGTGATTTTTGCAGCGTTGCTGACCACTTTGTTCTCGCGAGTGTTTCAGGTATTCCACCTGGGGCTTTCTGCGATCGTACTCAGTGTGGCTCAATCCCTCGGGATGCAGCCAATTGTCATCTTGCTCGGAGTCATGGGCTCGGGTGCTGTCGCACTTGGAATTCCTATTTTCATGATGATCGCTTTCACGGTTGCGTCTTATAAAGTCGAGCGTCGTCTCGACGTACGGGCGTTTATCCAGAAGCAAACCCGCAACAAAACCCTCGCAAACTCCGGCGAATTAGCCGAAGAGAGCGCTGGGCGTATACGAGCAATCGGAGACGGTACAAAGGAGGCTGCTGGCGGAGTAATGCGCTGGGCAGCTCTTGCGGCTGCAACTGCCGCGATTGCAAAGGTCGGAACTGGTGTCGCTGCTAAAATAGCTGGCGCTACACCGACCCCGCAAACAAAGCTCGTTGCAGTTGGACTTCTTGCTGCTCAAGCCGGCACAAGCTGGGTAGAGAACAAGACGCGGTCCTACATCAACAACCGAGTGGGAAGGCCTGGTGCAAACCGGGCACGAACACGCCAAAACTCCACCTAACAGAGAGGAAAGTCAGTGGTAAATCAGCTGCAAGGCAACCAGACTGAAGTTCCTCAATATAATCTGGAGGGACATAAGGAATTTCGAGCAAATAGTTTTTCGAAGGGTCAGGGGAAGTGGATCGGAACATGGATGGTACTTACTGTTTTTCTGGTAGTCCTTCCGTGGATTCTCGACATCTGGTCTGATACCTCAACGGATTTCGTTCGCTACTTCGCTCTTTTCACTTTGACGATCGCAGTCTATGGTTTCTACAAAAACGAGGACGGCCTTGGGTTTCGCAACCTACAGGCAAAACTCGGAAACCGGAAATTGCGCAAGAATCGTGATAAGAATGATTCAATTCTGAAAGCTAAACGTCCACCTATCGGTCTTCGAATCGTAGGGTACCCAACGGACACGGCTACACCAGAATTTCCGATCGAGATTCGCGAAGCCCTTGGCGATGTCGAGCTTAACCGTATCATGGAGCAGTTTAACGAGGAGTCTTTTACGCTGGGAACTGTTTACAGCAAAGAAGATAACTCCGATACCGCTTTCGTTGTTGGTACGGGCATGAAAAGTGCAAACGCGGACGCTGCCGATTCATTTATGGGTCGAAAGCGTGTCGTGGAGGCACTTTCGCATGTTGCAATTGAAAGCGATGCACTTCCCAGCGTGTCGCTTATTTACTCGACAAGACCACTCGATATGCTGCCAATCATGGCATGGCGTGCCGAAAACCTTGATCCTGAAGTTACGAACGCTCGTTCAATCGAGCTGAAGAACCTAGGGACAAACAAGGACGGCACGCCAATCCTCGACGAGGAAGCATTTTTCAACGCCAGTATCGCCGAGCGCCAGGCCGCCTCAATCAACATGATGACGGCAAAATCATCAGTCGACGGCCAAGAAAGTTCGATGGCTATCGGAATAACCGTCCCACGTCCAAGCAATTGGAAAAAACGCCGGGACGGAACGCTCGACGGTCTACTGACACCGAAGCAGCTACAGGACGCTCCAATCACAAGCTTGGCCTTGCTCCTCGAGCAAGAACTTGCAAGTGCCGGAGTATCTGATGTTGCGGCGTTGTCGGAAACGGACATCAACCGATTCATTCGCTCTAAGTGGGATGTGAAGGGGATTCGGCAATGGCATACTCGTCTTGCAGAACACGTGGTTGCAAACGCAGCCCACTTGTTCGGAGACGAGGAAGCTAAAAAGTCAGCTCCCGAGCCGACACCAGCCCCTTCCCCCTGGCCCGAGTACAAAATCGTGCCAGGGGTATCGAAAAGCGGAAAGAGTTTTCTATTCATCGATGGCACCTATCACAGGGTGCTGCAGGTGAGAAAATTCGGTAAGACGAAAATCTTTGCCGATGACTTCGTCCCGATGTTCGCATCACAGGATATTCAGCCTGCATCAATGACCGGTATTACCGTGTCAGTATGCGGGGACGTAATTAATGTCGAGAACGAACAAAAGATGCTGACGCGGAGAATCGTTATCCGCCAAGCTATCAACAGCGAGAGGAAGGGTGATAGGTACGAAACACCAGCTGAAAGAGAAAAGGCTGGCGCACTCGAGAACAAGCAGTTCATGCTTCACTATGGCGGAGCGTTCGCGCTGAGCTATAACGTCTACGTCACAATTTCGGCAGTAACGCCGGATCTGCTTGACGAAGTCGAGAAGCGGGTCAGGACGCATGCTCGTTTGAGCCGCATTACCTTGCGGTATATCAGCGACGAGTCGCGTCAGCTGCGAGCGTTTGCTACGGCGAACTTCGGAGTGAACATGGCTAATAGGTAACACAAAGTGAAAATTCGGCTTCGGCCCAGGCAAGTCTCGTACTTGCTTGGGCCGAGCCCTTCAACTATCTAACGTACTCCATAGAAGAATAGGTTACGTAGTTGAGGTGCTCATGCAACCTCTGTACGTTCACAATTTGACCAGACTCTACTTAAGGAGCGACATGCCTCACAATAGTCAGATCACGTCGTTCAACGCGCCTCTTAACGATGCCGTTGGGCCTTTCGTTCCATTCTATGCGACACCGCCGCTACACAATTGCGGGGTAGACATCGGTCCGCGTATGTTTGGTGCTGCAGAGCGCTTTTACATGGACACCATGAGTATGATGCGACTGCGATACATCCTCAAGCCGACGTTCCAGATTTATGGAGACCTCGGCAGTGGAAAATCGAGCATCGCCAAGATTTACGCCTGGGAAGGCGGAGCAATCTACAATGGTCAGCGCAAATCTCGTGTGTATGCTGACAACCACCGAAACCTCAACGGTATCGGTGAGTATGATCGATTGGCACGACTGTACGATTCAACCCTCATCAACCTCGAAGAAAGGATTAACCCCTTTGATTCATCGCTTGGTCTAGGTATGTCCGACCACCTGGAAACGGCGGTCGCGATTTACGAATCGTACAACGAAGGTGCATCACCAAATCGTCACATGAAGCTTGCGATGAGAGTCGCGCTTTATGAAATGCTTAAGGACGAACAACAGGAAACGCCCAGCGCTGAGCTTTTCGCAAAAATTCTGCTGAACATCCGCAAGGAACACGGGCTTGACTACACGAAAGGTGTTATCGAGACGGTCCGTAAAACAGACCTTCCGTCGGCACCCGTAGAACCGTTGTCCGAACTAAAGGACGACGAGTACGCCGAGCGCATCATGGATGTCAGCCTGACAAAAGAAGAACTCGACTCGGGTAACATCAACTGGGAAGAGTTTACGGTCGATGCCGGCCTTGTTGCGGAAGCCGTTCTTGGCTTCCTCGACGGGGAATATGGCGAAACGTTTGGCGGAACTGCTTCCTTCGGGGATAAGTTCGGGCAGCGTTTTGTTGGTATCGACTTTAGTCACAAGAATGACCAGACCGTCGCTTTTCTCATCGCAATGGTCTTGAAGGTTAAAGAATCGGCAACGCTTCGGCGTGACCGACGATTTATGTTTGATATTGAAATCATGGACGAAAACTCCGCGCTGTGGGCAATCCCCACGTTCGCGAGAGCCATGGCTAAAAGACTCAAGCATGCACGAAGTGAATCCACCACCATCATCCAAATTTCGCATCGTCCACAAGACTATGCGACCGTTGGAGAGGCGGGGAGTCAAGTACGGTCTCTTGCGGTTAACTCTCGTAAGGATATCGGTGCAACCTTCTTTGCCAGATTCGAAGACAAGGAGAACGTCGACTATATCACGGAGGCTTTTGGCTTCAGTGCTGTAGAAAGGTCTCACCTTATGAACCTGGAACCGGGCCAATACGGCTTGTTCTTGCCAGGTCGCGGACTCCATTTCTTCAAAGCCGACCTCACGCCGGTACGTCAGTGGCTCATTGAATCCAATGCAGCTATGCACAACGCGCTCGAAAGAGTGTCTTAAACAAGAAAGGCGACGCTATGGCACGTCAAGACGGAGCTCGCCGTAACTGGTGGGCTATTGTTGCTGCTGTGCTTGTAGTGTTGCTTGTGGCGGTTGTCCTCCTCCGGCTTTTCCTGACTTCAGGGGAAGCCGGAGAGGGCGTCGCCTCCAAAACTTCAAGCACCAACTCGGCCGCCACCCCTGGGCCTAAACCCACGAGCAGCGAAGGGCTCGAGGAACATGAAGATGACACTCCCTTAATCAACCAGTACGACTGTCAAAATTTCATGAGCGAAAAGGAGTATTCTTCCTTCATAAATCGGCTGTACGAGTTCGAGATGATTAGCCAGATGCAACCATCTGACGAGCGCCTCGTATTAATGCAGCCGTACGTGACGGAAATGTTCATGAATACACAAAAAGGCTTTTTCGAACGCCCGACTGTGGAAGGTGTCACTATCGAAGTAAGTCGAGATAGTGGGATGTCATGCGTGACAGATTCCGATGACGAACTGCTTGCGCGCATCACGCCCACTGTTACCGTTGTTCAACAGAACGACGACGGCACACAGACAGTCCTTCAGGGACCAATGACACTTCCGTCGACACACTTCACCCGTTGGGTACTTTCGGAAAACATTTGGTACGTTAACGAAGAAAAAAAGTAATGAGGTGAGTCACTGATGAACCGCGTATACCTTTGGGTAGTAGCGTCCATCGTGACGTTTGCCCTTGTTGCTACACTGCTTGTTAGTTTTGTCGCCTCGTTAGGTGTCGGCTTTATCGGTGCAATCCAAGCATGCGGAATTGAGCTCGTGACTGGACAGGCGAAAGAGCAGCAAGAAAGTACAGGCGAATCCGCAGCTTCTGTTGAGCTCGGTTCGGCTGCTAAGGTGTATTTCGACCAATTCAGCGATTCAGAACAAGCTGAAAAGAAGAAGTACGCTGCCCTTATTGTCACCGAAGGAGAGAAACGCCCCGAAAAGCTCACTCGCCACGACATAGAAGCGGCAGTCGGTGTCGCTATTCAAGAATCAAATATCACAAACCTGCTGGTAGCAGAGGATCACGATAGCTTAGGGATTTACCAGCAACGGCCATCCGCCAAAAGCTGGGGAACCCCCTCGCAAATCATCGATCCTGTTCATGCGATCAACAAGTTTTACGATAACCTTGTTAAAATTCCCGCCGAGAAGCGTGCAAGAATGTCGCTCATTGACATTGGAATTAAGGTACAAGTTCCCGACCCGGATGCCTATCACAAGAGATGGAAATGGAACGATGTTGCAAAAGACATCGTCGCCACGTACATGTCGGGTAGTAGCGGCGATTTGTCCGGTACGATCTGTTCAGTTTCGGCTGGTGTCTCGACGGGCGAATGGCAACTTCCGCTCGCCAAGGATTCGTACTGCATATCTGATCCGTTTGGAATGCGTCTTCATCCCATCCTTGGTGTCTGGAGACTGCACGCCGGCCTCGACATGGCCTGTAACAACGGTGACCCGATCTACGCTGCTCATGACGGCACCATCGCTATGGCTGAGTGGAACGGTAGTTTCGGTAACTATGTGGAAATTGAACATGGAGGTGACATCTCTACGGGATACGCACACATGGTACGAATGGCTGACGGTATCTCGAAAGGAGCCTCTGTCAAAGCTGGTCAAGTAATAGGATACGTAGGTTCAACTGGAGGCTCCACCGGAGCTCATCTTCACTTTCTAGTGAAGGAAAAGGGTGAATATACGGATCCCGTTCCGTTTATGGAAAAAAATGGCGTGAAGTTTAAATAATTCCGCCTCCCACGGCAAGTGGGCTGCTCCCTGAAAAGGCGAGCGGCCCACGGCCGTGGCAGAAAGCACTCAGAAATGGGTGCTTTATTAAATTGCGTGCAGCATTGTGTGAAATGATATACTACTAAAATGAATATAGAAACTGAAAGATTATCGCCGCGTCACCCTCATGTAAAAATTGTTCGTCATATCATTCCTGATGTATCAACAGAACCGGTGGCAAAGCCGTCAAAAGACTCTTTTCACCGTATTTCCATGGTTGTTTCTGCAAAGCTCGGTTCGCCGATTGCCTTTTTACTTGCTATTCTTCTTATTGTTGTCTGGATTTGCTCTGGTCCGATATTTGATTTTTCCGATACGTGGCAGCTAGTCATCAACACCACGACAACTATCGTTACATTCTTGATGGTATTTGCCATTCAAAACACTCAAAACCGCGATGCTCGTGCTATGCAACTAAAACTAAATGAGCTTATTAAAAGTAGTCGCAGTGCGCGCACAGAATTTGTTGATATCGAAGACCTTACTGATACGGAACTTGATGTTATGCAAGCACAATTCAAGCTACTTCACGACCAACTTCTCGAGAAAAAAGCTAAAGTATAAACCGCCTTTGGTAAACAAAACATGTCAATGCTATACTATTAAAAACGTAAGCATTAAGGAGTTTAGTCTGTGATAAAAATGAAACGAACCAGTACTCTAGTGCTTGTTATGGCATTTGTTATGGCATTATTCCCCGTATCAACATACGCTCAAACCGCGACCGAAACACCCACCAGTGACGAAGCCTGCGCAACTGCAAAGAAGCGAATCGGCACTCATGCATCAGCCATCTCGGTTGTGTACACCGACCATAGCGCTAAGTATGCCACCATGAAGGGTCGTATCGACACATTGGTTTCGTCAGCAACTAAAACTGCGTATACTGATATCAGTAGCCTTACAGCAGCTCGTGATACCGTATCTACAGCACTCAGTGCGTACAATACACAATCAACGGTATATACCGCTGCACTGGAAACAGCCCAGGCGGCACCTTGCGGCGAAGAACAGGGCGAATTTACTCCAGCCCTGACAGCAGCCCGTACTGAACTTGTAACCTTGCGCGACGATGCTGCTGCCGTTAAGGCGTCCATTATACAGAACGCCGCACCAGCCCTACAAAACTATGCAACCTGGCTTAAGGCAAATACAACTACTACCGAGGAGAAACAATAATGAACCCAATCCAAGAAGAACTAAACACAACTCCAACTGGAGATACTCAGCCAAACTACAATCCATCAACTTTTGTACCCGAGAATTCATCTCCACAAGCCGACGTAGCTGCCCTCGAAGCTATCGGTGCTCTCGAAGCCGAAGAAGACACTTCTCGCTTCACTCAACCAGCACGGCCTACGACAGAGCCGCTTCAACCTAGCCAGTTTGCCCAGCCAGTTAGCACCGTTCAACCTGCTCAGCCTGTAGAACCTGTACAGCCAACTGAAGCCTTAATTGATCCTATGACACCATTCGTGTCTGAACAGCCAACCGTCACCCCGCAAGATGTACCGCTGACAGCAGCAGTGCCAGCTGGCCCGCTACAAACAAATGCAGATCCGTTTGTTAAACAAAAGAAATCATCTAAGAAGCTTGTTATCATTCTTATTGCTGCGATTGTTCTAATCGGCATGGTGGTCGCTGGGTATTTCGTTTGGCAATCCACCCAAACAACCGGCGCAACCGAGACGACAGACAGTACAAATGGTAATCAACCCGGTGGCACCATTCCAACGCCAACCGATACCGAATCTAGCGTAAATAGCAGCGCAACCTCACTCGAGGAAGGTGCAAATAGTATAAATGACAGCGGTTATGCAGATACTGCGCTATCAGATGAAACTCTTTACGAAAATTAACTTTTGACCTGACAACCGCACCCTTTATTTGCTATACTGTCATACATGAAGCCGATAACCCCTGCGAGTCCGCACGCCATCATTATGGTTGGCATCCCTGGTTCTGGAAAAAGTACGTTTGCTGAACACTTTGCCGATACCTTTAGTGCGCCAATTATTAACGAATCTCGAATTGCTTTCGAGGCCGATTTAGACAGTAAGCAAACTGATGCAATTTCGGCTGTCTTTTTAGACCAAGTTCTAAAAACAAACCGAACGTTCTTAATCGAGGCGGCCAACCTGACAAAAGCAAAGCGAAACAAACTTATCGCTACCGTTAGCAAAGCCGGGTACCGCTCACTTATCGTTTGGGTACAAACCGAAACCAACGAAGCAAAACGCCGTGCCTTACGGGCTAAGCCAACCGGTTCAGGCTTATCTGATACTGAATTTGATGCCGCCGTTCGCGCCTTCCATCCGCCGCTTGCCCAAGATAAAGCAACAGTTATTAGCGGTAAGCACACGTATGCTACCCAATTAAAGGTAGTGTTGAAGCAACTTGCTGGCAGCCGCCCAGATACCCATGTCGAGCCACCAAAACCTCGTCAAATGGGCAACATAGTAGTTAGGTAACCCACACCATGCCAATCATCGAAGATAGTGAGTTTGGCAAAATTACAGTACGGCGAAGTGCTAAAGCGACGCAAGTACGACTTCGGGTTGCACCTGACGGTACATTACGAGCTTCAATGCCGATGTACGCGCCGCTTTTTTTACTAAAACGACTCCTTAAGAGCTCTCGCGCTGAACTGCGCGAACTTCTTCAGCGTTCTCAACCGCTAAATGAATTTAAAGATGGCCAACAGATTGGCAAAAGCCATACGATCATCGTTCGGTCTTCATCACGCTTCTCGACAAAAGTTAAAGGCCAACATATCCTGGTTGAACTTCCAGACGACCTGACACTGGACGACCCGCAAGTAAACCGAGCTATTCGAGATAGCATTATCGCCGCCTTACGGGTCGAAGCCAAGAGCTATTTACCAAAAAGATTGGCGTGGCTAGCCAACCAATTAGGCTTTTCGTATGAGAAAGTACGCTTTTCGCACGCCAGTGGGCGATGGGGAAGCTGTAGTAGCAATGGCACCATCAGCCTCAACATTGCGCTGATGAAATTGCCATTCGAACTGATTGATTATGTGCTTGTTCACGAACTGTCACACACCGTTCAAATGAATCACAGCCAAGATTTTTGGGAGCTTGTACAAAAGGGTGACCCCAGTTACAAACAACATCGCAAGCTACTTAAAGCCGAAGCACCATCAATATAGTTTGGTTTAATATACAAATACACCCCGAGCGGTTATAATCATAAGCACTTATGGACAAGGCCCACCCTAAATATAGTCAAGCATCTAACAGAGCACTGCGTTACGTCGGCCTCCTCTCGTCACTGGTTATAGCTTTTTATAGCTACTTGATTGTATTTGGTGTTATTCCAAGTATTTACTATGCTGGCCCTGAAATTGCCATTGCCTTATCGTTAACCTGGATCGTGGTGAGTATCTACTATTTCTTCGTACCAGCCCAAAGTCAATTTGGTAGAGCTTGCCGCCTTGTCACGTATCATATTGTCGGGTTAGGAACACTCGCGCTCATTACTGGCTACAGTCAGCCATTTGCTTGTCTATTTGCGCTGTTATTTATTGGGACAAATGCATATTTCGGCCGATTAGCATTACTCGGTAGTGTCGCCTCGTTGATTATCGTAGGTATGGTTGATGCATTCTTACGCTTTGCAGGCTATCCTTCAGTTCAACTTGAGATTATCCTTGGCATTTCTGGTATCATATTCCTCGGCCTCGCAACCGTTGGCCTTATTGCCGCCCAAGAAACGCGCCGTCAAAGCCTATTGCACAGCCGAGCGCGCGAACGGTTACAATACGATCGTATCCTTACCATCATCAATAACCTTACCGACGCCACCCTTAGTACCGACGAAAAAGGTACAGTACTAATGTACAATGCAGCCGCCCTCGACCTTATGGATACGAACGACAGCATTAAAGGCAAAAATATCGGTTCTTTATTCAACCTCACCGATGTCGATAACAAAGAAGAAAATTTATTTAGTATTCTAAAGGAATCTAAAAAGGCAACACGGCGCGACGACCTGAACCACAGCTATGTCGATGGTGAATCTATCCGCCTTGAAATTACCTTTGCACCAATTCGAAGTTCATATAGCCCATTCAAGAAAGCTGATGACCAAGCCGGGTATATCGTTATCTTGCGTGACGTTACCAAACAAAAAAGCCTCGAGGAAGAACGTGATGAGTTTATTGGTGTCGTCAGCCACGAGCTTCGCACGCCAGTAACGATAGTTGAAGGAACACTCTCGAACCTTGGCGTACTTATTGACCGTTCGAAGGTGCCAGACCCTATCTCGTTAGCGAAGACCGTCAAAACAGCCCACGACCAAGTGCTGTACCTTGCGAAACTAGTGAACGACCTAAGCGCGCTATCTCGGGCCGAACGCGGGGTTGGCGATGCGACCGAAGAAATTAGTGTCACTGATTTACTTCATAGCCTGCACCATAAATACCAAGAAGAAGCCGAAACACGCAACCTGCATCTCAATATCGACCTTGGCACAAAACTCGGAACGGTAAATGTGAGCCGCCTCTACCTCGAAGAAATTCTACAGAACCTTATTACCAACGCTCTCAAATACACCAAAGAGGGCAGCGTAACCCTAGAAGCGAAGCACTCGAAGAATAGCGTCCGGTTTACGATTGCAGATACGGGCATAGGCATTAGCCGCGGCGACCAGGCAAAAGTGTTTGGTAAATTCTACCGAAGCGAAGACTACCGCATTAGAGAGACGAACGGCACCGGCCTTGGTTTGTATGTTACAACAAAGCTCGCGCACAAACTTCACACAACCATCGAGCTCAAGAGTCGCCTGAACCACGGTTCATCGTTCAGCTTTGAACTACCGACTAACTAGAACCTTTCGGCCTTTCCATTTGACCGTGCGACGCTGGTACTGGTACACGCTGGCAATAATCAACAGAATTTCCTGCACTAATAATACCGGCCACAATACGGCACCGAGTAACACACCCTTGTTCCAGACTCTTCGAAGATACCACCCATAGATAGAGGCATATAGTACGGCAATTGCTAAGCCGACGATGTGCGCAACAGTTATTTCGATATAGAACATACTCAACACAACTAGAGCAGGGAATAGCAGAACGCCTAGATCAAGCATAGCCAGCAGCGCCATTATGATTTTATTTTCAAGCAATGGGAACAATAGACGAGTACTCGTGACTAACTGCGAGCGCCACTTCTTTTCGTAGGCTACACCAAAGCCGGCCGTTCCGATAAGGAACCGGTATTCGCTTGTCGCCGCTAAACTAGCCGACAGTTTCGATTCTGGTTGCACTACGGTCTTAAGCGCTTCGAAACCATTAAACCGCTCAAGCAATACCTTGCGGTTAACAAGCCAAGCATTGCCTGTCGTAGCAGGGGCCGCCGTAGTGTGAAAGATTATTTCCCAAAAAAAGCGCAGAGGAGAGAACAAAACACTGGCACGCCAGCTATCCTCCCGCCGCGGCAAGACTGAAACCATTGCGGCCCGTTGAGAAACAGCATAGCGTACAAGGTTGCTGACGGCGTTTGGTGCAATACGAGTGTCGACATCCATAAACAGTAAGTATGAGCCGCTAGCCTCACGTAACAGGCCTTGGAGGGCATGGTTCCTACCAAGCCAGCCAGCCGGAAGCGCATGGCCTTCGACAAACCGAACTCCATCCTTCGCAAAAGACTTAATAAGCGAAGAGGTTCCGTCAACAGAAGCATCGTCCAGTACGATAATTTCTAGCTTCTGGTAGTCGGAGGCGATTACTTTTTGGAGACACTCAGTCAAGGCGTGCATTTCATTTCGAGCAGGAATACATACCGTTACGCTGGGCATATCGGTTTCTTTTGCGAGCTTTGATTCGTATACAGGAGGGGTGAAATGCTTCATTGCAAACCGTAGTTGACGCACCATCAAGCCGGCTACAATCAGTAGCACTCCATAAGAGATATAAAGTATACCTTCAAACATTATCTTTATCATACACTATATTGACGCTACCCTAGTGATGGTGTATAGTTTTACTTGACAGTCTGCACAAGCAGACTATTTATTTTGGGAGAAAAAAGTGGCAGAGCCAAAAAACGTCACACGCATTAAAGCGACAGATACAGCAAGTGCCAAAAGCACTCCAGTTGCAAAAGCAATTAAATCACTCAAGAAGCCAGTCAAGAAAACCAAAACCGTTAAAGAAGTAAAAGAACCAACAAACTGGTTCACAAAAGCTCTTTTTGGAATTGGACGCTACGTTAAAGGCGCATGGGTCGAGCTTAAACAAGTTCGTTGGCCAACCCGTAACGCAACCTGGGGGCTTACTCTAGCAGTAATACTGTTTAGCGTGTTCTTCGTGGTGCTTATCTTGCTCCTCGATGCCTTCTTTAATTATATCTTCGAACTAATCATTAAATAACAAGGAACTATATGACTTCTAACAACCGATATGACTCATCTCGCCAATGGTACGCCATTCACACTTACAGTGGCTACGAAGAAAAAGTAGCTGATAGCATTCGTCAACGCATTAACGCTGTTGATATGGCTGACAAAATCTTTGACGTAATGGTGCCAAAGGAAAAGCAAATTGAAATTAAAAACGGCAAGCGCAAAGTTGTTGAAAAGAAAATCTTCCAAGGCTACGCTCTTGTTGAAATGAAACTTACCGATGAAACTTGGTACATTGTCCGTAACACCCCTGGTGTCACCGGCTTCGTAGGAACCAGCACACAGCCAACTCCTGTATTTGACGATGAAATTCGTAAAATCAAGAAGCGAATGGGCGTTGAAGAACCAAAGCACTTCATCGACTTCCAAGAAGGCGAAGTTGTCAGCATCACCGACGGTCCGTTCAAGGGCTTCGATGGTTCTATCTCTGAAATTGACAACCAAAAGGGTAAAGTTAAAGTTATGGTCAGCATGTTTGGCCGTGACACTTCAGTAGAGCTTGATGCTCTACAAGTTACAAAAGTTTAGTTAAAACTTTCCGACTAAATAAGCTCTCACAACTGAGGGCTTATTTTTTATATTAAGGATAGCCCTTTGACGCTCAACGTATTATTTAAATAACATGTTATAATAACCTCCAATGCACCTCCCAAAAGAGAAAGGGCATGAACATGCCGCTAAGCGTGAGTCAGGAAGCAAAGCTGTTCCCCGGCAGGGTGGACAACATACCGATTCGATTTATCAGTGAGGAAGCAGATGACTTTTACGTACCGATAGAAGGAAAGTGCGTGGTCCTTTACGTACAGCAAGGAACACTTACTGGTGGAGATTTCGGCGAGTACATCGGTACAGCCGACTTCTACGTTATTACTGCATACAGTAATGCCAGGGAGTACTACTCAACCGCGCTGCGTATGACAAGGTGGATTTCCGGAAACCCTAGGTGGAGAATCTATCACCGTCTTTCGGCAAAAATTCGGAAAGCCACCAAGTACCTCCGCTAGGCATTCGCCGGTCGCACTCTGTTAGTTTAAATACACAGAGAGCGACCGGCGCTTATTATTTTGACGTGAAAGCCATTGTCTTTGTTGCTTACTATGGCTTGAGGGTCGCTGAGAGCGCAATGCGTTTTGCAAGTTCGAAGGTCTTGGTACCGAAGGCTGCGTTTATGTCTTCCTGCGTAGGCGTGACGTCATCGAGGTACTTGAAATGGCCCGTGAATGTTGCAACAACGGGTTCGTTATCAGTATTGTTGATACCTGTGTGCAATATGCTTCGTAGGTCCATCGAACACCCAGCATCACCAATGGCCATATTCCTAAATGAACGCTGCTCATCAAGCATCAACCCGAAACCATACGAGTAAAACGTACCGCCATCTCCGCTACTTTTTACGCTATATTGTCCAAAAATAATATTGTCGTTAATTGAAGTACTTCCCCAATAGACAGAAGTGACCTTCTCGTCATCACCGCAGGTGCCGCCGACACCACCAAGGCCAAGCAGCGAGTAGTCGTAATAAACCGATTGGTCAGAAGAGCTAACCCTGCCGCTAGTACTTGATGTTTCGTTTACGGTCCAGCTTTTAGGATGTTGAAAGGCGAACGTCGCACCGGAGTACGAAATAGTTTTAACTTCCGTGAGCGGATCAAGCTCCTCTTCGATGGTCTCGTTTGCCGCTTGGCCAGTTGTGACGCTTGAATCATCGCCATTCTTGGGCGCGAGAAAATTCTGCCAAAAGACAAAGCCCAACAGCCCAAGCACCAGTAACGTTAAGATAACAATAATAACTACGTGCGCACTGCCTTTTTGATTTTTCAAAACCTAAGCTCCTGATATAAAATAGTGAGCCTATAATACCATAAGCGTCAACCGTCTACTATCGGTCTAAGGCCACTTCGTCACCATGCACCGTCAGGGCATAAATAACTAGTAGATCTAACACCATTGCGGTAATTGACCACCATGGGTATACACCAATAAACGCAAACTGCCCAATAAAGTTCAGCGATGCAAGAATAATGGCTACCACCCGAGCCCAGGTTCTACCAGCAAATAACGATATACCTATAATTACCATCAGAAGGCCTAGGATTAAGTGAATCCAGCCCCATGAAGTAATATCGAATGCCAGCAAGTTATTCGCTGTTATGACATAAAAATCGTCCCTGATCAGGGCGGTGAAGCCCATTATTACCTGAAACACACCTCCTAGTATTAGCATGAAGCTGGCAAAATATACCCAACCAACCCATCCACTCACCTGATTTGAATTATCAATCGCCATGACACATCTCCCTTCGTTAATTTACGTCGCATCCTTATTGCCTGGAAGTAATAAACTTACGAGCAATAAGGCATCGAAAATAAGGAAGGTGAGTGCCCATCCTGGATAGGCGCCGATAACTAAAACGTTCAACAGTATAGCGGCCATAATTAACAGTACCGCACCAACACGCGCCCACTCGTTATTTGCCAGCAAGCCAATAGCCGAAGTTGCCATACCGAGCCCAAGCACTAGGTGTATCCAGCCCCACGAGACGAAATTAAGTATCAATAACTGCCCAGAGTCGCTTCGAAAGTATTCGTCACCATTAAAAATACCGGCTAAGCCGGCAATAATAAGCACTAGTGAGTATACAAGCATTACAATACCTGCAAAAAGGTTCCAACCCGTAGCCCATGTCACATTGTTGTTATCCATAAATACCTCCAGGTTATTTATAGTCCCTCTTATTTTTGTCCTATTAGAAAAAGCTGTCAAGTAGATTTCAACCCTAACTTGCGTCGACATATGATAATCTGTTATAATACATAGGTTACGCACTAAATATGCTTCATATATCATATGAAATTGCTTCACAATTATATTTAGTACAAAAGGAATACATTATTATGGCAAAGAAAATTATCGGTAATCTAAAACTTCGTATCCCAGCCGGACGCGCAACTGCAGGCCCTCCTGTTGGTTCAACTCTCGGTCAATGGGGTTTGAACATGATGGAATTCATCAACCCGTTCAACGACGCAACTAAAGACCTTATGGGTAAAGACGTTATCGTTCACATTCAAGTGTACGAAGATCGTTCATTCACATGGAACAGCCTCGGCCAACCTGTTGATGACCTTATCCGCGAAAAAGCGGGAATCAAAAAGGGAAGTGCTAAGCCACACACCGACAAAGTCGGTACAATTACTCGTGCTCAACTTGAAGAAATTGCTGAAATCAAGAAAGATTTCCTCAACGCAATCGATGTTGATGGCCGCGTAAAAGTGATTGCTGGTACTGCTCGCTCAATGGGCGTTGAAGTAGTAGCTTAAGTTTTACTGACTTACAAATTAAAGTACTCCATTATGGGGTACTTTTTTTGTTTATAGCCACGCTTGAGGTATAATCATAAGCAATGTTACGTGGGCAAAAACAATCCGGCTTTACAATCGTCGAACTACTCATTGTCGTAGTCGTCATTGCCATCTTGGCCGCGATTACTATCGTTGCGTATAACGGAATTCAACAGCGAGCAACGAATTCAGCAATGCAATCTGAGCTAAGTCAACTCGTCAAAAAAGTAGAATCATACAAAGTCACTAGTAGCGGGAGTACGTACCCTGCCGACCAAGCAACGGCAGGAGTGCCACCAAGCAGCACCGGTACGTTGTCTTACTTCTATTCAAGCTCTCCTGATAGTTTTTGCGCACAAATTATAAAGGGAACAACTTCTTATTTCGCTTCGAACTCGTCGAAAAAACCTTCAGCAGGTACCTGTTCTGAAACTGGTCTATTGGGATGGTGGAAGCTCAATGGCGATGGTGTCGATTCGAGTCCAAATGGTAACAACGGGGTAGTGAGTGCTGCTACGCCTATGACTGGAGAAAATGGTGTGAATAGCAATGCGTTACTATTCGATAGTGCCGCCTTCAGTATGGTGACGATTCCAGATTCAACCTCACTCAACAATGACCCTCAGACATTTTCGTTTTGGGTCAGGCCAACAAACTGGAATAGCGCCGGCGCGTCCGTATTTCTCGCAAAGCGGAGCGTTGTTAGCACTGGCTACTTCATTGGATATATATCTGCTACAGCATCACTCGGTTTTGACTGTGGCGGCTCTGGACAGCGCTGGACTACTGGCTACGTTCCTCCTACTACAGCCTGGACGCATATCGTCCTGACATGCTCACTTGCAGGAGATTTAGCGCTATATGTTAACGGTGTTGCTACTGGCACACCACCGCCACCAGTCAGTAGAGCCACCTTCGCCGACGCGGCAGGACTGCGTTTTGGCCGAGATTCCCAATCTTCAGCCAGCTACATACTCAATGGCGCCCTTGATGATGTTCGCATCTACAATCGAGTACTTGGTGGTGCTGAGGCGCTGCAACTATACAACACGCACGCGCAATAAACCGAATACAAAAAAATAAATAGTGGCCATTTTTCATTTACATTATTTTATGTTATAGTAATCGTATTCAATGTTCAAACACAATTCTGGGAGAGTGATAAGCTTGGATTACGGATCTATCGTATGGATATGCATGGCGGGCGTTGCAGCGATTTACATCATTGCGCACGCAGTGGTTGACCGTGCTGCGTCGGTCTACACCGACGCCGAAGCCAAGGCAGACGTTGCAAAGGCAGACGCAAAGCGGGCCATGTACGAGTACAAGAAGGCCGAGCTGGAAGCGCGAGCGACAGCACCCACTACACCCGAGGAAGCAGACTCGGTGACAACAACCGAATAAGTGCACAAACATTGAATTGGCGAGCATCACTCACGTGACGCTCGCCAATTTTATTTACGCGCACATAATTTAGAAGTGTTCGCGAATGTGCGAGAAGCTATAATCCCAAGTAGCGTTTGCCTTTTTGCGAGGGTTAAAGATGTGGTCAGGGTCAAAGATGTCTTTCGTTTGTTTAAACAAGTTTAAGACTTCTTCGCCATACATATCTTTCAACCAAGGTCCACGAACCAAACCGTCGTTGTGCTCGCCACTCAGTGAGCCCTTGTACTTAAGTACTAGGTTGTCGACCTCTTTCATAGCAGGAAGTAACTTAGCCCGGTCGTTAGGGTCTTCGAGCTTCATAAGTGGAATGATGTGGAAGTTTCCATCACCCATGTGTCCAGCAATCGTTGCAAATAGTTTGTACTTTTTAATGATTGCTCGAAGTTGCGGGAAGAATTCTGGTAGATACTCTGGGTTTACAACGAAGTCATCAATAAATGGCGCTGTGTGCTTGTCTTTAACTTTACTGCGAAGCAACTGGAAACTACGACGACGCAAGATCCAGAACTTCTCGCTGGCACCTTCGGTGGGATCTTCTTCAAATCCGTTAATTTCATAACGAGCCCTAAATGGTTTTAGCTCTTTATGTAAAGCTTGAATTTTACTGCGAACTTCTTGCTCGGTATCACCAGTAAACTCAATCATAAGAACCAGCTTCGGGAAGCCCTTAAGCATCTGGAATCCTTCAGGAATAAGCGTAAACAATAGGTGAATAAACTTAACCGGGCCAAGGAACGAAAGGAAGCTTGGCATAAATTTGATAGCCAAAAGCAACGTCTGGTCATCAAAACCTTCGAATGAGGCTGGTTTATGTTTCACGACGGTAGCAATTAATTCACCCAAGTCATCAATATCACGAAGGAATAGAACCAGAAGGCCAGAGTGCTTAGGGCGAGGCACGAGCTTGAAGGTCGCTTCAGTTACAAAACCGAGCGTACCCTGCGCACCGATAATTGCCTGTGTAAGGTCAAAAATACCGGTCTCACGGTCCCAAACGTTCCAAAGGTGATATCCGGTCGAGTCTTTACTCACGTTCGGCTTAGCGCCTTTAATAGTGTCGTAGTTAGTTTCGATGAGCTCGAAGAGGTCCTTGTAGACGCGGCCTTCAAAATCTTCTTGACCCATCTTTGCAATAAGCTGTGGCTTCGTGAGTGGTTTAACGACTCGCTCGACACCATCGGCAAAGACAAACTTCATTTCAGGGACGTACTTATCGGTTTTACCAAACTCAAGCGATTTTTCGCCACCAGAGTTGTTATTAACCATTCCGCCAACTGAACAAAGGTCGCGGCTAGCTGGGTATGATGGCAGGAGCGCATCAAACTTAATAGTTTCCGAGTCAAAATCTCGGAAGAACATACCAGGCTGAACCACGGCACGCTCGGAATCCATGCTTATAAGCTGCGTCAGGTGCTTGTTGAAATCTACAATAATCGAATCGTTAATGGCAGCACCAGACATATCGGTACCTGCGCTACGAGCAGTCAGGGATAGGGTAGGGTTATCTTTTTTGTTCTCGGCAACAAATTTCACGAGCGTCGCAACATCTTCGGCCGTTTTAGGAGATGCAACGATCTCTGGCACAATTTCGAACATTGACGCGTCGTGTGAGTAAAATTCTTTGGTTTCTGCACTGTTATCCAGCTCGCCACTAAAAGAGGTTTGTTGGAGTTTTTCTTTCAAATTTTCCATATAAAACAATCATAAGCCTAATAGAGGGCCAAAGCAAGGGGTTGGATAGGGTAAAGAACTTCGGTACATCTTTTCAGACGGCTTCGCTCCGGGTTCAATAGGGGCCTCTGCGCCTTATGTCGCTTGGGCCGCAGAGGTCGTTCAAAGATTGTACGGAAGTTCTCTGCCAAGCCAAGTCGCTCGCATGCAGTAATTATCCTATGAAGAGCAGCCTGCGGTGAAGCTTTCGACGTTGTAGGGTTTGGAGTAGACGTCAAAGGGAGAGAGGAGGTGTATGCGCAGAACGTCACCTTGGCGTGCGTTTGGGGCCCGGGTGGCCGTTGAGGATGGTGGGCGGACATCAAAGGTTCCGTCGGCAGGTACTGCGACCAACCCCGTATAAAGCACTTTCATATAGCCAGAGGTGCTTAACTCGAGGTGATACATGACGTTTGCTGATTGACCTCGGTAATGAGAGAAGCTCGCTTCGACAAGTGATCCCCATACTATCGAGGAGTCGCAGAAAGTTTGGCCAGAAGTATATATGCCAATAGGCTGCGTTTGAACGGGTTGCGGAGCCGGGGCGGTCGTAGTTTTAGTAGGAGCTTTTGTTACCGTTTTAGATGGAGCAGGCGAACTGACAGGGGGAGATTGGGGTGTTTCTGTAGCCACTACTGGTGCAGGTTCGGCTGGAACAGCTTCGGTTACTTCGGGTTTATCGGTTTGTGAATCGTCTGCCACGACCGCTGTCGTATCTTCAGTGCTATTTTGGACTGGCTGCTTTTGGTTAAACTGCACAGCCACCGCCGTGCCACTTAGGCCGGATAGCGTTAGCAGTGCTATTGCTACATAAACCCGAGGCTTCTTAAGCGTGGATGAGATGCGACTAAGAGAGACTTGAAATTCCTTCATTGCGTCGAGTATATCATAATCTATTTGTTGAATTACAGAAGTGGGGTTCACTAGAATGTCAGCAAAGTCGGCGCTAAGCTAATGACATAAATATAGGGGTTCACAACATGACAAGTATTAAGCAGTTTCGAGATTCTAAATTAATAACTGACGGTTTAATGGTTGGTTTTTACGAGCGAGAGTTTTATGTCTTCTCGAACTTTTCAAGTTTTCAAGTGGAGTGGATGGGGTATTTGTGGCCAACTTCCGAGCATGCCTATCAAGCGGCGCGTTTTTTCGACCGCTCACCGGAGTATGTTCAGAAAATTAAAGATTCACGCTCAGCCCATGAGGCATTCGAGATCGCACAAGGGAACAAGCAGTATCAACGCGACAACTGGGAAGCGATTAAAACAGAGGTCATGTTAGAAATTTGCCGACACAAACTACAGCAAAACCCCTACGTCTGGCACAAATTAGAGCTGACCAATGATGAACATCTCGTTGAAGATTCACCGGTTGATAGCTTCTGGGGATGGGGCGCCGATAGACAAGGACGCAACGAACTTGGTAAAGTATGGATGAAACTACGAGAGGAAGTGCAAAACGGTGAGCTACGAAGCTGACGCCCACGAGGCGCAAATGAAAATGCTACGGCAACTACTGCTATCGAAAGAGGCCTCTTTTAGCGCTCTTCAAAAAAGCGCTGGGCTAACCAGCGACCACACGACCTTTCACATTAAACAACTCGTTCAATCGGGGTACGTGAGCAAAAAGTTAAAAGCTTACGGCAAATACGTCCTCACTCGCAAGGGCAAAGAATACGCTAACCGCATGGACACCGACGAGCAGGTAATAGAGAAGCAACCAAAGCTATCTGTAGTAGTTGTGGTCGAGAACGACAAAGGTCAACAGCTACAACAAGAACGCTTGAAGCAACCTTACTACGGCTACTGGGGCCACCTAACAGGCAAAATTCGCTGGGGTGAAACCATGCTTGAAGCCGGCGCCCGTGAACTACTTGAAGAAACCGGCCTCACCGCCGACCTGCGCGTCGTTGGCTTTTACCACAAACTCGACTACGATAAAGCCACTAACGACCTACTAGAAGACAAATACTTCTGCCTCATCCACGCCACCAACCCAGTAGGGGAATTAATCGACACCCCCGGCCAACACAACGAATGGATGACGAATGAAGAATTCATGAAAAAGGAAAAACAATTCGGTTCAGTTGTCGAAACTACGCAGATGATGCGCGAAACAGGCTTTGTGATCAAAGAAGAAAAATATCAATATAAATCCGAGGATTACTAGATTTATAGTATTAAGTAGTCAGAGTTGTGGCTAGCTGGTCTCGCGAAGGCGAGAAATTGTAGAAATAACCTTCCGCGCAATCGCAGCATGACCCTGTTGTGTAGGGTGCGGCCCACCGATGTCCCCAAGTAGGATATCGCGATTACCGTCGCCCGTTGGTGATGTAACGTAGCCAGTGCCATAGATAAAATCTTTCATATCAACAAACGGTACCCCTGCAGCATCTGCTGCGGCTTTCACGGCGTCATGGTTGGGGCCGTAAGGGGCAAGCATAGTCCCTACGACATATCGCTCGGGGATTGAGCTAGAAGCAGCTAAAAAAGCGTCAACAGCAGCCTGAATGCCGCCCACCGAGCTCCCATCATTGATGCTTCCATTCACTGCGAGCACATGAGGGCCAAGCGGCAAAACGTCAGCGACGCGGTCGATAAACGGTTGCCCCGCGGTAGTAAACCCGCGACCACCAATCCCCGCAAGTACGAAACGATTGCACCCAAGTGCTTTCAGGACTCGAAGCGCGAACGTATCAAACGACCCAGCCCCAGCTGGGAATGTCGAGGCGGAGCCAGCACCGTTCGCGTAAGAATCGCCTATCCACACACCTACCCGTTCGGTATCTATCGGTTTAGAGATTGCGCCACCCGTATTTACGCGAATCGCCCGCAGGCCAGTGCCTCCTGAAGCATAAATTCGAATGCGCCGTGTACCCGCAGTCGGAAAGGTGAGGAGAGAGGTCTTGCCGTTACCAAAACCCGATGGACCATCAAGTACATAGTCACCGATGGCTGGATGCCCATTAATCTCAAGCCGAAAGGAAGGTGCGGTCGAGCCATACCAGCCTATTTCAACCCTATCTACAGCGACGGAAGTATTGAACTCAAAGATCATCGGCCAGGTTGCCCCAACGACACCGCCCTTGTTGTAACCATACAATGCAAGGTCGCTGCTGCCGCCATTAGCGGTATAAAACAACCCCGGATGAATCGCAAAACTCGTGTTGTTCTTTCCGTCCCAGTTTGCCACTGCTGACCCACCGCCCACGCCATTAGGACTATACTCGACAGGACTGGTGAGTTGCGAAGTGGAGCCATTTGCATGGTTGATAATTGGTGTATTGACCGGTGGGGCCAGGCGGCCCATTACCGACAGTAGATCATCGGCCCAGTAACCAGGCGCAGCATAAGCAGCATTAAGCGATGCTAGCGTTGTAGCAGATAATCCAGCCGGCTCGGCACCAGTCATAGTAGGTGATATGCCAGAAACGGTACCTGTAAAGGTTGGCGAATCGAGAGGCGCTTTAAGATTAAGTGCATCGAGAGTAGCGGCAGCGTCTGCTTTTGCTGCTATATCGGTAGCCAGGTTAATAACTTTACTTTGCGGGATGTTTTTCAGGCTACCATCTATATCGTGAGATGTTGTTAGATAATCGTTGAGAATGTCACCCCAATTGCCTGCATCTGATCCCGGTTGCGGTAAGCGTGCCATAATAAAATCTCTGTCCCTCGTGCGTAATATGCTTATGTACTATACAAAGTATATACAGTATCAAATAACGAGTCAACGGAGGTTCGTTGGCAACAACGGTGGGCACCACTAGTAATTCCCTGCAAATTGTGCTATAATGCAAAGATACAAATCAATGTTGGGAGGCCGTTAAAAGCCGTTATCACCACAGAAAGGGTTAAATACCTATCATGGCTAAAAAAGCCGAACTGCTTGAAAAAGCTGCTGAACTAAAGCTCGAAGTGAGCGAAAAGAACACTATTGCTGAAATCGAAGCTGCAATCGCTGGTGTATCAACTCCAGAAGTTGTTGTTACTGAAGCTATCGCTACTGAAGAAGTAGTTGCTGAAGAACCAAAGCTAGCTAAAGCTGGTAAGCGTTCTGCTAAAGCACTTGCTGAAGTTGAAGCTAAAGAAGAAAAAGAAGCTCGCAAAGAAGCTGGTGATACTTCATCAGTTGATGGCGACGAAGAAGGTTCTGTTGCTAAGGGTCCAAAGCCTGTTACACGTCCTTTAATCGAACGTCGTGGCAAAAATTACCGCAAGGTAGCTGAAAAGATTGAAGCTGGTAAGGTATACCCAATGGCTGAAGCTATTGCCCTCGCTGCTGAAACTAACCCTTCTAAGTTCGATGCAACTGTTGAATTCCACGTTAAACTTGGTGTTGACCCACGTCAAGCTGACCAAAACATCCGTGCAACAGTAAGCCTTCCTCACGGAACTGGTAAGACTATCAAGGTCGCTGTATTTGCACCTGAAGCTGACCACAAAGCTGCTAAAGCAGCTGGCGCTGACATCGTTGGTGACGAAACTTTCCTAGCGCAACTCGATAAAGACATCCTTGATTTCGATATCTTGATTGCAACACCACAATTCATGCCACGTCTTGGTAAATATGCTCGTTCATTAGGTCCACGTGGTCTTATGCCAAACCCTAAGAGCGGTTCAGTTGCAACTGACGTTGCTAAAGCTGTTACAGAAGCTAAAGCCGGTAAGGTTGAATACCGTGTCGACAAGCAAGCTATCGTACACCTTGGTGTTGGTAAAGTAAGCTTTGGTGCTGAAAAACTAGCCGAAAACGCTCGTAACTTCTTCGACAGCTTGAACGCACAAAAGCCAACAAGCATCAAAGGTAGCTACATTCGCTCAATCAGCGTGAGCACAACTATGGGCCCAGCTATTAAAGTTGAGAACATCGCTAACTAGTTCAGCGATTACCCTAAATAAAAAATCCGCTTCGTATGAGGCGGATTTTTTATTTGATTGCTATTTTTTTAGCGAGCGATATCTTGGGCTTCTTTTGTAAGATGATCGACAAGTTCGTTATCGAGAAGTTCCATGTCAAGGTCTGCAATCTGATCATCGCGTTCCTTAACTTTGCCGTTGATGTATTCAATCTCGTTTTCGAGCGAACCAATAACGTCCTGAAGCTCTGCAATTTTTTCTTCATCGCTAGCCTTGCTTTGAGTGAGTTCGGCTTTTTGTTGATTAAGGATATTTAGAACCTGATTTTGCGCATCGAGCTGTGTCTGTTTGATATACGTTTCAGCTAGGTTGTACAGGCCCTCGTCACCAGTCGATTCAAGTGCATCGATAAGCGTTACAACCTCATGATGAATATGAATCCGCATTTGTAAATTATCAATGTCCTTAACGCTATAGTCAGTACCGCCACGAAGTGACCGTTTCTTCATTACAACTGTAGGGATCATGTCTTCGAGACTCTTTGCTTGCTTGAGGTTTTTTAGCTTCTCCAGAGCAAGCTCTTTGCTAAGAACATCCTGCGTATCAGCAATATTTATACCCTCGTCTTCGCTTCCGAGATTTGTATAGATTTGCGTAACAAGCTCGCTCTTTACCTTAAGCGCAAGCCAGCCGTCGAGATCTCGGAACTCACTCAAAGTAGCCTGAGCAAGCATTTCTTCGGTGTCCTTCTTCGGGACTTCATGCTCAGCGGCAGAATTCTCACCTAGAACAATTCTGTCGTTAGTATTTGTGCGCGGTTCTGACACGTCAGAGTTGTCCCGTTCACTACTATTTAAGATTGGTTGATATTCGCCTTGGTGTGCCATCGTCATACGATGCCCCTTCCTCATTAAACTTTTTTTTAGCGAAAGCGTGTTGGTTGTAAGCGCGTCTTCTGCGCAAAATATATCATATATTGAG
>Ga0247804_10000118_pt1 | contig 38882 bp, 39 predicted proteins | sample UWRJL029104C1_FD_181142 | JGI IMG/M metagenome (GOLD analysis project Ga0247804, IMG submission 181142) | Plant litter microbial communities from Arlington Agricultural Research Station in Wisconsin, United States - UWRJ-L029-104C-1 | ecosystem: Environmental > Terrestrial > Plant litter >... | reverse complement strand
CGGCGTGACGTCGAGAAGCAAGACGTCCTTAACATCACCGGCCAAGACACCACCTTGAATTGCCGCACCAATGGCCACGACTTCATCAGGGTTTACGCCCTTGAGTGGCTCTTTACCAAAGAGTTGTTTTACCTTTTCGACGACTGCTGGCATACGAGTCATACCACCAACAAGAACGATTTCGTCGATGTCGCTTGTTTTGAGGCCAGCGTCTTTGAGCGCTGCTTCAACGGGTTTCGCAACGCCATCGATCAAGTCCTTCACAAGTTCTTCGAGCTTGCTACGAGTCAGCTTATATTCGAAGTGCTTTGGGCCTTCGGCGTCGGCTGTCAGGAATGGCAGGTTAATATCAGTTTCATTGGTTGTCGAAAGCTCTTTTTTGGCCTTCTCTGCTTCGTCCTTTAGGCGCTGCATGGCAGCCTTGTCGCTTTTGAGGTCAATTCCTTGTTCGTTCTTAAAGACGTCGAGGAAGTGGTTCACAATACGGTTGTCAAAGTCTTCACCACCAAGATGTGTGTCACCATTAGTAGATTTCACCTCGAAGACACCATCACCAAGTTCAAGAATAGAAACGTCAAATGTACCACCACCAAGGTCGAAGACGGCAATCTTTTCGTCTTTTTTGCTTTCCAGACCGTAGGCAAGTGCTGCGGCGGTTGGCTCATTAATAATACGTTTCACTTCGAGGCCGGCAATTTTACCAGCGTCCTTAGTTGCTTGTCGTTGTGAGTCATTGAAGTACGCAGGAACGGTAATCACCGCTTCAGTGACTTTTTCACCAAGAAAAGCTTCGGCATCGGCTTTGATCTTTGAAAGGATCATGGCAGATACTTCTTCAGGGCTGTAGTCTTTATCACCAAGCTTAACAGCAACGCCGTCACCCTTAGCAACAATTTCATATGGCATAATGTCGAGGTCCTTTTGGACTTCATCGTCACCAAACTTACGGCCAATTAAACGCTTAACACCGTAGATGGTGTTTTTAGCGTTCGTCACGCGTTGGCGCTGTGCAACTTGGCCTACGAGGCGCTCGCCGCCTTTGTTAATAGCAACGACACTTGGTGTGGTGCGATTCCCTTCAGCATTCGCAATAACTTCTGGTTTGCCGGCTACCATGTAGGCAACGGCGCTGTTAGTGGTACCGAGGTCGATTCCGATAATTTTACCCATAAATATGTTCTCCTTATTCCTATTGATCGTGATTGAATTCTTTATTCTATTCTAGCACTCTCTGCATGAGATTGCCAAGTACTCTCATTGTATAAAGTTGGCACTCTCATGTCAAGAGTGCCAACATATATTCGACAACCGCACTGAAGATCGGTATAGTAGGCAGAGACATTAATAGCGAGAAATTTACATGGCCACCAACAATCAACCTGCAAAGACAACCAAATCTCGCACCGGACAACCCCCTATGGTGGGTGGATATCTTTCGGGCATGAAACTCGTTGGACTTATTTTTGGAAGCATCAGTATTGTTGTGAGCATTATCGCTATCATCTTCGGTTTTGCGGTAAGCTTTATGGCCGCTATCGCTGCTTTCACCTTCTACATTGGTATCCGAACAAAAACCCCCTACCTTTTGGTGCTGGGGGTTATTGGCGTGATACTTGCGCTCGTTGCGCTTATTTTGTCTGCTATTTAATTACTACTGTGGGACAGGAGCGTTCACCGCAGCGCTGATGGCAATGACCAACACAACAAGGAGGGCGATGCCAACGGCGATGCCCGCTCCAATCAGGCTTGTTTTCGCCACCCAAGTAACATCTCGAAAGCCCGCCATATCAATCTTATTTTCACGAAATTTCGCGACCCACTGCATAACACCGGTCGCTTGAATATCAGCATAGGCAGCGCCAAGCCCGATTCCGCCACCAATACTTAGCTTGAGAGCGGCTGTTCGAGAGAACAAAGCATTATACTTCTTACCCGCAACCACGAAAGTCAGCATGTTTACACCACCGCGAATCTTTTCGATTTCTTTCACCGGAACGTCAAAGAGTACTTCTTCTGCCTTTTCAAAGTTCGCATCCATAATAAAGAATTTGATCCGATCATCGGCGCTCCATTCAAGCAAGGCGCTCCGAGATCCGGCGATCGTTATACCAGGCAAATAATCGACGCTGGCTTGTAATTTAGCTGGTGCAGTTGTTTTTGGAGAAGTAGTTTCTTGAGTCATACCCCCATTCTAGCAAAGCGCCAGCAAATTGTCGCCGCCACGCTGGTCATGTATAGTAGAGGTATAGAAAAAGGAATTATCATGCCAACCGTTCAGCAACCAAGCCCGGCACCAGCCACACCGAAAATAACGACAAGCCCAACGCCAGGTAAAGTCCCTATGCGTGATCCTAAAATAAGCGCAATCATTGGCGGGTTGAGCGTTCTCTTGTGCCTTGTGCCTGTTGTTGGCCTCGTGCTTGGCGTCATTGCCATTCGTTTTGGCTATAAATCAATCACCCGTGATGGGGCTACCCAAACTGCTTGGATTGGAACGGTTATGGGAATTGGCGGAGTTATGATTGGCGTCGCCATTGTTATTGCTGCCGCCTCATTTTTGATCGCTATCGGAAGGAGTGCACTGTAGCTTATGAGCAACAAAAATCCTCTTCAACCATCTGATAGCTCACAGTTTGTGAGCGGCATTCAGCCACATACAACAGCAAATCTTAACCGCCAGAAAACAATCGCTCTCTGGTTCTCGGTCGTCAGCGTAGCAGCCTTTGTGCTTGCCTTGTTTACCGGACTGCTTTTTGGATTCTTAGCCCTCGCCTTGTGGCTACCAGTGTTGGCAATTACGGGGCTCCTTGGTGCTTACGGCATCGCTCTGGGTATTCGAACAAAGTCGAGGCTCGTCATCACTCTCGGCTGTGTTGGGCTTTTCTCAACCGTTCTCACTCTTGTATTGATGCAACTATTCCTATAGAACAGCCGCAAAAGCGACGATCGTCGCCACAATAAGTATGGCAGCGACTAAGCCAATGCAAATACCAATAATTGCACCCCACGTGATGTAGGTGACTTTAACATTATTCGAGCGCAATGCTTGCAGCCAGTTATTAACACCTGATGACTTAGATAATTTGTAAGCTACAATCAAGCCAATCACACTCCCTGTTGCCGAAGCGAGTCGCGAACCACCCGAAAACTCAACACGATACTTTTTGCCAGCAATAACAAAGACAAGCATAGCGCCAGAACCACCAACTTTTTCGATCTCCCCTAGCGCGACATCAAAGATAACTTCTTTGGCCTGATTCGTATCTGCATCCATTGTAAAAAGACGAATGCGACCATCTGCGCCCCATTCTAGTAATGCATAATTCTCGCTGGCAATCGTGATGCCAGAAAAGTATGAGACGCGAGCCTGAAGCTGCGCAGTGGGTGCTGGGAGTGGAGTTGAGGGTGCGGCAGCGGGAGCAATAGGTTCTATAGGAGTGGTAGGATTCATATCCTGATTATACCATTAGCAGATTCGATTTAGGCACGGGTTACTTTGACCATTGCATGGCGAATTGGCTGACCGTTTAAGATATAGCCAGCTTGCATTTCTTCAGCAATCACTTCTTTGTCCCCTGTTGCTTCTTCGTCAAATTGAATGGCTTCATGGAGCTCAGGATCAAAGGCTACGCCAGGCTTGGCGTCAATTCGTTTTAAGTTAAGACTTTCGAGTGATTTTTCAAGGTGCTTCACAAGGCCGGCGACACTTTGTACCCAGCTGTTATCTTTCAGTTCTTCGGGAGTATAGGCAATTGCCCGTTCGATATTATCGATAACCGGAAGGAGCTTTAAGATAGTGCTCGCCTGACCTGATTCGCGAGCGCTTTGTTTTTCTTGTTCAACTCGTTTGCGATAGTTTTCAAAATCTGCTCGTGTTCGCTGAAGATCAAGAGTCAGTTCGGCAACTTGTTGTTCTTGTGCAATTTCTTGTTTTGTTTTCTTTGCTTTATCAGCCATTATAATATCTCCTCTAACATTGCCCCGGTTTGGCGCACCAAACGCATTACTTTATCATAACTTTGGCGGGTTGGGCCAAGCACGCCAATGTAGCTGTTGTCGCTATAAGGCGAACGAAATCGACTAATAATCAGGGTTGAACCACTCGCCTTGCCAATAGGGTTTTCCGAACCAATATAGACATTAAGCGGTTCGTTCGGCGCGGCTTCACGCAGCCAAGGTTCAAGGTTATCAAGTAAACGCGCAACAGCTTGCACGTGATTGTTTTGCAAGAACTCAGGTTGTGAAAAAAGATTGCCAATTCCACTCATGTAAAGCTCGTCACCAATCGTGGCGATGCCTAAGTTCTGTGTCAGATCAACCAGACTATCAACAGCTGAACGGATTGCACGATCAGCATGTTTTGAATGCGTTGCTACACGCGCTTCAATCGCACGCGAGCTTCGATCTGCAAGTAAGGCCGGCTGTTCGTTAGCATGGGTTTCGTTCAAGCTGTTTACATAAAAACGGTAGCCGGCATCGGTTGGGATACGACCGGCACTCGTATGTGGTTGTTCGATATAGCCCATATCTTCAAGCCGCGCCATCTCACTACGAATCGTCGCACTCGAAACACCAAAAAGCTTAGCAAGCATAATGCTGCCTACAGGGGCGGCGATCTCGGCGTGTTGCTCGATGATCGCCGCAAGAATCTCTCTTTGGCGGTCTGTCATGTCTGTATTTTACCGCTTATTGGCACTCGGTGTCAATGAGTGCTAAGGTGTATTTCGACGAGCTCGGATGACGAGCCCTGTAACACCTACACCCGCGATAATCGTAATAATCACAATGATAAGTACTGTCGTCCCATTAATCGAACTCGATGATGCGTCTTCATCGCCATCTGACGATTCTTCTGTCGCATTGCCATTGTTCGTGCTTGGCTGAATGGTTGCGAGCTCGCCAGTGTTAGGTGCTGTCACCGATCCATCACCAGATCCACTACCACTCGTTCCGCCAGAACCCGTGCCACCAGAAGTTCCGCCGCCCGTTGAAGGTGTACCTGTGTCTGGGTCTGTTGAGCCAGCGCCGGCAATATTGACCTGGAATGAACCAATATCACACCCCTTTGTCAGATCTCGCTCAAAGCCACGTGCGTCGTACGTACTACAGCTTGCAGGATCACCAGCACCGATCGCAGGGTTATTAGGAGTATTGATGAGGCTCAATGTTTGAAGAGGTCCACCTGTTTGGTGATATCCCAAGCCATCACCATCACTATTATTATCTGCTAGGTTTGCAGCAACGAATGTATCAATATCGCTCACTGTTTGCGCACCGCTACATGAGTTGTCGCTGACAATTGAGAAAGTTGCCGCGATAGTGGCTTTATCGTATTCGATACACTGTGCGCTGCCCGTATTCGCAAAGATCAGGGAGTTTTTTACGGCCACAACTGATGTAAAGTCCTCGTCATCAGGTGAGCCGATCGAGGCAAGCCCTGCTGATTTTTGATCCGTATCAGGGTCGAAGGCGCCCATGGCATTTCGCGCAATAGTACTATTCTTAATAGTTGCATTAGTAACAGTCGTAGGCGATCCTACGGCAACGCCCCCGCCTGCATTATCAGTTACCGTCATATTATTAATGTCGTACGTACCCTGTAGCAACATAACCGCCGGAGAACTCGTACTTTGACCACCACTAACTGTTACGTTAGCTATGTGCGCTTCATGTCTACTCACTCTAAGGCCGTACGCGGTAGCAGTATCTGCAATCGCAACATTATTCAGCGAAGCGACGCCTTCAGAATAAATATTTACCCCTCGCCCATTACCATTAAAAGTTGAATCAAGCAGCGAGAACTCTGAGGCAGAGGTCACGGCAGAGATTTCGGCAGCATAACTATCGGCATCATTTACAGTAAGGCGCTCAACTGCAATGATTTTACCTAAAAGACCGATCCCAGTGCCAACAACTCCTTCGACGAGTGCATCCGATACATCAATAGTTGCCGAAGGAGCACTAATGACGATACCGTCTGCCCCATTGCCGCTCCCATTAATTTGGATATCGTTCAGCGTATGGTGAGTACCCGCACTAATGTAGAGTACCCCCGACCCTGAAGCTCCTGGCGTAAGGTTACCACTTGCCTCAAACCCATCAATACTTACGTTCGCATAACTCGTCACTTCAAATCCAGCCGGCGGACCGTTACCATGAAACTGAGTAAAGTTGTCTGTCATTGTGATATTCGTTGCAGTGAATGATTTAGTTGAGTCTGAACCCATAAGGAAGAGTCCACCGGTATTATTATCGAACGTCACATTATCGAATATAATATCTGCATTCAGACTGCTTCCGTAAAATGCCGGAGCATTGTTATTAGTGATTGACGTATTACGTACTGTTAAAGTATTGATATTCGATGGTGTAATAATACCTCCGCATCCATTGTTGCTTCCATCGACTGTGACCGTATCAATCAGTACCGTGTCAAAACCGCTCGCGCCTACGACACAAGGAGATCCCGACGTTACCGTCGTATAGCTATCGAGTATGTCAGTATTTCGTATCTCAAGAGTCGCATCCGCACTAGACGCACCAAGAGAAATCGCACCCGAGTTCGTGTCAAATAGTACATTATCGATAAGCACATCACCCGAATATGATCCCGACAGTGGCCCACCACTCAAGCTAAATGATGAATCGCGTAGTGTTAAGTCTTCCATGCTGCCGTAAATATTGGAAACTGCCGTAAAGGTCATGTCTTCAATGAGCACGAGGCCTGTGGTTGCAAAGTTGCTCCCACCGTTTCCACTTATCTCACTTCGCAAAAGACTAAAATTATCGCCTTCGACGCTAAGAGAGGTGAGCATCCCAATCGTGCTATCTTGCAAGACACCATCATCTCCATCAAGACTAAGGTAAGCGCCCATGTCTTCTACCGAGAGATGTTGAATGACGGCATCATCATTCTCATTAGAGAAGTTCAGATCGCCGCTATCTGTACTTCCGCCCTTTGCTATCGTCACATCATCAATCAGCACGGCATTTGTATTAAAACCTGCGTTATCAGCAATCATATTAATATGCCTTAGTGTCGAACCTGGCGTCTCGTTATAGATAGCGGCCGATGAACTGTTGTCGTAGGAAATAGCATGAGCATGCATCTCAACGTTCTCAATAAGAGGCGTATCAACCTGGAGCGTGATTGTTCCACCATAATTTACTGTCTGGGTAATATTCGTAACACTGACGAGCGGGTCGACGCCATTATAGCCAGAAATGTTCACGATGCCGTCAGCGTCAGCCGTACTCGTTTGCGAAACGTCATTAATGATCGAACGGTCATCTACGATTATCCATGCGCCATCCTCGCTTATCTGTGTAAGGCCATCAATTGAGCTATCACTCTCCGTATCTACATACATTGTTTCTACAGAGTTCATCGTCACGTTATCAATAACCGCATCGGCACCTACGTAATAGTTAATAGAATCAACACTTGTCAGTGTCGTATTTGAGATATCTGACTGCGCTCCACTACCAATATAGATACGGTCAAGATTCGTGGTAATGGTACTGTTGCGAAGAGCTATATCACTACAAAGCGTATTGTCGTCACAAGAAATCTGAAAACCGCCAAGGTTTGAGGTTGTTATTCCCGTTAGTGTGAGGTCGGTAACGGCGGCATTATTTTCAATAATAAATTCAGATATTGCAGCATCTTTGAGGATAATGCTATCAAATGTCTTATGTGATCCACCAATTAACACTAGGCTCGTTTCTGTAAGTGTGACATTCCTCACTGTTGCAGCCAGGTTACCTGTTACATGGAAGTTATACCCACTCACTATAGATGTAGCACTAGTCAAACCAATTACTGAGGTATTTTCTAACTCAATTTGGGGATTACTGGAGTCGTTGAAGGCATACGTTCCCGCGATTGAAAGGTTAATCGTATCGCCCGAGCCAGTTCCGGCTGAACAACCAGCATAGGCAGCGGCAGTTCGCGCAGCCTGAGCCGCTTCGCGCAATGAACAATTTGCCCCTGTCCCGTCTTCGTCAATTAAGGTATTAACAGTGATTGTTACGGGGTCTAAAGCTTGGGCTTTAAATAAAGAAAGACTCACTAGTAATCCAGCGAGCAGCACCACGACACCAACGCTCATAAAAATAGCTGTTTTAAATGATCGAGGTGTTTGTATTTTGAGCATGTAATCCCTTGGCGTCCGGCCGTCAATTGTATACTGCTTATATTAGCATAGGCTGAATGGTTCGGCTACAATTAACTTGCTTTTACTTATAGAGGTCGTGCTTGTAATTACCCTTTTGGTTCCTTATACTTGCTCGATAATGATAGAATTCGAGAAAACACCTGAAATTGCAGATTGGCTTGGGGCCGGATCTATAAATCTCTTTGGCAAACCATTCGCGGGCAAAGACAGCCAAGGGAATCGCCTAGCGAAGCGCCTTGATGGTGTTATTCTTGGAGGCGGAAAAATTCTCCGTGGGAGTAATATCCCAGCCGCCACTCAGGCGATCATGGATAGAGGCGAGTTAATTCCCACTGTAGATTTCGTTGAAATTGTCCATCCCTTCCTGGGCCAACCTGATTTTGACAACAAACCATTAATCTTGAGTGCCGTCGGACGACTCGAAGGCGAAGAAGAGGGTGTCATAGAAGCATTGGAGATTTCTAAGCATCCACTAAAAGCGGCCGTCTACCTTCCCCTCGAAGACAAGCTTGTCTGGGAGCGCTTTGAAGCGTCCCAACAACCCGCATCTGGACACAATGAAGACGCCCGAGGTATCCGCTCAGACGATACACGAGAAAAAATCGCCGTAAGACTTGAAGAATTTCGTGACAAAACTATTCCTGTCATCGATTTTTACCGCGAGCAAGGCCTCCTGATTGAAGTTGATGCCACACTATCAAAGAATGAAGTAGAAATTGCGATTCTCACCGAGCTTGCAAAGCGCGCCGCCGTCTAAGACTAGTCGCGCTTCAACATAACCATAAAAGCTTCTGAAGGAATATCGACTTTTCCAAAGCGCTTCATGCGTTTTTTGCCTTTTGCTTGTTTTGCGAGGACCTTCTTCTTGCGAGAGACGTCTCCACCATACAGCCCGGTTGTGACATCTTTACGATAGGCGCTCAGATCTTCGCGCGCGATAAACTTACCACCAATCCCAGCTTGTAATGAGACCTGGAAGTTTTGGCGCGGAATCACATCTTTGAGCTTTTTTGTTACTTCACGGCCAAGGCTCTGGGCTTCAGAGCGGTGGGCCATCATGCTCAGCGCATCAATCATTTCACCGGCTACATAAAAATCAACACGCACTAGATCTTCAACGCGGTAATTATCAAGTTCATAGTTGAATGAACCGTAGCCACTTGTGACGGATTTCAATTGGTCATAAAAGTCTGTGAGGAGATTGGCGAGTGGCGCCTCAAAACTAATAAGTGCTTGCTCATCGATATAGCTCAGGTTATTTTGCATCCCACGTTTCGAAATAATAAGCTGAATAACCGCGCCAATGTACTGCGAGGGAACAATAATTTCACCTTTAATCCATGGCTCGCAAATTTCACGCACGCGGCTCACGTCTGGCAAGTTACTCGCACTCTTAATATCGAGCTCTTCGCCGGACGACAGTGATACCTGGTAATCGGTTGAAGGGTTGGTAATGACAAGATCAAGATTATATTCGCGCTCTAAGCGTTCGCGCACAATATCCAAATGCAATAAGCCAAGGAAGCCAATACGGACGCCAAAGCCAAGGACAGGAGAATTTTCTGGTTCAAATTGTAAAGCCGAATCACTGAGACTCAGTTTCTCGACGGCGTCTTTTAAGTCTTGGTAGTCATCGTTGCTCACCGGGAAGAAACCGGCATAGACAAATGGCTGGACTAATTTGTACCCAGGCAGCATTTCGGTAGCTGGCGCACGTTTGACGGTCACCGTATCACCCACGCGCGCTTGGCGTGTCGTGCGAAGATTGGTGACAATGTAGCCAATCTCACCGGTAGCAAGCTCTGCACTGGCACTCATGGCTGGATTTAACGATCCAACTTCCAGAGCGATGCCATTCGCGCCGGTGGCCATCATGTCGATAAGATCGGCTTTTTTCACTGAACCATCGATGACGCGCACATATAAAATAACACCGCGATAATCATCGAAGTAACTATCAAAGATTAAAGCGCGTGTTGGCTCAGCGTCACTCCCTTGCGGTGCAGAAACTTTTTCTACGACCGCGTCGAGAACATCCGTCACACCTTCGCCGGTCTTGGCACTAATTTTAATAATGTCATCTTCTGTGCACCCAAGAAGATTAATAATCTCCGCACTTACTCTCGGTACATCGGCAGCTGGTAAATCAATTTTATTGAGTACTGGAATGATCGTGAGGTCTGCGGCGAGTGCTAAATATACATTCGCGAGCGTCTGCGCCTGGATGCCCTGGCTCGCATCAACCACTAAGACTGCACCCTCGCAGGCTTGCAAACTGCGTGATACTTCATAGCTAAAGTCTACATGGCCCGGAGTATCGATAAGGTTCAGTTCGTGGTCTTTGTGACGCATACGAACGGGCGCTAATTTAATAGTAATCCCCTTTTCGCGTTCTAGATCCATACTGTCCAGCAGCTGCGATTTCATGTCACGCTTTTGTACTGTGCCTGTTAATTCAAGCATGCGATCAGCCAGCGTCGATTTGCCATGATCGATGTGCGCAATAATACAAAAGTTACGAATATGATCTTGGGTCATTATTTCTTACCCGGTCGTGCGAAGAGAAGTTTTAAGACACCACTTTTAATTCGTCCAAGAATTAAACGAATGCGCGCTAGTACTGGCTTTACTTCAGGTACCTTCAAAATATAACTAAAGAAAAGGAATGAAAGAGCGCTAATAATGCCAATTGCCATAAACTTTGGGAACGCCTGGTAAAAGCTTTGGTCGGTTGCCTGGAATGGCAGCAGCAAAACCGAAAGATAAGTGACAATTGTCATAAATCCGGCAGCACTTACCATCCGCCCAACAGCGCTGATGAAACGCTTGTCGAAAAGCCCCTTGATACGACGCGACATAATGGTAAACAGGATTGAAACCTCAATGGCCGAAACAATCACCGCCGCCCAAGCCAGCCCATACACGCCCATACCGACACCGAGGGTGAACCACACGGCGAGTGTAATATTAAGAGCGATGGTGAAGAACGAGATATAGAGCGGAGTCTTGGTATCTTGTTGTGCGTAAAAACTGCGCGCCGAAATAAAGTAAATCGAGCGGAAGACAATCGCTACCGCAAGCACACCTAAAATACTTGCCATGTACGGGTCTCCCCCGTTATTAATAAAGCTAATCAAATACCCACGGCCAAAGAAGGCAATGACAGCCGTTGGCAGTGCTAGCCAAATAATAACGCGCAGGACCACTTGGAGTTCTTTTTTAAATAAGTCGGGGCGACCCTGCCCAATACGTTCGGTCATCTTAGGAAAGGCAGCCGTACTAATCGCCACACCAATCAAATTAATCGGGACATACGAAAGCGCACTTGCTTGTTGGTAGGCGCGCACACTACCAGAAATCATACGCGAGGCCAAGTTTGTTTCAACAATACTATTCACATAATCAATACTTTGATCGAGTGAGCGTGGCGGTAATAATCGCAACACTTGCCGGAAGCCTTTATTCTTCCAATAAATCTTAAATCGATAATCGAAGCCCATCCCCAGCAAGCCAAGGCTACTCACAACAAGTTGCAATATTGATCCAAGGACCACACCAAGAGCAACACCCATAATACCGCCATCAAATACCTGCCAACCGAAGATATTAATACCGTTTGTAAAGAAGATCGTTCCGATCAAAATGCCGATATTGTAGAGCGTTGGTGCGAGCGCGAAGAACGCAAAACGGCCAACCGCTTGCTGCATGCTGGCAATCACCGTTGCCACCGCAAATAAGAATGGGTTTACTGCGAGGACGCGCATCATGCTGACGGCTAGTGAGCGGCTTGACTCATCAAGCCCAGGACCGACGACATACTGCACGAGCGGTTCAGCGAAGATGATAATGAGGATACTGGCAAACAAGGTGGCGATCGCCATCAAGTTCACCATACTGGTTGAAAGTTCCCAGGCTGACTTCTTATTGCCCGCCGCTAATCGTTGGTTAAAGACTGGAATAAATGAAACGCTCAGCGCTCCAGATACCAAAATAAAGAACATAAATTCAGGAATGGTAAACGCAACGGTGTAAGCATCCGCACCTGTTGGATACGTTGAGTAATACATACCATTAAGCAGACGATCGCGCAGCAAACCAAACAGGCTCGACAGTAATGTCGAACCTGCCAGTAAGACTGCCGCAGTTTTTAGCGGTAGCTTTTGGTTTGCTTTTGAAAGAATTGTGCGCAGTCGTCCCATAGTATGGTGGGCTTCAGATTAGTAAAGCTTTGCCTCCTTAGGAAGTGTGGCATCTGTGAGTAGTTTTACAACAGCGTTTTCTTCAAGCGTTTCTTCTTTAAGAAGTGCATCAGCCAATTTCTTAAGGCTCGGCATATTTGCTTTCAAGACTGTTTCAGCACGCTTGGCCGCCTCTTTGACAAGCTCGGCAACTTCGGCATCGATTTCGCGAGCCGTGTCGTCGCTGTACGGGCGTTCGTGAGTCATGCGATCAAACATCATGCCACCGTTATCTTCGTGGAACACTTGATCACGCAGCTTTGAGCCCATTCCCTGTTCGATAATCATATCGCGGGCGATTTCGGTTGCTTTGCGAAGGTCTGATCCGGCACCAGTTGTAATGCCGTCAGCACCGTAAATCAGTTTTTCAGCAATACGGCCACCAAGTGCACGGGCAAGAATATCTTTGAATTCGTAGATATTAGTGTAGGCAGTATCTTCAGGAGGAAGGAACCACGTCACACCACCAGTACCACCGCGAGGAATGATCGTCACCTTGTGAACTGGATCGCTATCAGGCAAGATGTGGCCAACCAATGCATGGCCGGCTTCGTGATAGGCGGTCATCGTCTTGTCTTTTTCACTCATCACCTTGCTCTTACGTTCTGGACCAATGGCTACCTTTTCAAATGCTTCCGTAAGGTCATCGTTACTAATCTTTTTAGAATTGCGCCGTGCTGCTACAATCGCGGCTTCATTGGCAATATTTGCAAGATCAGCACCAGACGATCCGGCAGTCTTAGCAGCCAGTTTATCAAGATTAACGGTGTCATCGGCAGGTTTGTTCTTGAAGTGAACCTTTAAAATAGCTTCACGGTCTTTGCGTTCTGGCAACGTAATATTTGTGCGACGGTCAAAACGACCCGGGCGAAGGAGCGCTGGGTCGAGCACGTCGGCACGGTTTGTCGCAGCTAAAACAATCACGTTCGTACCAGTTTCAAAACCGTCCATTTCAACCAAGATTTGGTTCAGGGTTTGTTCACGTTCGTCATGTCCACCGCCCATACCAGAACCACGTTTGCGGCCAACCGCATCAATTTCATCAATAAAGATAATCGCTGGAGCGTTCTTCTTAGCTTTCGCAAACAAGTCACGCACACGTGAGGCGCCGACACCGACAAACATTTCAACGAATTCAGAACCGCTGATGCTAAAGAATGGCACATTCGCTTCACCTGCTACAGCGCGGGCCAGCATTGTTTTACCAGTACCTGGATTACCAACGAGCAAAACACCCTTTGGAATTTTGGCGCCAAGCAGTTCGTACTTCTTTGGGTGCTTCAAGAAATCAACGACTTCTTCAAGATCTTGCTTAGCAGCTTCATTACCAGCGATGTCAGTGAAGACAACCTTCGTTTTGTCTTCGCCGTATAGCTTCGCTTTTGACTTACCAAAGCCAAGCGCCTGATTGTTCTGGCCTTGAGCCTGGCGCATCATAAACATAAAGAAGGCGGCGATTAAGATAACAGGAATAATGATAATCGCAAGATTCCAAAGAATATCACCAGTGTTTGAAGGCTGACTAATAACGAGCTCAACATCGGCATCTTCTTTCAAGCCTTGTTCTTGCAAGCTACTCGTTGCATCCTTGGTTGATTTCTCAGTTACCTTATCACTGCCCTTTGGCGTAATCTTCAGGTCATTGCCTTGAACTTCAATCTTAGAAATCTCACCAGCATTAGCTGCTTTGATCACTGTCGAAAGTGGCACAGACTTCAAATTATCTTGTGGTGAAAAGACAGCAATTGCAATCAACACACCAACAACAAGAATCGCCCAGAAAAGGGTTAGCCTCATGATATTATTTGGTTTCTTACGAGACGGGATAGGGGACTTGATGGCCATAAAAAATTAATCTTCCTTTCAGTGGGGTCTTTGTAGATCTATGTTCTTCTCTATTATTTTATCAGTTAGAGAGAGAAATTACGAGTAGTGAAACGGAGTCTGACCCCCGCTCCCGCTTGCTGGCTTGTCCCCGGGGCAGCCGTCTTAATAGCAAGCAAAGTACGTTCGAGTTGTGGGCGTGTAAGTTGGGCACCTGTTGCAAAACGCAAACACTCCATCGCTACAGAGGTAGGAATGTGCGTAAAGAAATGACGACTATAGCTTGGTCCCGGGCCAACGAGCCGAGCAACTTCTCTATCAATCTGTTTCTTACTGGCGAGTTGCTGCTGCCTCAGGGCGAGTAGTTGGCGTTTTGCATCTTCTGAGAGTTCGACGGTTTTCTGGCGAATTCGATTGCGTAAATATACATCGCTGCCATTAGTACTATCTTCGCGCCAAGCCAGTTGATTCTTCTTTGCATATTCAATAAGATCAGCTTTTGACATCTCAAGCAGCGGTCGAACGATGTCCGAATCGAGCACCGCTAGCCCTCGCCAACCGGTGCCGCGGTGAAGATTAATAGCCACCGTTTCCACTGCATCATCGCTATGATGAGCCGTAACAATCTGGCCATCGTATTTTTCCGCGAGATCACGCAGGAAAAGGTAGCGCCGCTCGCGGGCTAGCTCTTCGCTCGCCATCGGGCCGAGCTCTTCCCTCTTCAGTTCGAATTGAAGCCCCAGATTCCTAGCAAGTTCTCGTACTAAATGAGCATCCTCTTCTGAATCCTCCCTGATACCATGGTCAAAGTGGGCCACAATAATTTCATGCCCCGGCACGCGGTTGAGCATATGCAGCAGCGCCACCGAATCAACTCCCCCACTTACTCCCACAATGTAACGCTTCATTATGGTTTATTATAACCTCTCAGGTCGCCGACAGTAAAACTTGTATAATAAATCGTAATGCTTCAAAAACCAGAACCTCAGAAGAACCGGCTTCTTGTCCTTGATCACCTCAGAGGTTTTTTTATCGTCGTGATTGTTATTGATCATCTTGCAAGGTGGCCAAGCTTACTGAGCATCTTCACCGGCATGGGCCTTCTGTGGGTGACCGCCGCCGAGGGCTTCGTTATTATTTCTGGCCTGCTTATCGGATACGTGCGAGGCTTCAAAAACAGTCATGAACCACTGTGGAACGTTTCCAAGAAACTCTGGAAACGAGCAGGACTTCTCTACGTTACTGCTGTCATTGCTTCACTCATATATACAGCCCTCATATGGTACGTCCCGCTTATAGGAGGTTCTCCAAGCATCCCTATTGATACGTATAATTGGCTCGAATTAATCATTCAGGTACTCACTTTGCAGTACACCTACGTTTGGGTGCATTTCCTGGCTCTTTATGCACTTTTCCTCGCGGCTTCCCCATTAGCCATTTGGCTGATGCGGCGCGGTGCATCATGGCTCGTTATCATCCTGAGCCTCATCACCCTCGCCATAGGTTGGCACCTTCACATCGAGGTGTTGCAGTGGCAAGCACTTTTCTTTATCCCTAGCGTCGCCGGATTCTCACTCGAAAAGATTCAATACCACTGGCAAAAGCGCACTCGACTCACAAAAAATATAATCGCAACGAGCATACTAACCCTTACCCTACTCACCATTGTTCTCTCTGCCTATTTCGTTCTCTTTGTCCCTATCGACAACCATACCGCACACCTGCTTAACAATGAGCTACTCGCAAAAGACACCATAAGTCTTTGGCGTCTTGCACTCGCATTCACCTGGTTCGTGGGGCTTGTGTGTGCCTTCCGCCTCCTTTATCGGCATATTCATCGCTATTTCGGGTGGCTCTTATTGCCTTTTGGCACAAGGTCTCTCAGCGCGTACATCATTCATGGCATTGCGATTTGTATCATCAGCTTTTTGGTAGCTGCTAGCCCTTCAATTCTGATCAACACCCTACTCGGCGTAACCTGTATCATTCTTGTCTGGGGACTACTCAAAATACCCTTTGTTCAAAAAATTATTCCTCGATAGCATTCGTGCGAAATTGCATAGCCTGATAGCGCTGCTTACCCGTCACGGGATCGTCTATACGGAAGCTCTGTACCATCGTCCAACCCTCCGCTGGTGCAACAATATCTTTGTCACCCGGTTCACCAAAATACCATACTAGCGGACGACTCGAGGCAAAGGCCGAGAGATCGGTAATATTATGTGAATCATTTCCCTGCAACATCGCAAGCGATCCACTACCTTCAATGACAACTGTCGATCTTAGATAATACACGGAATGCTGAGCCGTCTCGTAAAAAACAGCTTCATAAAATAGCCATGGTGATCGCGAAATAATTGGCTCATTGCCTGTAGAGCGTTTTGCGATCTCGGCAATGACTTCTTTTGTTTGAATTGAAACTCCTGCACTCTTATTGAAATTACCAATCGTCTGCGCATGAGTAACGCCCATAAGTAATGCGCTCGCAACAAGAACGACGGCACCAATCTGAGCCCAAGGAACTCGCTTTCGAGGCATCGCCGCAATCAGGACTGCCGCTAGTAGTGAAAAGCTAAGTACAGATGGTAATAAATATCTTTCGATGAATGAAGATTTCAGTGGTGGCAATGAGATAATAAACACCATCAGCACAGGGACAACGCTCATACAAATCAATAGAAGATAATTTTGCCGCTGCAGCGCCGACGAATGACGATACACCCGAATCAACAACACCACAAGCGTGATAGATATAGTAACAAATATGATTGCCATCCATGGGCCAACCGATTCATGAGAGCGAAAGAATAGAATAGTTGCGAGATAATCAGGCAGCGTATGCACGCCAACGGGTGGAATCCAAAACCAACCACCTTGGATATCAAGTAATTGATCGATCATAAATTTTACCCACGGCACGAACAGCACTATCGCAAGGCCATGCGCAATAAGCCATTCCCTACTAAAGAACTGGTGTAAATAATGACGCCCCCTGAAGCGTCCTTGCCAGATGACTACGGCCCGCCACACCCAATGTGCAATCCATACAACTGCAATAAAGTAGTGCGTCCACAGACCAGCCGCCAATAGAATACCGTATATAATCCATGGCAACATTTTCTTTGAACCCTTTGCGACAACTAATACATACGTCGCACTTATAGCAATTGCCGTTGCCATAGCGTACATTCTTGTTTCTTGCCCATAGCGAATGAGCATTGGTGAAATAATAAGGAAAAGAAGGCTTATCCAGGCGGCTTTGCGACCAAAAAGTCGTTTAACAAGCAAGAACCCAAAAGTAATCGCAAGGGCACCGAACAACATACTCAGAGAGCGGAAGGCTATGTCGCTTGTCCCAAACAATAAACTCCACACTTTCAAGATCCAATAATACAGAGGCGGGTGCACATCACCTGAAGTGTACCGAAAGATATCCGCAAAGCTATACCGAGAGATATAGGCGCTAAATGCTTCATCAAACCACATAGTCCACTGGCTCATCGTACTCAACACTTGTGCACAGTACACGCTTATTCCCCCAACCAGAACGGCGAGGTCAAGATGTCGCGAGCGAATAATTTTTTGAACGGAGGCGAGAAAGATTTGTTTCATAAGCAGTCTTTCTTTATGATACCACGATGATTTCACCGCAGCTTGTTGGAGTTTTAAAGGGTTTTAGGGTATAATCTTCAAGTACATCCATCGGGGTGTGGCGCAGTTGATAGCGCGCTCGGTTTGGGACCGAGAGGTCGAAGGTTTGAGTCCTTTCACCCCGACCATATAAAAATAACTGTTCTTCGGAAGAGTTATTTTTATTTTGCGAGCGTATAGGTATCAACTACTTGCTTGTCATACGTATCACTCGACAACAAAACATATCGTATATCAGGAACAAACAATGCCGTCGCCCCATCCCAATGCAAATGAACGAGCGTTGGGGTTTTAACATCTGCGGATGAAGCAATACGCGCTGTGCTATCAAACAGCGGTGCATAGCCACCCTGCTTCGCAATCGGATCGGCGCTCAAGAACTTTAAGCTACAATCACTAAAATAATAACTGCTATCAATATAAGTATACGGATCATCAGCAACCACTGTTGTCTGATCTCCGCACGCAACAGTTTCACGAATCTCGGCTGTTCGTGGCGACTGCATTCTTTCAAAAACAAAGTTGCCTGTTTGGCTTAATTGCATAACGCCAAAAGCCATTAGCACAAGGCTAATTCCCGCCAGCGCGCCTGATGTAGCTCGGCGGCCATAACGCCAGCCGATGGCAACCGTTATGCCAATGAGCATGTAGGCAAAGATCGCAATATGCGCCATGTACCGGTTAATAAAGATTGGCTTTGGCAATGACGAAAGTGCAAAGAACGCAATCGGCACTAACACCAAGGCAATCGCAAACCACAAGAAAGCTCGCTGCGATTTTGGCAAACGTTTGTGAATCACCGAAAGCAGATAACTCACAAGAACAATCACCGCTAAAATGGCAAGCGATATGAAGGTGTTTAATTTCCACTCTGGGGTAAAGATTAGCAACATAGAAGATATGTCTGCAAGCTTCGTGAGGGTAACTGGTGCGCCAATGCCCGGGAGGGCCGAATGCGTCAATTGGTGTACAAGCGTTGGCAGATAAGCTGCAAACAGTACAACCGCGCCAACAAGCGCCAAGACCCACCGCTGCTTAAAGAATGGTTGGCCTTTGCGTTTTGAAACCACTAATAGCCAGATGGCGTGCGCCAACCACAAGGCCGCCGTCATGTAGAGCGTGTACATACCCAGAGCAACCAGTACTGCGTAGAGAATCCATGGCAACTTTTTCTTACTCGTATAGGCATACAAAAGTGCGAGACTAGCCAGCGCGCCAATTAATGCCGCCAGCGCGTACATGCGGATTTCATAGCCGTAGCGAAGGGCAAATGGCCCCAGAACCACAAATGGCAAAACGACAAGTGCTGTTCGAGTTGTAAAAAGTTTTCGAACAACTAAGAAAACAATCCCTACCGTAAGCGAAGCGAGCACGGCACTCAGGCTGCGTAACGCATATTCGCCCCAACCGAACAATCCCGCCCAACCTTTGAGTAGCAGGTAGTACAGTGGCGGATGAGCATCAACACCAGTGAGTGCCAACAATTCACCAATCGGCCGCTTTGCGAGGGCGATAGAGTACGCTTCATCGAACCATACCGACTGACCAACAGCCAGCATCATAATCAAAAAGTAAGTAAGAAAAATCGCAACGATCGGCCAAAGCCACCAAGATCGAACAACAGTGACAACAAATGCGTGGCGCCAGTGGCGAATAGTATCCCTACTCATTACTTGGCGTACTCAATCGCGCGGGTTTCGCGGATAACATTAATCTTAATTGTTCCCGGGTATTGCATGGTGCTTTCAATCTTGTTAGCAATATCGCGCGCCAATTTAATTGCGCTCAGATCATCGATCGCTTCAGGCGTCACCATCACGCGTACTTCGCGCCCGGCGCTAATCGCATATGATTTCTGAATTCCCTTAAAGCTGTTCGCAATATTTTCAAGTTCACGCATACGTTCCGAAAAGTTCTCGGCGCTAATATTACGGGCACCTGGTCGAGCTGCCGAAAGAGCATCACAAACACGAACAACTAACGCTTCTGGGGTCGTTGCTTCAATATCATCATGGTGCGCTTCTATGGCGTGAACAATTGCCTCATTCATGCCATACTTGCGGGCAAGTTCAGCCCCAATGTGGTGATGTTTGCCTTCTACCTTGTGTGTCACGGCTTTGCCCACATCATGCAGCAAAGTCGCCGTCTTAGTGATGCGAACGTCGGCGCCAATTTCTTCGGCGATGAGCCCTGCCATGTGTGCCATTTCGGTACTGTGCATCAAAACGTTCTGGCCATAGCTGGTACGGAATTTCAGCTCACCAAGAAGTTGTAACATTTCTTTTGGAATACCGACAACGCCCACCTCGCGAGCGGCATCTTCACCCGCCCGAAGTGTTTCTTTTTCAATTTCTTTTTCGGCTTTAGCAACTACTTCTTCAATGCGACCCGGGTGGATACGACCATCCTTAATCAGCATTTCAAGTGCCATACGAGCCACTTGGCGACGCAGTGGATCAAAGCTCGAAAGAATAATCATACCAGGGGTGTCATCGACAAGAATATCAACACCGGTTGCACGTTGCAGCGCTTGAATGTTGCGACCTTCTTTCCCAATAATGCGGCCCTTCATTTCGTCATCGGCAAGTTTAATTGCCGTAACAGTTCGCTCGGCAGTTACTTCACTGCTCATACGCTCCATAGCGCTGACCAAAATCATTTGCGCTTGTTCTTCGGCTGTTTCTTTGGCTTCATTTTGCAGTTTACCAACAAGGCCAATAAGATCTTCTTTAATGTCGCGTTCAGTCATTTCCATTAATTTATCAGCGGCATCTTTTTTCTTCAGGCCAGCAATCTTTTCTAGTTTTTCTTGCTGACGGCCACGGATATCGCGGATGTCATTCTTGAGCGACTCAACTTCGTCTTCCTGTGCGCGGAGCGATTGAGTACGCTTATCAAGTTCGTCGAGTTTTTTATCAAGACTCGTTTCGCGCTCGGCCAAGCGACTCTCGGTTTTATCGAGATTTTTGCGGCGATCTGAATCTTCTTTTTTCGCATCTTCAACAAACTTTAGGGCCTCATCTTTAGCTTTCAAGACAATATCGCTCGCCTTCAGTTTCGCGTCGGCAATTGCTTGATCGGCTTTATGTTTGACTCCACTTCGGCGACGACGATCATAAGTGACAGTTCCGCCCACACCAGCAAGAATTCCGATGATTGCGGCAATTATTCCTTCTACCATATTGTTTCCTTCCTCAGACACGGCCCGGCAAAGTGTTCGTCATTGCCTTATGCAGATTATCAATAGGTCGCGCTGAATGTTTCAAAAATTAATCAAAAGTCTTTATAGGACTGCACCTATTGTAGTCCTGAAAGATACCCGTATGCAAGCTTATTTACGTGGCTGAGTAATGTGCGCTTCGCCGCCGTATTCAGGCAGGACAATTTTATCGTCTTCCCCCGCTTCGAGTCGGATTAAACCTTCTTGCTGCCAGTTCTCACCGACACTCCCGATAATAGGAATATGCTGCGCGTTAGCAATCGTATTTAAAACGGTCAGGCCAATACGCAGGCCAGTAAAACTACCCGGACCTTGAAAGGCAACAATGCCCGAAATGTCTGTCCACGTTTTCCCATTATTTTCGAGTTGCGTCTGAAGATATCCAAGAAGGCCTTTGGCAAGTTCGCGCGCCGCCTCCCACTGATCATCATGGCGCCAATCGCCCTCTATAAAACTCAATTTGCAGGTGGGAGTTGAGGTGTCGAGTAATAAAATCATAGTTTTTCCAATACTTCCTTGTTGCCAGTAATATTCAGGGTACGGGTCGTTTCGGTAGGTGATTCAAAAACAATCGTTATGCGATCTTTTGACAGCACCCCTTCAACAATATCTGCCCATTCAATGACCGTAATCGTCTCTGGATCTTGCATAGTTTCTGCTAGTTCATCTTGCATAATACCCGCATCGTTTAAGCGATAAAAATCGTAGTGTGCAAGGTGTAAATTATCACGTGCATCGTAAACTCGACTAATAGTAAAACTCGGGCTTTGAACGTCTTCATCAATCGAAAGGCCAAGGGCTAACCCTTTTACAAAAGTTGTTTTCCCCGCACCCACATCACCAATCAATTCAATTGTTTCACCACCTCTTAAAAGGCCGCCCAGCTTTTCGGCAAACTGGCGTGTCTCGATTTCATTTTTGACCTCTATAATCATCACCTGTAGTATACCATCTAGCGCTTTTGGGGTCAGTACTTTACAATAGAGCGTAAGCATTATGCGCATTTCCGACACTATTCTGGAAACGTTGCTTGGGCGGGCAAGTCTTGCAACACCTGAGCAAATAGCTGCCCTGAAAGAAGAGGCGGCTCGTTTAAAGCGCCCACTCCAAGATCTTGCACTTGAGAAGCAACTAGTAAATGAAAAGACCCTGATTCAAGCCTTTTCTGACTACACGCAAATCCCCTACATTGAACTTGACCCTGCGACCATCCCCTCTGATGTTCTGAACCTCCTTCCCGAACGAGTGGCTCGCCAGTACAACGCCGTCCTCTTTAAGGTAGATCCTGACGGCGTCCACTCACTTGCGATGGAAGACCCAGATGATGTCCAGGCGATCAACTTTATTCAAAAAGAGATTGGTACCAACTCCAAAATCTACGTTGCCACTCGCGATAATATCTTAAGTGCCCTTGAAAACTACCGCGGCGATGTAAACCAAGAACTTAATGAAGTGATCGACGTCCAGCGCGAAGAATCTGACGAGTCTCAACAAGTAAACGAACAAGACATCGCCGAAGATTCGCCAATCGCCCAAACTGTGAACCTCTTATTGGAATACGCTATCCGCTCACATGCCAGCGACATCCACATTGAACCTCGCGAGGGCTTCGTCCAAATTCGCTACCGTGTAGACGGTGTCTTGAAAGAAGTTAATCGCCTCCCACGTAACGTCCTTGGTGCGCTCATTAGCCGCATCAAAATCTTAGCGAACCTTAAGATTGATGAACGCCGCGTCCCACAAGATGGACGATTTAAGATTAAGATTGCCGGGCGCCAATATGCCCTTCGTGTCAGCTCACTCCCTATTTCCGATGGCGAAAAAATTGCCATGCGTATTTTGGATGAATCAGACCAAGCTGTCAGCCTGGAATCCCTCGGTTTCTGGGGTAAAGCATTAGTGGATATTCGCCGCGAAATGATTGAACCAAACGGAATTGTTCTCATGACTGGGCCAACTGGTAGTGGTAAATCAACCAGCCTCTTTAGTATCCTGACGATTCTTAATAAACCAAATGTTAATATTTCAACTATTGAAGACCCTGTTGAATACAAAATTCCTGGGATTAATCAGACGCAGACCAATGTAAAGGCAGGCATGACGTTTGCAAATGGCCTGCGCGCCCTCCTGCGTCAAGACCCAAACATTATCATGATTGGTGAGATCCGCGACGGCGAGACTGCCAATCTTGGTATTCAAGCAGCCCTGACTGGACACATGGTATTTAGTACACTTCACACCAATAACGCGGCAACAACCCTGCCTCGTCTCCTCGATATGGGCATCGAACCCTTCCTGATCGCCAGCACCACTCGTGCTGTCGTTGGGCAACGCCTCGTTCGTCGCCTGCACCGAGCCTCGCGCCAAAACTTTGTTCCTTCTGAAGAAGAAAAGGCGGCCATTACCAAACTCTTTAACTTACGAGAGGGCGAAGGCTTCCACGTCATTCATGAACTCGAAAAACAAGCTGCTGCCGAAGGCATGGGCGGCGATACACCACTGAGCACCGACGAAAATGGTATTAAAACTTTATGGCGAGCCAATCATGACTTCAACGATGACGACGCCCAAGAGGGGTATAAAGGCCGACTCGGTATTTACGAAGTTCTCGCAAACACCGATGCGATTCAAAAGCTCATTATGGCTCATGCGACCAGTGCGCAGATCCAACAACAGGCTATTGCCGATGGTATGATGACCATGCAAATCGACGGCCTTATTAAAGCGCTTCGCGGTGAAACAACCGTCGAAGAAGTGCTACGAGTGAGTAGGGACTAACCATGCCTCAATTTGCCTACGTCGCCGTCGATGCCCAACGAAAAGCAGTTAATGGCAAGACCGAACAGATCGATCGCGCCGGTGTTATTGCAGCGCTAACAAAACAAAACCTGCGCCCCGTGAGCATCCGCGAGGTTAAGAAGCGTGTTGGTATTAATGTTGATTTCCAACATCTTTTTCAGCCAAATCACGTCAAAGCTGATCGGTTGGTCATTTTTACCCGTCAATTAAGCGCTATGGTTGGCGCCGGGGTACCGCTACTGCGCTCACTCACCTCGCTCGAAAAGCATGCCGAAGACCCTATGCTCAAAAAAATCCTCGCTGATGTCATCAAAAACGTCGAAGGTGGCATGTCACTCGGTGAAGCCATCAACAAGCATCCCGAAACGTTTAACGATATCTACGTGAACATGGTGCGCGCCGGGGAAGCCGCTGGTATTCTCGATGACATTTTAAAGCGCCTGGCATTTCAACAAGAAAAAAGCGCGAAGATCCGTAAAAAAGTCCGCAGCGCAATGGCGTATCCACTCGTTTTGATGGTGATTACCACACTCGCCTTCTTTGGCCTTATGCTTTTTGTTATTCCCCAAATCGGTAAAATCCTGACCGATCTTGGCGGCCCCGATGCCAAGCTTCCAGGCATTACCTTATTTATGCTCGGGGTAAGCCATATTATCACCACATATTGGTACATCATCTTCCCGGCAATTGGTGGCATAATTTACGGGACGCTCCGTTACGTTAAGACACCCCGGGGGAAACGTCAATTTGATACGTTAATGCTGAGAATACCCGGAATCAAAACGATCGTTACTAAACTTGCTGTTGCTCGCTTTGCACGAACTTTCTCGGCGCTGATGGGCGCTGGTGTTGCCGTGCTCGAATGTCTTGATGTCACCTCGCGCGCGGTAGGTAATACGCTCTTTGCCGAAGCCCTCCGTGCTGCAGCCAAGGAAGTCAAAAATGGTAAATCTCTTTCTGCGGTCATCGAACGTAACGACCTGTTTCCAGCAATCGTTGCACAGATGCTCGCCGTAGGCGAAGAAACCGGCCAAACTGACACCGTCTTAGTGAAGGTGGCTGACTTTTACGAAGACGAAGTGGACCTGGCCATTGAAAGTATCGGTTCGATTATTGAACCGGCCATGATCGTCCTAATGGGAAGCATGGTGGGGCTTATCGCTGCAAGTGTCATGACCCCTATTGCTCAACTCTCACAAAACATCAAATAGCCATAGTGGTGACTAACGTGCTCATGCTATAATACAGAGTAGTTATCCATTGTGGGCATCATGTCGAAATTATTTTATAAAGATAAACCAATCGCCGGACTTGATATCAGTAATACTGGTATCAAGATTATGTCTGTCGACCCAAAAAAATGGCTTGTCACAGGCTATGGTTCACTTGATCTTGACCCACTAAAAATTAAAGAAGCGCTTGAAGTTGAGGGCAATACATATCTCACTGATAGTATTAAACAGATGCTCGCTGAAAAAATCATTGGTGATATCTCGACAAATCGTGTCGTTGTTGCACTCCCCACAGCCCGAAGCTATTCACGCACCTTTACCCTCCCTATCGCGACCGAGAAGTCACTTCACGATGCTGTCGTTCTCGAAGCTGACCAATATATTCCTATCCCCACCTCAACTCTTTACATCGACTATCAAATCATTGAACGAACAAAGCAAGAAATTACAGTACTCATGAGTGCCGTCTCGCGCACTATCATCGATAATGTCGTTACCGCCATTGAAGCTGCAGGTTTGCAGCCTATCTTAATCGAACCGAGCATTAGCGCCGTCGGCCGTGTCCTCACCGCCACCGAGCATGGTGATCTCCCGACAGTGATCGTTGATATCGGCCCAGCAAGCACCGATATCGCCATTCTTGACCGGGGCAGTATCCGTGTAACCGGCGGGCTTGCCATTGGTGGTAACACCTTCACTCTTGATATTGCTAAGAAATTAAACGTTGCCCTTGAAAACGCCCATCAGCTCAAAGTCCTCAACGGCCTGAGCGCCGGTCCGCGGCAACAAAAACTTGCGACCGCCTTGCAACCTAGCCTGGAACGAATTCTCAGTGAAATTCGAAAAGTCATGCGCTACTACGACGAGCGCATCAGTGAAACTCGCAAGCTTGAACAGTTATTGGTTGTTGGAAGTGGTAGCAACCTTCCGGGCATCGGCGAATATTTTACCGATCAACTCGTGATGCCCGCCCGCGTTGCAAGCCCGTGGCAAAAATTAGATTTCGGCAAATTGCAAGAACCGCCCAAGCAATTCCGTTCTCGCTACATTACCGTCGCCGGCCTGGCGAGCGTTAATCCCGGAGGAATTTGGAAATGATCAACCTGATGCCCGATGATGCCAAGAAAGAGCTCCGCGCAGCGCGCATTAATGTGCTCTTATTGCGATATATGTTCATCATCGTACTAGCTACTGCTTTCCTTGGCCTTATACTCTTTGGGGCCACCTTCTTACTTGATCGCACACGCATTAGCTCACAACAGCTTATTGATGCCAACGACACCAAAGCAGAAGTATATAGTGCGACAAAAGCGCAAGTCGATACACTCAGTGCAAGCCTATCAGAGGCAAAAGGCATTCTTGACCAAGAAGTCGTCTACTCGAATGTTCTTATGAATATAGCCCAGCAAATGCCCGCCGGGACTATTATTGACGAAATTACTCTTGGCTCCGCATCATTTGGCGCCGCGCCGCTCACTGTGAAGGTGTATGCAAAAAGCACAAACGACATCGTTGCACTGCAAGATAGTTTTAAAAGCTCCCCACTCTTTAGCTCCGTCAGCTTTCAGACCGTCTCAGATACTGCTGGCGGCATCGATGGGTACCCTGCCAGTGCGACAATTACTCTCACACTTAACAAGGTAGCTACCCAATGAAAACATCCATGAAAGCCAGTTCTATTCAAAAACTCTTAACGCTTCTCATCGTCATCTTAATTCTTGTCGTTGGTGGCGGATTTTACCTTGGCGTACAACAGGTCAAATCAGTCGCTGTTGGGGTGAACCATACTGCCGCTGATGCAGAAGCAAGCGCCGAAAACGTCGAGAAGCTTGCCGAATTAAAACGAACTCTCGCTCAAAGTGAAACACTCGTCAGCAAGGCAAACAAACTTTTTGCCAGCGATACGACGTATCAATCCCAAGCACTCAAAGATGTTCAAAAATATGCCAACGAATCTGGGCTTACTATTTCTAATACAAACTTTGATACCGCAGCAGCCGATACGTCCGGAGCGTTTACCACACCCGGCAAAACATTTGCTATTACCTTGCAGACACCCGTAAGTTATAAAGGGCTCCTGCGATTTCTTGATGCGATCGAAGGCAGTCTGCCCAAAATGCAAGTCTCCAGCATACGCCTCGCCCATCCAACCACCAAGGGCGCCGACAATGTTGTCGTGGGAGATATAACAATAACGGTATCGACAAGGTAACTATGAAAAATATAACTATCCCCAACCCGTTCACCGCACTCGGAAAACTACTCCGCCGCTTTCATATGACGATCTTCATCATTTTTATAGCAGCCGGATTATCAGTTGCCGTCCTTTACCTTAATATGATCATTAACGACCCTTCTAACGCCGAGGGCTACACCTCGCCAATTGATGCCGGCTCGATTGACCAAGCAACCCTCGACCGCATCAAAGAACTGCATACAAGTGACGAAGCAACGCCAGCACTCACCTTCCCAGAAGGTCGCATCAATCCTTTTGCAGAGTAGCGCAGGGCTTTAAAAAAGCTTATACTAATACCATGCTAGTGCTAGGATCACGACTTCGCGAAACTCCGGTGATGAGCCTGCAAACCGGAACACGGTTAGCAAAGATCGACTCACCAATTATCGACCCAGCAACCCTGGGAATTATCGCGTACCAAATTGATGGTCCGCTCCTCACCGAGCACCCTTCGTTTCTTCGTGTTGCCGATATTCGTGAAATGGGCAGTATCGGGATGATTGTCGATAGCACCGACGAGCTTATTGGTCTTCACGACGTTATTAAAATTGAAGAGCTCCATAAGCTTGGCTTCACACTGATTGGCATGTCCGTCATCGACGAACACAAACACAAACTGGGGAAGGTTGAAGATTACACGATCGACACTGCTAGCTTTATTATTCAACAGCTTCATGTTGGGCGTGGTATTTTACTCGGACTTGCCGACACGGGCAAGTTAATTCACCGCTCGCAGATCACGGAAATTAACGATACTGCCATCGTGGTCAAAAGCACCGCCAAAAAGAGTGTCGAGCCTATCATGCAGGCCGAGGTACGACGTGAGTTCGTAAACCCATTCCGCGCTGGCGGAAACACACAGCCCGAACCTGAGAGCTAGTCTTCTTTATTCAAAGCCGATTTAATATCGTCGTAGCTAAATCCTTGGCGCGCAAGATACATCATAAATTTTTGTTCGTCAGGATAGCGACTGCGTTTCTTCTCAATTATTTTCTCGAGCTCAGTGGCGTCATCACGTTCGGTTTCACCAAGTAGCTTTTCAATAATCGTCCGCTCAACGCCTTTGGCCCCTAATTCGGCCGAGAGCTTGCGCATGCTGCTGCCTTTGCGGAGATTACGGTTTTCTATCCAAAAGCGAGCAAACTTTTCGTCATCAACGTACCCCTTAGTGACGAGCCTCTCGAACACTCGATCGGTCAGTTGTGGAGCTACGCCCTTGCGCACGAGGCCTTCTTTCGTACGCGAATCGCGTGTTTTACGATATAAGTAATCTCGTACTTCGCGCTGGCTATGCGGACGCATCAAAGAATACTCAAGCGCCCGGCCATACAGTTTCCCATACTGACTTTCCTCTTCGAGCTTCAGCATCTCTTCCTCGGTATACTCGTTACCGAGCTTAATACCAAGGTCGAGAAGTTGGGTAAAATCGAGGCTTAACCGATACTTACCATCAACCGATACATTGACGCGATCTTTGTCGCGGACTTGTACGGTGATCGAAGTAATTTTCATACAGTCCTAAGACTAGGCAGCAGCTTCTTCAGCGACTTTCTTGCGAACCTTAGCTTCAATTTCTGCAAGCACCTTTGGATTAGCACCGAGGTAAATCTTGCTTGCTTCGCGGCCTTGGCCAATCTTAGCATCAGCGTAATCGAACCAGGCACCAGACTTTCCGACAATACCATGGAGTACCGCAAGATCAAGTACATCACCGGTCTTTGAAATACCTTCGTTGTACATGATGTCGAATTCAGCAATGCGGAAAGGAGGTGCAATCTTATTCTTTACGACCTTCACCTTGGTACGGTTACCTATGATATCTTCGCCCGATTTAATTTGGCCAGTACGGCGAATATCCAGACGAACTGAAGCGTAGAACTTCAAAGCATTTCCACCAGTAGTGGTTTCCGGGTTACCAAACATCACCCCAATCTTCATACGAATCTGATTAATGAAGATGACAGTCGTATGACTCTTGTTAATGATACCCGTGAGCTTACGAAGTGCTTGGCTCATCAAGCGAGCTTGCAGCCCCATGTGGCTGTCACCCATTTCGCCTTCAATTTCAGCTTGGGGCACGAGGGCAGCAACAGAGTCTACCACCACAAGATCGACTGCATTCGAACGAACGAGTGTCTCGGCAATTTCCAGTGCTTGCTCGCCGTTGTCTGGCTGTGAAACCAAGAGGTTATCCGTATCAACACCTAGCTTACGAGCGTATGAAGGATCCAGCGCATGCTCGGCATCAATAAAGGCAGCCGTGCCGCCCTGTCGCTGAATCTCTGCAATCGCATGAAGCGTCAGCGTTGTCTTACCAGAACTCTCTGGGCCATAAATCTCAAGAATACGGCCTTTTGGAAATCCACCACCAAGGGCGATATCGAGTGACAGTGAGCCACTGCTGAATAATTCAACATCGATTGTTTTCGTATCACCAAGGCGGCGGATAGCTCCATCACCAAACTGTTTATTAATCTGTTCCTGCGCAAGGCCTAGCGCCTTTAGTTTACCCTCGCTCGCGACTGGCTTTTCGGGTAGTTCGGACTTGTCTGATTTTTTGGACGCTTTAGCCGCCATAATGATCTCCCTCTCTTTATATCTATGTCTATTATACGTGTCCAAATCTTAATTTGCTATAATCATACTAATGAATACAACACGCCGCGGCTTCACTATCATCGAACTCCTGTTTATTATCGTCTTACTGGGAGCAGCAAGCATCCTATTCTTTGTCCAAAAGAATAACCTCGAAGTTGCTCAACGAGATGAAACCCGTAAGATTTCTATTAATGCCATGCATTACAGCCTCGAAGAAGTGTACTTCAAAGCTCACGGCGCATACCCCCGAAGCATCAGTGAAACCATCCTCCCCTCAGTTGATCCAGATCTTTTCAAAGATCCTTCAGGTGTGAAGCTTGGTGAAGCAAACAGCGATTACCGCTACGAAGCCACAAATTGCGACGGCGACGCCTGCAAGAATTACACCTTGCGTACAACGCTTGAAAATGAAGCTGATTTCATTAAAGAAAATCGTACTAAGTAATTAGTTTTTACTAGTCATCAATTGGTCGGCCGTTTTTAAAGGCCTCAACTGCATTATTCAGTGTTGCAATATGCATCTTTGGGTTCGCAACATAGGTAAATCGGTAGGTAGTTTCGTCACCTTCAGTACTCAAACGAATAGCCCCATAGTTAAACAGATACTGCAAAATAGTGTTTTGTGTAAAACTTGCGTCCTCAATATTAGAAAGGCTCACAGTTTGCTCCAGTCGAGAGAACAAGCTAACCTGAATTTCTTGGATCACACTCTCGTTTGTTAAGAAGAATTTATTATTTACATACACATAGTAAATAACGAACATCCCCAAACCAATCAAGATCATAAAAAGTATAAAGGGCAGTGTCACCACTGAAGGATCGGCCGCTGCACCTCTCAGGTTAAGCGTGTCTACAAGACCAGAATAATTAGAAAGAATGGCAGCCGCCATCGCAATTAGTAATACCCCAAGACCTATCGGAATAATCAACCCAATCGGGTGACGCCGTACTGCACTAATGACATACTCACCTTCACTGAGATTAAGGTGCGGGAACAAACGGCGCGAACGTTCATGACGTTCTTTAGTTTTAGCACTCAGGACCGGATGAGCAGGCTCAACTGCACGAGAAAGATGGACAACTTGCGGTACTGGCTTCTCTGTCTTTGGAGGATGGGCATAAAGAGGATTGCCTTCGGCATCATAAGCAACAGGCTGGTCGTAGTTTTTTGGTTCTTCAGGGGTGACAGGATTCATACTTTTATTATACCAACGATTCCTCTGGTTCTTCAGGGGTTTTACCAATGTGTTTGTAGGCCTTGGCGGTTGCCCGACGACCGCGCGGTGTTCGTTCAATAAAGCCAATCTGCAAAAGATATGGTTCGTAGAAATCTTCAATCGTCGTTGCTTCATCACCGGTTAAGGCCGCGAGTGTATTAAGCCCTACCGGATTGCTGCCGTAGTTGTCGATCATGCGTGTCAGAAGATTACGATCCCCAGCATCAAGGCCCAGCGCATCAACCTCAAGTAGCTCAAGGGCTTTCGTGGTGGTAACCGTATCAATAATGCCATCGCCATTAACGTCGGCATAGTCCCGAACACGCTTGAGGAGGCGATTGGCGATGCGAGGCGTCAGGCGAGCACGTGTTGAAAGTACATCCGCCGAAGCTTCATCGATTTTGCTCCCCAGAATTGAGGCGGCTCGTTGAATAATCTTACTAATTTCATCAGTCGCATAGAATTCGAGGCGATAAATATGACCAAAGCGATCACGTAGTGGCGCAGCCAAAGCGCCTGTTCGTGTCGTCGCACCAATCACGGTGAACTTTGGCAGATCCAAACGTACGCTGCGGGCTGCCGGGCCTTTGCCGATCATAATATCAAGTTTGTAATCTTCCATCGCCGCATAGAGCACTTCTTCAACTGTACGACTCAGGCGGTGGATCTCATCAATAAACAAGATGTCGCCATCAGCTAGGTTTGTAAGTATGCTGGCAAGATCACCAGCCCGCTCAATTGCTGGCCCAGCCGTCACGCGAATACTCTTTCCCATTTCATTGGCAATCACTGTCGCCATGGTTGTCTTACCAAGCCCCGGAGGCCCATACAAAAGAATGTGGTCAAGCGGTTCATCACGTTTTTTGGCCGCATCAATCGCTAGTTTCAAATTCTTCTTTAAACGGACCTGTCCGACGTAATCAGCAAACGAACGCGGGCGAAGGCTAATCTCAACAATCTGCTCGTCTGTATCTTCAACGTGATCACTGGTATCAACAATGCGTTCAATGGCCATTATTGCTCACCCTTCAAGGCGCGCGTCACACGTTCAGCGGTCGTAAGATCGGCCGGAACGTTTTCGAGCGCGACAATAGCATCATTGAGGGTATAGCCCAATGCCATCAAGGCTTCAAGTGCTTCGTCGCCAGCTGGGGCAACGGCCACGCCGCTGGTGTGAGCAATATTAACTGCCAAGCCAACCTTGTCAGAAAGGTCTACAACGACACGCTCGGCGATTTTCTTACCCACACCACTCGCCTTTGAGACAAAGCCGCTATCGCCACTGGCAATCGCATTACGAACCGCTTCACTCTCACCAACTGAAAGAATTGAAAGGGCCGCCTTCGGACCAACGCCCTGGACGGTGATTAAAAGTTCAAATAATTTCTTGGCAGCAAGCGACGAAAAGCCGAATAAATCTTGTGACTGTTCGCGAATGTGATGATATGTATAAAATTTAATTGGCTCACCCAAAAGTGCACGATCAAAATCACCCGCGGCAACTTGTACCTCGTACCCTATATCATGAACATCAACAATTATCGAGTTCGCGAATTTCTCGGCCACTAATCCAGACACGTGCGCAATCATTCTATTATTATGACACACCGAGGCATTTGTGGGTAAATCGAAACCAAATCAGGTTATTTAATGGCGATGCAAGATCAGCTCGCCATACTGCAAAGTATGCAATTAACTTCGCGAAAAATAACGACAACAAAAAGCCAGTACTATCATGTCTGGATTGCAGCAGCGAAGGACCAGATATTTTTCCAAACCAGCTTTGATAAAGCCTTCTTCATTTCACTCTTCCAAGATTATCTTTCGCCACGTGCTAGCTTAGGCGAATGGTCACGGCGGCATCAGGGCTACGCTGCCGAACTTGATTTGATCGTCTACTCACTCACCGACTTTGGCGTGAACCTACTCGTGTGCACCTCAAATGTTGAAGCTGTCGAGGATTTCGGGCAGTCACTGCTTTCGCACTACGCCACCTATTTGAGCCAGCAACAATCTTGGGAAGTGCTGCCGTTTGATACGGTGTTCGTTTACGATCATTTAGCCGATGAGCATGAAGCCCTCGGGATTTCGCGCGAGATTCATTTGCTACACGATGACTGGCAAGGCGATCGCTATTCAAGCATTGGCTTTTTTATTGACGATCGAAGGGGCGATTGGCTACAGCCGTGGCGCCTCACAAATCTTTTTCATAATGATCGCAATTGGTACTTTAATTTCATGCAAGATGACGCCGATCGAATCCCGGCAGAAACCTTACAATTTATTGAGACTTAATCTTTCAAACGAGACATGAATGAGTGGGTAATAGCTGCAGCCAGTGCATCGGCACAATCATCTGGCTTCGGTACTTCTTTAAGGCCAAGCTGCATGCGAACCATTTCTTGCACTTGTTTTTTATCGGCCTTGCCGTGACCAGTCAGGGTCTGTTTAATTTGCTGCGGTGTGTATTCAGAAATTGGCAAACCAGCTTTACGCGCAGCCAGCATCGCAACACCCCTGGCCTCAGCCACCGTCATGGCCGTCGTCACATTCCGCGAGAAAAAAAGTCGTTCGATTGAAAACTCATCTGGCTTCGCCGCAGCAATAATCTCAGTTAAGCTATCATAGATCTCTTCGAGGCGTTCATCGTGTGGCGTGTGCGGCGGTGTTCGAATCACACCCGCCTCAACCATCTTGATCTTAGTGCCGGTGACTTCAATAATGCCAAAGCCCATAATGCCGGTACCTGGATCAATCCCAATAATCTTCATACGCTTTAGTATAGGTTACTTACGAACTCGGGCAAACACCGCACCTTTCATTCGTTGCAGCAACTTCCCTATTTCGTAGCGCCATTCCCAAATACCATATCCAAGTACTAGCAACACCAACACGCCAATCGCAAGCCATAGATACCATGGGCCAGTGTTGCTGCCCGTCTGGGCACCAAGCACGCCATAGTCGGCCATGGCGATTGCCTTGATGTTACGACAGCGATTCGTTTCAGGATTTCGCTCTTGGCCTTCGGCACACGGCGCCGGACCAGTTTCGGTAGCAATGTTACGGCAACGATTCGTCTCTTCGCTACGATACTGATTATCTTTACAAGGCGCCGGTGTAGTCTGCGCAACAGCGATCAGGCGACATCTATTCGTTTCTTCGTTGCGATATTGATTGGCCGCACATGGCTTTACAGCATTAACCTCATCCGCCTCCTGGGCCGCAACCCCACTTGCCGAGTTTGATTCGCCGGGCGTTGGAGTGCTGGTATATTGCCAATTCCCCTCAATCAACACCCACGCCTGGCCATCTGCCGGATCCGTGTACAGAGGCGTCTCATCTATAATCTCGTCACCCACACTCAACCGCACACGGCTTGAAGTATTGAGAAGGCTGTAGCCCATTTCTTGATTTGTGAAACTTCGATATGAATGCGCTGGAATCACCGCACCAATAGGGAACTGGTAACTTTTATCGAGCTCCGGCCCTACCCATAATGTATACCCGCTTAATGCAACATCACTATCCCCCGGATTAAACAGCTCGATAAATTCCTGGCCCACATCGCTCCCTATCGCATTCGGCAATAGCTCTGAGAAAAATAATTGCGAGGCAGGTTCAACACTGTCATCTATTTCTATGATTCGAACTTCCGTCATGTCTTCGGGCATACGCATAAGATACGTCATCTGCCAGTCACTCGTCTGATCTGTATCGCGGTACACAAGCGGATCGACGCTCGTCACGACTCGCTCAAAGATCATACCCGCCACCAAACTTGTCGTCCAAGCATGGCGATCAACCACTTCACCCGCAGCGTCGAGTAACGAAATCGTATCATTGCCGCCAACAATACTGCCGCTACTTTGATTAGTGACCGTATAAGTGAGCGAAAAATCATAGCCTTCAAAATACATTGAAAGCGCCGTCGAACTCACACTTGCCGTACTATGCGCCGGCAAATAAATCGCCTCTTCGGGCGTATCACCCGAAAAACAAGCAAACTTAACTGAGCTTTTATTTTGTAAACACCACCCAGTGATATCCACTTCTTCAGAAGAGTTGTTATATATGACAACAATTTCTTGCAGGGCCGCACCGGCTGCCCCGGCTTGGATTTGTATCAAAACAACAGGAGCTGAAGCAGCGTATGTTGGGGGAACATACGCGCCCACCGCGAGGATCGCCAGAACAAGAATTGATCCAAAGATGTAGGTCATATACTTCAGCATGGAACTGAGTATATAGAGCGATTATTAACTAGTTAGGGGACTACTGAACGATTAGATTTCAGCAGTGATATCGGCATTGGTGTGCACACCGGTCACATCATCAAGATCTTCTAATGCGTCGAGTACTTTCAGTACCTTTTCGGCTTGTTCGGTCTCAGAAATTTCAATCATATTATTAGGAACATATTGTAGCTCGGCGCTGGTCACGGTTAAGCCGGCTTCGATAATCGCAGTACGTACTTTCGCCAGATCTTTAAGCTCGGTATAGACAATCATCTCGCCTTCTTCTTCGATCGCATCTTCTGCGCCAGCATCAAGCACGGTCAAGAGTGCGTCCTCGCCCGCTGCCGCCACGTTAATCACGCCCTTGCGCGTAAATTGGAAAGTAACGCTGCCGGCATCGGCGATACGCCCACCGTTTTTAGTCAGCGCATTGCGCACGTCAGGAAAAGTTCGGTTCTTATTATCAGTCGCCGTTTCAATGATAATGCCAATACCACCCGGGCCCATGGCTTCATAAGTCGCTTCTTCAAGCGTGGCCGCGTTCTTATCAGCGACACGATCAATCGCCCGCTGAATATTAGCCGCCGGCATATTTGCTTGCTTAGCTTTTTCAATCGCCATTGCCAGCGCCGAGTTCATTGTTGGATCAACACCGCTACGAGCAGCGATGGCAATTTGGTTTCCAATTTGGGTAAAGACAGCTCCACGCTTGGCGTCTTTGGCACCTTTTTCACGTTTAATTGTTGACCACTTACTGTGTCCTGACATAAGAAAACTCCGTTAGCTTTTCTGTAATTAATACTTATTATAACAGATAAGGGAGTAATCTACAGATACCGCGTACTGCCAAACGGAATCTTCTGCTTAATATACATTCCCGCGCCCAGTGTCGCAGCGGCATGAATTGTCCGCTCGCCAAAGCGTTTATTAATATCATCAATTGCATCCGTCACCTGACGCTCACGAACAATTTGATCATTAAAGAAACTCATTTGATCATTTTCGATTGATTCCAATTCATAACAATGGATCCCTATTTCCTTCAACCCGGTTGGAGCGTTTTCAAACAATTGTTTTGCCAGTACAAAAATAGTTTGATCAGAACAGAAGGGGAGCTGTGATAGGGAAGAGCTATGCCAGTACCCACGTTCCAAGGTTTTGCCGTACACATAAATCCCCCGTGCTGCTTTATTTTGTGAGCGCATTCGGCTGCCGACTGATTCACACAAATGATGCAACCGCTGCACAATCTCATCATGCGAAAGATTAAAACTTTCGAGTACATATTGCCGCCCTACCCGTTTAATTTCGGTGCTGACATCATCAACCTCCCAACCACGCAGCCGCTTATACCACCACATCCCGACCACACTTTTAAACACGACTTTTTGCAGTGTTACCGGGTCGGCATCTAAAAATTCCAATGGCGTAAAAATCCCCACGCTATTGAGGCGTTTTTCGTTGCGACCAGCAATGCCCGTTAAGTCAGTAAGCTTCATAGTTGCGAGTACCTCACGAATATTTGCCGGTGTAATAACATCCAGGCCATCTGGTTTATGTAAGCCTGCCGCCGTCTTCGCCAAAAAGCGATTCGTCGCGATCCCGACATTGCAGCGCATCCATACCCCAATCTCATCCTTCAGCCGTTGTTTAATTTCGCGGCCAATATCTTCTAGGTCGCGGCCAGAAATAGCGGCGGGGGAGTCGTGAAAATCAATAATCCCCTCGTCGATGCTTTTCATGGTCACGTGGGCCGAATAGTCTTTCATGATATCCAGCAACCGATGGTAGACATAGCGATATTTTGGCGGATCGCTCTCGAGCCCAATAATATCCGGGCACAGAATTTTAGCGTCGCGCAGTTTCATGCCGACTTTGACGCCCAATGCCTTCGCTTCGTAGCTGGCGGTCACAATCGCCGTCGTGTCAGTTCGTCTGTTTACGATCGCGATTGGCCGGCCGCGTAGCATCGGCCTCGCCTGCTGTTCAACTGTCGCAAAGCAGCTATTCAAATCGATGTGCATAATGAGCGGTCGCTCTTCATTAAAAGCATCAAAATTATTCATAGTGATCAGCCTCCATGGTCAGGTGCCAAATCAGGCGTTCACTATCAAATTCAAGTCGATAATCTGCCCCGCCGTCTGTTACGTCAAAAATGTGCACTGTCTTGTTGCCGGAATTAAATGGGTGACGCAGGCCCAATTCTTTGACCTCGACTTCCCGCCCGTTCGCTCGCTTAAACCTGAGTAATCGGCACGGTTCATGACCATGTCCAAAGATCGCAATTACTTCTACCTGTTCGTTCAAAAAAGTTTCGTCATTCATTTCAAAATCCTCTAAAAATTAGTTAGAGAAACGTTTTGAATTGTATTGCCCGTTTACTCACCCGTTTCTTAGTGACTATCCGAAGACAATTGAATGACCGTTCGCGAGGGACGCTTTACCTAATATAGGCCAGTGAGTATCGCGTGGTTAAATCCATTATAGCACTTAGTTTTTTGATGCGTTCTTGCGAATCAGCTCGTGGTACAGGGCGCTCACGGTCAAAATGAAAGCAGCATCCATAGGGGTTTCAATGCCCGCCAAAACTTCACGCCCCGTTGCAGGGCCTTCGTGCCCATAAACACGCATTCGATTGAGCGCAGCTTCGTTCAGTGTGCGTTGCACCATGCGAAACCCAAACGGCACAACTGCAACCGTATAAATATCGAGGAGCGGATTCGCTGGTGTAGTGCGCACCTCTATTCCACCAAGAAACAATCCACGCCCACCAATGTGCTGCTGCACTAAAAGGGACCGCAGCGCCTCACGGGTCAAACCTTCTTCAAGAAACTCCGCGTCAATTGCTTCTTCAAGAGGCGACGACAGCAAAGTGCCTTCTAGCCACTTATCATAAAACGATGCCATCCGAGGATCATCTATATCAAGGCGGCTCAGTCTCGTGCTGAGCTCTCCTTCATTAAAGTCACCTTCGTACTCACCAGTGAGATATAGCCCTCCAACAAGCTCATGAGTCTTATCGGCGACCACCTCACCGCTCGTAGCGGAAACCAGAACGTCTCGAAAGTTTCTGGCATCACCAGCTCGTTGAATTGCATTCGCAAGTTCAAAATCACCGCCAACTTGAGCGACCATGTTTGAACGAGAGTATTGAATACTGGTCATAAGTCTTACTATTCAACCAGAATACTACAATACTCGCAATCATAAGTACCATGAACATCTTCTCTGTTAGGGCTGGTAAAAGTAGCCAATTATTGCTAGAATCATCTCTGTACCAACGTTCGGTAGCGTAGCTCAGTTGGTTAGAGCGCGAGACTCATAAGCTCGAGGTCACAGGTTCAATTCCTGTCGCTACTACCAAGAAAAATCGATCACCCCGGTGGTCGTTTTTTCTTGCCTAGAATCTTAATGTACAGACTGTAAACTTCCCGTTATACTGGGCCTATGCCCAA
>Ga0247804_10000116_pt1 | contig 39301 bp, 31 predicted proteins | sample UWRJL029104C1_FD_181142 | JGI IMG/M metagenome (GOLD analysis project Ga0247804, IMG submission 181142) | Plant litter microbial communities from Arlington Agricultural Research Station in Wisconsin, United States - UWRJ-L029-104C-1 | ecosystem: Environmental > Terrestrial > Plant litter >... | reverse complement strand
CATTGACGAACCAATATGGATGTGACAGCGTAGTAACAACAATTACTAGATTGTTACCAAGTGATTCAATCACGATCAATGCGACAACATGTAACGCACAAAATGCAGGTACAACAGTTCAAACATTGACGAACCAATACGGATGTGATAGTGTAGTAACAACAATCACTACGTTGTTACCAAGTGATTCAATCACGATCAATGCAACGACGTGTGTAGCACAAAATGCAGGCACAACAGTTCAAACATTGACGAACCAATACGGTTGTGACAGCGTAGTAACAACAATTACTAGATTGTTACCAAGTGATTCAATCACGATCAATGCGACAACATGTAACGCACAAAATGCAGGTACAACAGTTCAAACATTGACGAACCAATTTGGATGTGATAGTGTAGTAACAACAATCACTATGTTATTACCAAGTGATTCAATCACGATCAATGCAACGACGTGTGTAGCACAAAATGCAGGCACAACAGTTCAGACATTGACGAACCAATACGGTTGTGATAGTGTAGTAACAACAATTACTACATTGTTACCAAGTGATTCAATCACGATCAATGCAACGACATGTGATACACAAGCAGCAGGCACAATGGTTGAGACCTTGACAAACCAATACGGCTGTGACAGTATTGTAACAACGATCACTACCTTATTACCAAGTGATTCAATCACGATCAATGCAACGACGTGTATAGCACAAAATGCAGGCATAACAATTCAAACATTGACGAACCAATATGGATGTGATAGTGTAGTAACAACTATAACAACGTTATTACCATCGTCATCAACAACTGTTAATGCAACAACATGTGATTCTACACAAGCAGGCACAACAGTGGCAATCTTAATAGGTGCAAATGGTTGTGACAGTGTAATAACTACAATTACTACTTTGCTTCCTTCGTCAAATTTTGACACATTAGTTAGAATATTTACATGTAAACCTGATAGTGTTATAATAGGTGGTCAAACATTTACACAATTAGGTCATTACATTATTGTTTTAACAAATACTGTAGGATGTGATAGTACCATCACATTGGATATTGTAGAAAGAGTTTGTAATGATCCGGAAATATCAACAGTAGATACCTTACGTGATACAAATGTTATAGATACAACGACCATAGTATGTATTCCAATATCTATATCAATGCATTCAGATAGTCTACAAATTATAGATTGTGGTTATGCTAACAATAGTGGTAATATTTATACAGCATCAGGTGATTCGTGTATCCAAATTATACGCAGTACAACAGTTGGCTATAATCTTGACACTTTGTGTGTTGTATTATGTGATACTATAAGTAATGTATGTGATACGGTAACTGTAATAATTAGTAATACGCCAAAATGTAGAGATGTTATAGCTGATACTTCAGTAACAGTATCTTGTAATGGAAATGGTACTGGTGATTATTGTTTACCTCTTGATCTTGCAACGATACAACAATACAATATTTATATAGATGGTACACGTAGTGCATTACAGTTTAATTCTCCATCAGGATGTGGAACAGCTACAGTAGATGCAGGTTATGGTTTCCAGACAACTAATTATATTGATAATGTTGCGCACTTATTAGAAGTATGGAATATAGATTCAACGAGAAAGGTAAGTCCTAACATCAATTTCCAAAACTTAGGAGAATTGGCAGTTTACATGAATAGTGTAGATACAGCAGGACACTGGTATGTAGATGGATTGAATGTGCGACCTGCAAATACAAGTTCATTATACAGTACAGGAAGCGGCATACAGTATTTCGCACTGGCACCACAGGCAAAAACTTACTATGTTCCTTATAGCTATAACATTGGTTATTCAGGAACTAAAATATCACTTGCAAGCGGATGTCACATGGTGCGCATAGTTGATACCATCACAGGTTGTGAAGATAGCATACGTGTTTGTGTATCAAGCTGTACTCCAATAGATACGATCGTAGATACAATACCGGTTAGAGATACCATTACAATATGTCCATTCATTGATCTTGATAGTAATGATGTGGTAACAGCATGTGATGGCTCTACAGTTGGACAAGGTACTTTAGGAACATGGGTAATTAACAGCATCGGATGCTTAGAGTATATTGCAGGCAGCACAATAGGTAATGACACCTTATGTACAGTTCGTTGTGACCAGGTTACTAATACTTGCGATACCGTAATCATAATCATTACAGTAATACCTGTGATAGATATAAAACGTGATACAAACTTTATTAATACAGATACTCTGATATGTGTTGATATTGAGCCTGGCTTAATACCTGTATCAACTACGATCGTAGGAGGTTGTGGAGCAATTCATAGCAATAATACCTATACAGTAAGTGGTCAGGATGGCTGTATACTAATAGAGCGTGGCGATTCTGTAGGCTATAACTTAGATACGATATGTATTGTAGTATGTAACGCTGAAGGAGTTTGTGATACTACAAAAGTTATTATATCTAACATTAAGAAGCCGGAAGCTTGTCAATTACCAACAGTAATTACACCAAATGGAGATGGCTTTAATGAAACCTTCATTATACCATGTCCGTCATCATCGGCGATACAATTCAGTGTGTATAACCGTTGGGGAATTGAGGTATACAGAAGCGAAGATTACCATAACAATTTTGATGGCAGATATCAAGGTTCTGAATTACCTGATGGCACATACTATTACATTGTGAAGTATGTAAATACAGCGGGCGATGAAATAAATAAAGCGAGCTATTTAACAATTCACAGATGATAAAAGGGTAGGGAAAGACAGGTTTAGCTATTAGCTACTAATAATACACCTGTCTTCCTGTTCTTTTTTAAAAATATTTAGAAATAATAAAGTCAAAATAATGATAAAAAAACTAAACATAAAATTACTGTTCACCTCATTAGTGATGGTAGTTTGTATTGTGAAAGTATCAGCACAGCAAGATGCACAATACACACAGTTTATGTATAATAAGCTACCACAGAATGCTGCTTATACAGGTTCAAGAGAAGTATTGAGTATACGTGCCTTATACAGGACACAGTGGGTTGGCAATAAAAATGGAGGTACCTACAAAGCACCACAAACTGCCAGTTTTTCTATCCATAGTCCCTTAAAGAATGATCATTTTGCTTTAGGATTTTATTTTGTAAATGACAGATTAGGGCAGGAACATAAAAATCAGTTTGATGCAACTTTCGCCTACCGCATTGCATTAGGTAAGAAAGTGAAATTGAGCATAGGTATCAATGCCGGTATTTATTGGTATAAATGGAATGCAATGAATGAAATTCCGACAGATGGCGGCGATCCGCTGTTAATGCAGAATGTCAGCAAAGTATTACCGGATGTTGGTGCAGGTCTATATATCTATCACCCTAATTTTTATATAGGAGCCAGCATACCAAACTTCATCAAAGGTGAACTGAATGAAAATACTTCCATAGGTAATGCAAAGCGAGTTCCGCATTTTGTATCTATGGTTGGAGGTGCTATACCATTAGGAAATAATGGTGCACTTTACCTTCGTCCTCAGGTTCAATATAGATATTTAGGAATATCTAAGAACCAATATTCGATACCTCATACATTTGATTTTAACCTGAGTTTGTTGATATACAATAGAGTGAATATCGGTGCCCAGTATAGAACCTCATTAGGAAATAGAAATAATCCTGATAAATTATACAATCCGGATAGTTTTGATGCTTTACTGGAAGTGTGGCCAACTAAGCAGCTGATGATAGGATACTCTTATGATTACACACTATCTAAATTGAATAACTATAATACCGGTAGCCACGAAATAATCTTAGGATATGATTTTGCATTCCAAAAAAAGAAAGCGGTTACACCAAGATACTTTTAAGTGTTATTAATAAAGAATAAAAAATAAAGACGGATATGAATACCATCAAAATAGAGAATGTTATCAATAAATTTATAATTACTGCCACATTAGTGATGTTATTTATAAGTTCCTCTCATGCACAGACCATCGAAGGTGGTGACTATTACAGAGAAACAGGCGGCATAAAAAAAGCAGAGAAATTATATAAGGACCTGGCATATTTCGAGGCAATACCTGTATATGAGAAATACCTGAAAAAAACTGATAGTGTACGTGCCATGACAGAACTTGCAGATTGTTATCGCCTGACATCAAAATATGATAAAGCAGAATATTGGTATGAAAAAGCAGTAACTAAAGGAGGCACGACATCCGATGCCAAATTGCATCTTGCACAGATGTTACAAATGAACGGCAAATATGAAGCTGCAGCTAAATGGTATACAGAATATTTAGCAGAAACACCTGCAGACAAACGCTCTAAAAATGAATTGGCAGCCAGCCAGAACTATGATGAATATTTACAGACAAGATTAAGATATACCGTTCAGAATTTACCTTTCAATAGTCCAGGCTACAACTTTAGTTCAACTGCTTTTGATGGCGGATTAATATTTTCTTCTTCAAGAGACAGTGCAAAAGCTATCAGCAGGGAACACACATGGACAGGTACACAATTCTTTGATATGTGGTATGTAAAAGGAGATAAAGTAACATTTGAAAAACCTCAGAGAATGAAAGGTGATGCCACGACGAAATATCATGAAGGTGTTTTGTCATTTACGCCTGATAATAAGAAGGTTTATTTTACAAGAAATAATTACTATAATGGTAAAGTACATACCAGCACAGATAAAACTATTAAGTTAAATATTTATGAATCGGATGTAGATGTCAGGAATTGGAAAAATGACAAGAAATTTCCATTCAACAACGATCAATACAGTGTAGGACATCCTGCATTAACACCTGATGGCAATACGATGTATTTTGTAAGTGATATGCCAAATGGCTATGGCTATACAGATATTTATGTAACAACCAAAGAAGGCGAAACATGGACAACACCTAAAAATGCTGGTCCTGATATTAATACGGAAGGAAGAGAAATGTTTCCATTTGTTGACAAAGATGGCGAATTATATTTTGCATCTGATGGTCATGGTGGCTTAGGTGGTTTAGATATTTTTAGAACAAAACAAAATGAACAAACCAATAAATGGGGCAAGATAAGAAACATTGGTGCACCGATCAACAGCAGTTATGATGATTTTAGTATGCACTTTGGTAATGATAAAAGCTATGGCTATTTTACTTCAGACAGACCAAGCGGAAAAGGTTTAGATGATATTTACAGCTTTACAGATGATGGCATTTCATTAGAAGGAATTGTTGTGGATGCTAAAACAGGTGAACCTATCTGTAACAGTTTGGTTGCCATGAATGCTAAAGAAACAGGCAATGAGCAAGGTCGTAAAAGTACAGCATGTGATGGCGAGTTTGATTTTGCAGTATTAAAGAATACAGACTATTGCTTTAAAGCGAGTGCACAAGGATATGCTCCAAACAACAATATTTGTGCCACTACAAAAGGTGTATTGCCAGGCGGAAAAGTTTTTGTAAAAATACCATTACAAAAACAAAGACCTATAGCAATGGTGGTGTTAGTGAGAGATCGAAAAACGAAACGACCGATAGATTCATCGCAGGTAATTATGGCTGGTGATTGCGACGGAATTCGCCAAAAAACGATTACAGATATTAATGGAACTACATGCGACTCTGTTGTGTGTGATTGCAACTATACAGCAGTAGCATCAGCACGCGGATATTTACCGAATAGCAATACTGGAACAACAAAAGGAAGATGTGAAGTATTGGTTGATTGTGGTCAAGCTGGTGGTGATACTTTGATAGTAGAATTAGACAGAGTTATGTTTGATGATAATGGAAACCCTTTAGTATCAGGTCTTGACAGCAATATGACTATCGAGCTGAAAGATATTTACTATGATTTTGACAAATGGTTTATCCGTAAGGAAAGTGAGGTTCAGCTAACAAAGTTATTAGGCTTCATGGAGGAAAATCCTGATGCGATAGTAGAGATTGGTTCACATACAGATGCACGTGCTCCATTTGATTATAACATCCGTTTATCACAGCGCAGGGCACAATCTGTTATTGATTGGTTAGTTGCAAAAGGTATCGATAAGAAAAGATTACAGCCAAAAGGATATGGTGAAACTCAACCAAGAAATAAATGTGTAGATGGTGTACAATGTACAGAATTTGAACACCAACGAAACAGAAGAACAGAATTCAGGATAATAGGTGGAAAAATCAATTTAAAATCGTTAGAAAGATTTGATATGCACGTTGATCCTTGCAAAGCATGTCCATTTTAGAATTTTTAAAAAAGGACCTATGATAACAAAAAATGATGGTGTTTTTTTTGATTATGCTTATGAAAATATGTTTGACCACTTTGGGAAATATACGATCATAACGGATAGTGAAAAAGAATTGTTGAAATACTGTTTTAGAGTAAGCTATTATCCGAAAAATACTTTTTTTCTAACTCATAGCGCTATTAATAAACAGATTGGTTTTCTTGTAGAAGGATCTGCAATTAATTACTACACAATAAATGACAAGAATATAATTAATAAGTTTTACCTGGAAAATTCTTTTATCGGTAATACACACGATTTTATTACACAGGCTGAATCAGATAGCAATATCCAGTTTTGTGAATCATCTGTCATACTTGAGTTTGATTATTTTGCATACTTGAATATCAAAGTTAATTTTCCAAAAATAGCAGATATTATTTATGGACTTCAAAATGATGAGTTGCTATTTTACAAGAGAAGATTACATAGCATGCAGATGAAAAATTCTAAAGACAGGCTTAGAGAATTATTATTAAAAAACCATGATATTTTAAACAGATTTAAAAAAAATCATATCGCAGCATATTTAGGTATTGAGCACGAAACATTAAGCAGGATGAAAGGTAAAGTAGTATCTCAAAGAAATAGTAATTCTAAATAATAATGAACATAAAGATTATTACGATGTGTGTTGTAATATTTTGTTAGGGTTTTTACATATGCAACACACTATAAAGGTTTTTCCGACCTCTCGGTCGGAAAAACTAATTTTTATGAATAATTACTTTTCGCTTAATCAATGCCTCAAGCAAAAATAAATAACTGCTTATCAGTTCCTTTCCAAAATTTTCATTAATACAATTTCTTCAGGCATTAAACCTAAATCGTTAGATGACGGATTCTCTAATTCATTAAGATATTTATCCAATTTCTGCTCTTCGTATAATGTAATTATTGATGGATGCACATAGTATTTTTTACAAACTGTTCTTGTATTACCCAATTGCTCCGCAACCATATCAAAAACAGCAGGAATTTTTTTATTCATTTCTGTAACACTTTCAAAACCACCTAATTCTTTAAAAGCCAATAGAGCCTGCGTGCTGCCTGCCCACGTACGGAAATCTTTTGCGCTAAAATCACCTTCCGAAATTTTCCTGATATATTCATTTACCATGCCTGAATCTATCTTATGGATATTGCCATCACTATCTATATATTCAAATAATTCTTTTCCCGGAATTTCCTTACAGCCTTTTACAATATTTGCCAACTTCTTACTTCGCAGATCTATTTTGTGCTGAACGCCTTTTTTGCCTTTAAAAGTAAATTCCACTTTTGCACCTTCCACTTTTACATGGTGATTCTTCATTGTTGTTAAGCCAAAAGAACCATATAATTTTTCATAAAATGCATTACCAATTCTAATTTTCGTTTGCTCCAACAAACTTACAATCGCAGCTAATACTTTTTCTCTTGGATAACCTGGTTGCGCTAAATTCTTTTCTAACACCGCACGCATCGCAGGCAATTGCTTACCAAACTCAAGAAGCCTGAAAAACTTAGTATGATTGCGAATATTATTCCATGAAGCATGATAACGATATTGTTTTCTGCCTAATTTATCAATACCTGTTACTTGTAAATGTCCGTTTTCCGATTTGCAGATCCAAACATTTTCCCATGCAGGCGGAATGACCAGCTTACGAATTCTTTCCAAAATTTCTTTATCTGTTATTTTCCTACCATTATCTGTATAATAAAAGGAAGTTCCTTTGCGTTTGCGGTGATAACCATCTTCTTTATTACTTACATACACAAGATTCACCGCTTTAGCTGTTTTTACAGCATCTTTAATGGCTGCACGAAAAACCCTTTTATCTATAATAGTTTCTGAATCAATTTGCATTTTTATTTTTAAAGACAAAAATGTAAATGAATAAGAATTAACTTGTTATATAACTTAATAAAAAAGTTATATCATTCATGTAATTGGTTTTATTTACTTTTTCTGTCAGGTGTTTATAACATTCTACATAATTACATTTCATCACTCACAACTAAATACTATTTTCACACATGCTTTTTAAAGATGTCATAGGTCAGAACGAAACCAAGCAACATTTATTAGAAATTGGTAAATCTGGAAATATACCACATTCACAGTTATTTTTATCACAGCCTGGCGCTGGTGCATTGGCATTAGCGTTGGCATTTACGCAGTATATAGTTTGCGAAAACAAACAAGACGAAGATAGCTGCGGAATTTGTGGTGCGTGTACCAAAGCGCAAAAACTCATTCATCCTGATATTCACTACACGTATCCAATTATTGCAAAAAAGCCTTCGCCGCATCCAAGTTTAAGTACTGATTACATTGTGGAATGGCGAAAAACGATTTATGAAAATCCATATATCAATGAATTGGAATGGTTGCAGAATATTGGCGCAGAAAATAAGCAAGGCAATATTACTGCCGACGAAGCGCGCAACATCATCAAAGGCTTAAACCTTACCGCATTTGAAGCGAACTATAAGATCCAGATTATTTGGATGGCAGAAGCTTTGTCGAAAGAAGGAAATATTTTATTGAAGCTATTGGAAGAGCCGCCTGCAAATACAGTGTTGATCTTGATCGCTGAAAATCAGGAAGAAATTCTGCCGACTATTTTATCGCGTTGCCAGATAGTAAAGATCAATAAAATTGCTGATGAAGATGTGTCGCAGGCATTACTGAAAAAAGGTGTACCACAATCAGGAACACAGCATATTGCTTATTTGGCAGATGGCAATTTTAATGAAGCACTTAAACTGATACACAGCGAAACACACGAAAATACACGCATGCTTACACAATGGCTCGACTATTCTATTAATTTAAAAGCAGGTGAGTTGTTAAGATTTACAGATGAAAATTCGAAGATCGGCAGAGAAAATCTGAAATCATTTTTTGAATATACAACACATATTTTCAGGGAATCCTTGATGATGATTCACATGAAAAACTATGAGCCGCGTTTGGCACAGGACGAACGCAGTTTAGCTACTCGTATCAATAAATTTCTTACATATAAGAAGCTGTCTTTTCTTTTAGAATTGATCAATAAAAAGCATTATGAAATAGAACGAAACGTGAGTGCAAAAATGGTGCTGATGGATATGTCATTAAGGATGAATAAAATTTTAAGAGCGAAGGATTAGCGTGTCGTATTATTGCATTACTCAATTATTTCATTACTACATTCTTCAATTCTTCCGATATTTCATTATTTTTAAGCATGCAGCAAATCTCCAGCAACGTATATCAGGTTAAATTAGGAATGGTAAACGCTTTTATCATTGAAGATAAAAACGGACTTACTTTAGTTGACACAGGTTATCCAAACAGTACCGACAAGATATTCGACGCTATTAAAAAAGCAGGTAAAAATCCGAACGAAATCCAACAAGTCATTCTTACACATTCGCATCCTGATCATGCAGGCAGTGCTGCTGAAATAAAGAGAAGGTTAAACATTCCTGTGTTCGCACATGCAGAAGACACAAAGCTAATAGAACAAGGCGTTGCAGGTCGTATGCCTTTTGTATTAACACCTGGAATTATAAATTGGCTGGTGTTCAATTTACTAATAAAAAGAGGCGAGAACTCGATAGAAGCATTGAAGATTGATCAGCAATTGCAGGACAATGATATATTACCGATTGCAGGTGGTGTGCAGGTTATTCATACGCCAGGACATTGCTTAGGTCATGTTGCTTTGCTGGTGAAAAATGACGGCGTTTTGATTGCAGGCGATATTGCAGCCAATGTAATGGGTTTGGCATTAAGCACTGTTTATGAAGACAGAGCAATAGGTATACAAAGTATATTAAAAGCTGCATCGTATGATTTCTCAAAAGCAGTATTCGGTCATGGCAATCCAATAACTAAAGATGCCAATCAAAAATTTAAGGAAACATTTGCGAATGCGAGTTAATCGGCTTACAAGCGCAACAATCTAAACTATTCTAATATACCAACCACCAAACCGCAGAAGAGTTCGGTTTTTGAAAGGTACAGCAATAGAAGTAACAATTAATACTTCTTAATCTTAATAAACTTAGTAAAGAAACCATGCTGCACTAAGTAATCAAATTTATCAACCGTCATATTTTCTATATAAGAATTAGTTTTTTCTTTTTTAACTTCAAAATTGTCAGGCAAGCCTACTAAATCTGTACCAATCAGTGTATTTACAGTAATACCACCTTTTCCGTCTCGTATCAATTGGTAAGTATTCCAGTCTTTTGCATCATTCTTCAGGTTCACATAATAGATACCGGCTTTTTGTTTCAATACATCTTTTTTCAAATCAACAATCTTTTCTACTTGTGTGCTCTCTATCAAAACATAGCGATCTAAATTCTTTCTAACTATAATTCTCTTATCGCTAATAGAAGCCTCTTCCAAATTAAAGCTGTTAATGTTCAGCTTAGTAGTGTCGTAATAAGATTTATCAACCTCAGTGTAAATCACTGTGCTTTTACTAATTTCAATATTAAACAAACTCGTTTTTACAGAATCTTTAGTTTTAAAAATATCAGGAAAATATTTTTCGTTATAAGTGCTCGAATCGAACATACTGTCTGCAGCATAGTATTTTCCGATCAGAGGTGCTGTGAACGATTTCACTTTCTTTCCATCAAGCGGCATCGGCGTATCAAATCTCACCATATTGCACGATACAAGGCATGGTAGCACAATAATTAAAAGTAGTTTTATGGTTTTCATAGAATAATGGTTTATTAAATTAAATATACCTAATATATCACCAATTACAAAAAGTAATTAAAGGAGAAAACTGCATAACATTTCTTGTTAAGTGACAATCAACTCAGTAACAATGACAATTTTTTGGAATGATATTGTTTTTTCTATCAATTGCCCTAAAATTCGAGATTAACATTTGCGAATAAGTCCATATGGAAAATCTCATATTTTAGCGTATTTTTGTAATAAGAGTTTGATATACGAAATATTAAAAAGATCATTTATCAGATTCTTCAAATTATTTTTAACAATTCAGTAAGTATTAAATTGGTTACTAACTACTTAATACTCACTACTTAATACTTTTAATAAATGAGTTGTAATAGTTGCGGAACCACAGGTGCAACACCTGGTGGTTGTAAAAATAACGGACATTGCGCCACAGGCGGTTGCTCCAAATTAGAAGTCCACGATTGGTTAAGTGATATCACTGCTGATCCATTTGCGAAATATAATGTTCATGAAGTAAGCTTCAAAAACGGTTCACGTAAAGGTTTTTATCGTAATGATAAACGCTTTGATGTATTTACCGGCGATTATGTGATCGTAGAAGCAGTACAAGGATACGATTTAGGACAGGTAACATTAAGTGGTGAACTGGTTCGTCTTCAAATGAAGAAAAAACGTGTGAAGGAAAATTCGGAAGATATCAGGAGCATCTTACGCATTGCAAAAGACAATGAACTTCACTTGATGGAACAAGCGCGTGCAAAGGAAAAACAGACGATGTTGAAAGCACGTGTTTTAGCACGTAATCTTGGTTTAGATATGAAGTTAGGCGATGTGCAGTTTCAGGCAGATGGCAGAAAAGCAACTTTTTACTATACAGCAGACGGTCGCGTAGATTTTCGTGAATTGATAAAAGTTTTGGCAGCTGAGTTTAAAGTAAAAATAGAAATGCGCCAGATCGGTGCGCGCCAGGAAGCAGGTATCGTTGGTGGTATCGGTTCTTGTGGTCGCGAGTTGTGTTGTTCTACTTGGTTAACGAGTTTTAAATCGGTAAATACAACAGCAGCGCGTTACCAGAATCTATCTATCAACCAGACAAAATTAAGCGGACAATGCGGTCGTTTAAAATGCTGCCTGAACTATGAATTAGATACTTATTTAGATGCATTGCGCTTTGTGCCTGAAAGAGCCGAAACTTTACAGCTTCAAACCGGCGACGCACGACTGATGAAAACGGATATTCTCAAAGGATTGATGTTTTATACGGTAAAAGGTTCCGGTATGTTTTATCCAATCTCATTAGAAAACGTGAAGATGGTGCTGGAAATGAATGCAAATGGCAAAAAACCTGCTGACATTAACGATTTGGCTGAAGTAGTTGAAAAGACAGAAGAGGAAAGTATTGAGTTTGCAGATGTAGTAGGACAGATTTCTTTAGCTTCTTTGGATAGAAAAGACAAAAAGAATTTTCATAAAAATAAGCAAGGTCAGCAGCGTAACAATCAAAATCAACAGAATAAGCCGCAAAATACCAATCAACAACAAGGACAGCAAAACAGGCAAAATCAACAGCCTAACAAAAATACACAGCAAAACAAAGAGCAAAATACGCAGCAAAAGCAAGAAGGACAAAGCAATCAGCAGAAGCCTCAAAATAATCAAAACAGACCGAATCAAAATCGTGGACCAAGACCAAACAATCATGGAGCGAATAAAAATCAGCCAAATAAAAACAATCCACCTAAAGATAATCCGCCAAAAGAATAGTAATATATCATTGCAAGTAACAAAGCAATCTGTTTTATTATTTATATTAATGAGCCTTTTTGTTGCTGATTCTTTTGCACAAAAAATATCTACTAAACCATTTTTAGCGATAAAGCTGATGCCTGTAGAATTTCGCAAACAAATAAGAACGGTAAATAACGAGTTTACGTTTGCTTATGGTATGCGCTTAGATTCTACTATGCGTGATATAAGGAATTATAAAGCAGATGAAATACGTGCATTTATTCACACTGAAACAGATTATGAAAAGATATTTCGTTGTCCGTTCTGGATTGCGATGGACAGCACTCGTTTCTGTACGATGATACCTGAATTGATCAAGGATCTGACAGATACAACATACATCGGTTTAACAAATGCGAACGACGTCAATATCTGGTGTCGTATTAAGGCCGGACAGCTTAAGCAAACTTCCTTCAATTATCAAATAGATGACGATATCTTTAAAATCTGCGGTCGCGCTCACTGGATTTTAAAACGTTTAACCAAAAATGAATTTGGAATTATAAGATGTGATACAAAAGAAGAAGAGATCAAAGTCATTCAAAAGCAATGGATAAAGTGGCTGAATGGCTTGAAAGAGAAGTGATTATTTTTGGAAAAATTCAATTGTTTTTTCAATCACGATCTTTGCGTCATCAGGTAAATCACCTTCATTCCATGGATGCTTGCCACCGAAAGTATGATCGCCATTTTCAATAGCTAATAATTCACTTTTATTATTTAATTCATGCAATTTTTCCGCAGCAGCATATGGAACAGAAGTGTCATTCGTTCCATGAACAATAAGCCAAGGAATATCAATGTTTGCAGTTGCTTTTGGAATATCTAAGCGTTCTTTATTAGCAATATAGTTTTCATAAATTTGATAGTATAAAGGCATATTCTGCTGTGTTCTTGAGTTATGAGAATACAATACACCATCGTTTTTCCATTGTTCAATATTCTGACTGTTAAAGAAATCACTTAGATCTTTTACACTTGCCCAAGTTGTCAGTTTTTTAATTCTGTTATCTTCATAAGTTTTTAAAATTGCAATGCCGCCACCACGACTGTGACCAATCATATAAATCTCATTCTTATCAGCTGAATATTGTTCAGTATGGTCTTCCATAAAATCAATAATTAAGCCTAAATCATCTAATTCAATAGAGAAATTATTGTTGCCAAATGCATCTAAATCAGCAAAATCAATTGGTTGTTCTAAAGTTGTTCCATTGTAAGAGAAATTAAATTTTATGAAAACAAAACCACTATTTGCAAATGTTTCCGCAATCAGATCAAAATGTCCCCAATTTTTAAACCCTTTAAAACCATGACAAAAAATAATAATTGGTTGCTTTATGGAAGTTCTGTTATAAAAAATATCAACAGCAATTTTTTTATTTTTAGAGCCGTTTATCACTAAATTTTCAACTTTTTCCATTTGTAGCCGTTTGTATTTGAGATTACCAATTAATCGTTTACCTTTAACAAAAATACAAATTCATTGAGCAATAAGGTAGACAATCTGAAAGCTCCAATTGATAAGGAATTGGAATTGTTTGAGCAGAAATTTCGTGAAGTAATGCGAAGTCATGTTGCATTATTGGATAAGGTGAATTATTATATTTATCAGAGGAAAGGAAAGCAGGTTCGACCGATGTTTATTTTTCTTGCGGCAAAAATGTGCGGCGAAGTTACCGAATCTACTTATATCGGTGCCTCATTAGTAGAGCTTTTACATACAGCAACCTTAGTACATGATGATGTGGTAGATGATTCTTATGAGCGTCGTGGTTTCTTTTCAGTAAATGCCTTATGGAAAAATAAGATCGCAGTTTTAGTAGGTGATTATTTTTTGTCGAAAGGTTTACTATTAGCTTTAGATACTAAGAACTATAATTTGCTACATATTACTTCTACAGCAGTAAAGCGTATGAGCGAAGGCGAGTTGCTGCAAATGGAAAAAGCAAGGAAATTAGATATTGATGAAAGTATTTATTTTGAGATTATCAGGAATAAAACCGCTTCGCTAATTGCAGCTGCCTGTGAAGTAGGTGCTGCATCAACTACAGACGATGCAGAACTGATAGAGAAAATGCGACAAATAGGTGAGAACATTGGCATTGCTTTCCAAATAAAAGATGACCTGTTTGATTATGGTGAAGCCGATATTGGCAAGCCACGTGGCATTGACATCAAAGAACGTAAGATGACTTTGCCATTGATCTATACTTTGAATAATTGTACGAAAGAAGAAAAAAAGTGGATTATAAACACAGTTAAAAATTATAATGAAGATAAAGATCGTGTAGATGAACTGATTAAATTTATTAATGCTAAAGGTGGAATGAAATATGCTGAAGATACAATGTACGAATATAAACATCGTGCATTCGATATCATCAAAACCATAGAAAACTCGGAAGCAAAAACAGGTTTGATAGATTTGGTAAACTATATTACAGAACGTAATTATTAGCATGACAATTGCACAACAAGCACCTAACAATAAGGAAAAAATTGGCGTACAAACGTTTGCGTTGGTTGTTGGCTTTATATTATTAGGTGTAAAATTTTATGCTTTTTTTATAACCAATTCCAATGCCATCTTAACCGATGCTTTAGAAAGTATCATTAATATTGTTGCAGGTAGTTTTGGCTTGTATAGCTTGTATTTAGCAGCAAAACCACATGATGAAGATCATCCGTATGGTCATGGAAAAATAGAGTTTATATCTGCAAGTATTGAAGGTACATTGATATTTGCTGCAGGTGTAGCGATGATCATAAAATCAACTTACAATTTGTTCAAGCCTATAGAAATATCAAGCCTCGATATTGGTTTGGTGTTGATTGTAATTTCCGGTTTCATCAATTTTGGGCTTGGTCATTACGCACAAAAAAGTGGCGAAAAAAATAGTTCATTAACTCTAATAGCAAGCGGCGAACATTTAAAATCTGATGCTTATACTTCGATAGGATTATTGATTGGTTTAGGTTTTATTTATCTTACAAAAATTTACTTTCTTGATAATGTTGTTTCCATTTTAATGGGTTTGTTTATTATTTACAGCGGTTTTAAAATCCTTAAAAAATCTGTTGCAGGAATTATGGATGAAGCTGATTTTGCTTTATTAGACAGAGTAGTAGAGCAGCTCAATAAAAACAGAAAAGAAAACTGGATAGATATTCATAATCTTCGTATCATAAAATTTGGTGATAAAATTCATATAGATTGCCATACAACGATACCTTGGTATTTTAACGCCAATGAAGTGCATGATGAATTAAAATTAGTAGAAGAAAACATTAAAGATATTATTCCAAACAATCTTGAAACCTTTATACATGCAGATCCGTGTTTGCCAAAATCATGTAAGAGTTGCTATAAACACGATTGTAATGTAAGGCAATTTCCTTTTGAGCAAAGAATAGAATGGACCTTGGAAAATGTTATGAAAAATGAGAAACATTTTTTGGAAAATAATTGACAAACCAGACAAAAAGACTTATATTTGTGACAAATGTCGTGATAATGAAAAAGACAACACATAAAGCACAAGCCAAAATTGAAAATAAAATTATCTTAGAAGAACCACAAGCTGAGTATACAACTATTAGCTTACCATCATTTCCATACAATATTATAGAAGTTGCAAGAGAAGGAATTTCTAAAGGTTCTTTCATGAATTTTATAAATAAATTCAATTTTACTTTGCGTGATGTTGCATCCATTCTGAATTTATCAGAACGTACTTTGCAACGCTACGATAACACAGATAAATTAAGCAAAGATGCTTCAGAAAGAGCGCTGCACTTACAGCGTTTGTATAAAAAAGGTGAAGAGGTTTTTGGTTCAGCTACCATTTTTAATGAATGGATGAAAACGTCTAATCTTATGTTTAATAATAAAACACCAATCTTTTATTTAGATACTATTTTTGGTTTTGAAATGATAGAAGATGAATTAGGAAGAATAGAACATGGTATTTTTGCATAACTCCATTTTTATGATAGTTTATAGAATTTGTGGTGCGCTTTATGCTGATGATCTAAGTGGCACAGGTTCCAAAATGTATGGTGGTCGATGGAATAACAAAGGTATTCCGCTATTATATACATCGTCTACAAGAGCATTGGCTGCTTTGGAAGTTTTAGTGCATATTCCTTCAAATATTAAATTGAAAGACTTTTCGCTAATTTCTATTTCGATACCTGATGACAACTTTCAGGAAATAAATTATAAAACTATAAAAAATGAAATAGAACAAAATGGTTTGAATAGTAATTTCAAATCTATTGGTGATGATTGGTTTAAGAAAAATTCATCATTAATTTTAAAAGTGCCATCAATTATTATAAAAGAAGAGTTTAATTTTTTACTGAATACTTTGCACAAGGATTTTAATAAAGTAAAAATTATAGACAAACAATCTTTTAGTTTTGATAGTAGGTTGCTGCCGAAATAAATTACTTTCTTCTCAACTCAAAATTCTGACCTAAATAAACTTTACGTACTTGTTCGTCTGATGCGAGTTCTTCTGCAGTACCTTGCTTTAGTATTTTTCCTTCAAACAAAAGATAAGCTCTGTCTGTAATGCTCAATGTTTCCTGTACGTTGTGGTCTGTTATAAGAATTCCGATGTTTTTAAATTTCAGCTTTTCCACGATCTGCTGAATGTCTTCAACAGCAATCGGATCTACACCGGCGAATGGTTCATCTAACAATATAAACTTTGGATCTGATGCTAAAGCGCGTGCAATTTCGGTACGTCTTCTTTCGCCACCGGAAAGTTGTTTGCCTTGTGTTTTACGAACTTTAATTAAGCCAAATTCTTCCAGCAAATGTTCTAATTTGTCTTTTTGTTCAGCACGTTTCAGGTCTGTAAATTCTAAAATTGCTTTGATATTATCTTCTACACTTAAAGTTCTGAAAACGGAATTTTCCTGCGGTAAATAACCAACGCCAAGCTTTGCACGTTTATACATTGCAACATTGGAAATATCTTTATCATCTAAAAAAACTTTGCCTTCGTTTGGTGTAACCAAACCAACGGTAATATAAAAAGTGGTTGTTTTTCCTGCGCCATTTGGTCCAAGCAAACCAACAATTTCTCCTTGATTTACTTCAATAGAAACATTGTCAACGACTTTTCGCTTACTATATGTTTTTATTAGATGTTCTGCACGAAGTATCATGTTTTAAATTCTTTTTTTATAAATCAAAAAATATTTTCACGCAAAGAAATTAAGACGCAAAATTTGTCTTGATTCTTGAATCTATAATCTTGATTCTATTTATCTCAAATCTTTTAACTTAAACTCAATTTTCGTTTGGTTGTTCCAAACGTTTGCGTAAAGCTGGTAACATATATCAAACGTATCTTTTTGCTCCATTATTTTCATATAATTTCCCATTCCAAAACCAACACCATTTTTAGGATCTTGTCCATCTTTTAAGATGTTTAATTTTAAATGATTACCATTTAAGATTTTACTAAAGCCTGTATCGTATACATCTTTCGTAATAAAATTCGGACGCATATTTCCCGGACCAAAAGGCTGCATCTGTTCTAAAATATTGAAAAATTTTTCGTTGATGTCTGATAACTCAATTTCTGCATCTATTTCAATTTGCGGTATCAGTTGCTCAGCCGTAATTCTTTCGCTGACGATCTTATCAAATTGAGCAGAAAATTCATCTATTTTATTTAGTTCAATCGTTAAACCAGCTGCATATTTATGACCGCCAAATTGCACCAAATGCTCACTGCAGGAATCTATTGCTGCGTGCAAATCAAAACCCGGCACAGAACGACCGGAACCAACAGCTTGTCCGTTTGAAGATGCCAAAATAATAGTTGGTCTGTGGTATTTTTCAATTAAGCGCGAAGCCACAATACCAACAACGCCTTTGTGCCAATGTTCCTGATATAAAACGGTTGTCTTTTTTTGAATTAAGACTTCGCTATTGTCAATCATGGCGAAAGCTTCTTCGGTAATGTCTTTATCTAATGTCTTTCTGTTTGTATTGTTTTCCTGAACTTTTTTTGTTTTTTCAATAGCTATGTCATAATCTTCTTCAATTAACAATGTTACAGCTTCAGAACCATGTGCAATTCTGCCTGCTGCATTAATTCTCGGACCAATTATAAAAACTAAATCGGTAACATCTAAATTTCTGCTGAGCTTTAACTCACTCATTAATGCTTTAATACCAGCTCGTGGGTTTGTGTTGATTCTGTCGCAGCCAAATTTTGCTAAGATCCTGTTTTCGCCTGTAATTGGCACTAAATCCGAAGCAATGCTTACTGCAACTAAATCTAACTGATCGTAGATTTTTTCATTCAGCACATTATTCTTTTCTGCATAAGCCTGAATTAACTTAAATCCGATTCCACAACCACTTAATTCTTTATATGGATAATTGCAGTCATTGCGTTTTGGATCTAAAACAGCAGCTGCATTTGGCAAAGTTTCACCAGGCAAATGGTGATCGCAAATAATGAAATCTATATTTTTTAAGTTAGCATAATCAATTTTATCGTTTGCTTTGATGCCACAATCTAAAGCGATAATTAAACCTACGCCATTGTCTGCCGCAAAATCAATTCCTTGAGTTGAAATACCATAACCTTCTGTATATCTGTCTGGTATGTAATAAGACACGTTATTGTAAATCTCAATAAAAAAAGCATATACTAAAGAAACTGCAGTGGTTCCGTCTACATCATAATCACCATAGATTAGAATTTTTTCATTCTTAGTAATGGCAGTTTCAATGCGTGATATAGCTTTGTCCATATCTTTCATTAAGAATGGATCGTGCAATTTTTCTAAGCTTGGACGAAAGAATTCTTTAGCTTCATCGAAAGTTTTAACACCGCGCAAAACTAATAATTTACATAAAACAGGATGTATTTTTAATTGCGATTGCAATTCGTTTACCAATGTTTCATCAGCTTCTAAGTATGTCCAGCGTTTTTGAGATAGCATAATTTTTTACAGGATTTCAAATTTATTGAATAGTTAGCGTAATAAAGAATTTTTTGATAAAATAGACAGATCTGTTCTTTTTCGGTCTGTACATTTTATTTATCTATATAGATACCAAAAACTTCAAATTCCATAAAATAAAATCAATAAAATTTCGTTACATCATAAAACAGATGTTATATTTCTTTAAAGAGTCACGAACAATGAATGTTGTAAGAGCGTTTTAGTATAAATTTGTATCATAAAATTCAATCATGACAGAATTTATTAAAAATACGATCTATACTTCAATAGGTGCAGCGGCAATAACAAATGAAAAGTTTAAAGAACTAATTGAAGATCTTATACAAAATAACCATTTTACTAAAGACGAAGGAAAACGCATCACAGATGATTTTTTATATAACTTACGAGAAAAACTGGAAATTGTAAATGGTAATCTTCAATCAAAAGCTGACGAAATATTGCAAAAGTACGGATTACCAAGCATTTATACATTTAAAGATGATGTAGAGAATTATATTAAAGACATAAAAGATGATCCAACAATTTTATTAAAACTACCATCTAAGAAATAACATGAATATATAAAAAAAGAAACTGCCTTGTAAGGCAGTTTCTAAGGGATTTTTATGTTTCGAGATTTAATTAATTGTTAAGTCAAAGTTAACCTATCAAATCTAATTTTGCTTTGATTTTAATCAAGAAAATTAAAAAGGCGAAAATTATGTTACATAATTTTCGCCTTTTGTTACATAATTATAAGATTTACCTAAAAGATGTCAAAGCTTTCATTGTTTTTGCCTTCTTCGTCCTTCATAAAATTACCTTTTGATGGAACTGTTTTATAATTTGAGAATTCCTGCATTTCTTCAAATAAGCCGCCGGCATCATAAAATCTACCAAAATTTTTATTGAAACGTAACTCAACACTACCAACAGGACCATTTCTGTGTTTTGCAATAATGATTTCGGAAACGCCTTTTAAAGATGCACCATCACTGCCTTCTGTCAAATTATAATATTCAGGACGATATAAGAACATAACCATATCGGCGTCTTGTTCAATTGAACCTGATTCACGCAAGTCTGACAACTGAGGTTTTTTGTCGCCACCACGTGTTTCCACGCTTCGGTTTAATTGCGACAATGCAATTACCGGAATATTTAATTCTTTTGCCAAACCTTTTAATGAACGTGAAATATTAGAAATTTCCTGCTCACGGTTCATGCCTTTATCGCCGCCGCCGCTCATTAATTGCAAATAATCGATAATAATCATTTTAATACCATGTGCATTTTGCAAACGACGACATTGTGCGCGCAACTCGTACACGTTTATGGCTGGTTGGTCGTTTATATAAATAGGTGAGGACGATAATTTTTCTACTTTATCACGCAAAATAGAATATTCATTATCAGTCATTTTTCCGTTTGCGACTTTCTGTGCATCAATTTCACATTCTAAAGAAATTAAACGTTTTGCTAATTGCACAGCACCCATTTCTAAAGAGAAAATGGCAACAGGCATATTAAAATCAACGGCTGCGTTGCGTGCTAAATTTAAAACGAAAGCAGTTTTTCCCATAGAAGGTCGAGCTGCAATAATTACTAAATCTGTTGCTTTCCAGCCTGAAGTCATCTTATCTAATTCCAAATAACCAGAAGGCACAGAATCTTCCAACAAACCGTCTTCGCGATTAATCAAACCATCAATTTGTAAAATAGATTTTGAAACCAACTGACCAATTCCTTGAATAGAATTTCGTAAGTTTTTATCGGTGATCTCATAGATGCGTTTTTCAGCAGTATCTAACAAGTCGAAAACATCTGTTGTATCTTCATAAGCATCACGAATGATATCGTTAGAAATACGAATCAATTCGCGCTGAATGAATTTTTGAATAACGATACGTGCGTGATACTCAACGTTTGCTGACGATGCCACCTTATTCGTTAATTCTGATAAATAATAAGCACCGCCAACTTCTTCGAGTTTTCCGGTTTTGCGAAGTTCTTCTGTAACCGTTAATAAATCTATTGGTTGAGATTTTCCGAAGAGTTCTTGTATTGCTCTGAAAATAGTTGAATGAGCATCTACATAAAAGCTATCTGTTTTTAGAATATCGGAAACATAAGAGATTGCATCTTTTTCGATTAGGATTGCACCAAGTACAGCTTCTTCCAGTTCACGCGCTTGTGGCGGAATTTTTCCATATAACATATTGGAAATATCTTCCGTTTTATTTCGAGTAAACCTGGTCGTTTTTTTATTGGCAGTTTGGTCTTGCATAGCTTGCGAAAATACTATATTAAGTTCGTTCTAAATTTCTTAAAAGTGAACGTTAATATGTTAATAATGTATTACACGTGGAACTTTAGGTTTAACGTCTGAAAATGAAATAATTGAATAATTTAGTAATGAATTAATGTAGATAAATGCTCTTTTATGAGTTGATAAGTGACAATTTTCTGTTAATTGTTTGTTTATAATGTTGTTGTTATAAACAAGATAAAATTATTTATTATTTCACTTGTGATGATAAAATTATTTTTTTAACCACTTAAGAGGTTTAAGGAACAAAGAAGTATAGAAGAAAATGTATATTGTTGAAACAAAGGAAACTAAGCTTTCTACAATATTATTTTTATAATTTTCTTGTATATCATGACCTTAAATTTCTAAAGTTCCTTAAGTGGTTATTAATTTATTTTCCAAATTTCTGTTTCAAGTTCATCAAGGCATCATCAAAATTCTGTTCTTGTTTTGGTTCAACTTTATGAGTTGGTTTTTTCTTGTAAGATGTGTTCGCTTCCTGAGTTTGTTTGATAGAAAGATTGATTCTTTTTCGTGGAATATCAACTTCTAAAACTTTCACCATCACTTTATCATTGAGCTTCAACACTTCATTCGGATCAGAAATAAAACGATTCGCAATTTCGGAAACATGCACCATTCCATCTTGTTTTACGCCAATATCTACGAACGCACCGAAGCGTGTAATATTGGTTACTTGTCCAGGAACAACTGAGCCAACGATCACATCTTCTATCTTGAAGATATCAGCAAATTCAAAGGTTTGCACTTCAGGTCGTGGATCTAAACCTGGTTTTTTCAACTCTTTTAAAATATCTTTTATGGTATGAATACCGAATTTTTCGTCGATATATTTGTCTGCTTTTATTTCATTAATTACTTTTTCATTGCCAATCAATTCTTCTATTTTCATAGATAAATCAGCAGCCATTTTCTCGACAATTTTATAAGCTTCAGGATGCACACCACTTTTATCTAGAGGATTTTCACCATGCTGAATTCTCAAAAAACCTGCGCTTTGTTCAAACACTTTTTGTCCTAATCTTGGAACTTCGAGCAATTGTTTCCTGTCAGAAAACGAACCGATTTCATTTCTATAAGCCACAATATTTTCGGCAACGCTATTTCCAATTCCACTTACATAAGCCAATAAATGTTTGCTTGCAGTGTTCAAATTTACACCAACACTATTCACGCAACTTACAACTGTTTGATCTAATTTTTCTTTTAATCTAAACTGGTTTACGTCATGCTGATATTGTCCAACGCCAATGCTTTTCGGATCTATTTTTACCAACTCAGCTAATGGATCCATTAAGCGTCTTCCAATGCTTACTGAGCCACGAACGGTGATGTCATAATCGGGAAATTCTTCTCTTGCAATTTCAGAAGCTGAATAAATAGAAGCACCATCTTCGTTCACTAAAAAGATTGGAATATTTAATTTTAGTGATGCGATGAACTGTTGTGTTTCTCTGCCTGCTGTGCCGTCACCTATAGCAAATGCTTGTGTTTTGAAGCCATACACTAAATTTCTGATCGTGTTTTCTGCTTCTTGCAATTTATGATTTTTCTCGTGAATATAGATCAGATCTGTTTTTTGTAAAGCGCCTTTTTCATCAATGCAAACTACTTTGCAGCCTGTTCTGTAACCTGGATCAATGGCTAAAATTCTTTTGCTTCCTAATGGTGATGACAATAAAAGCTGGCGTAAATTTTCCGCGAAAACTTCGATTGCTTCTTCGTCAGCGCGTTGTTTTATGGCTGTTCTAAATTCGCCTTCCATACTCGGCTGCAGCAATCTTCTATAACATTCTTTAATGGCTTTTTTTACCTGTGCTGATGCATCGTTATTGGCAATAATAAATTCTTTTTCGATGAAAGTTAAAACACGTTCATCTTCAGGTTCGATGCTCATGCGCAAAATGCCTTCCATTGCACCACGAAGTATTGCTAAAATTCTATGTGATGGAATTTTTGAGATCAGTTCTGTGTATTCAAAATAGTCTTTATATTTTGGTGCTTCTGCGTGTGTTTCCTCATTTACTTTGCTGATGATAAATGCTTCTTTCTGAAAAATATTCCTGATACTTTCACGAATGCCTGCATTCTCATTGATGTTTTCTGCAATGATGTCGCGTGCGCCAACAATGGCTTCTTCAAAAGTTTTTACTTCATCATTAATAAAGTTTTTTGCTTCATCTTCAACGTTTATATTTTGTTGTTCCAATAATAAATTCGCCAATGGTTCCAAGCCTTTATCACGAGCCATTTGCGCACGCGTTTTGCGTTTTTGTTTGTATGGTAAATAAATATCTTCTAGTTGCGTTAAAGTCGTTGCATTATCCAAAGCTTTTTGAATGGCTTCTGTCATTTTACCTTGTTCGGTAATGGCTTTTTCTATCGCTGCTTTTCTTTCTGAAAACTCTTTTTGGAATTTTGCTTCGTCTTGTATTTGCTGAATTTGAACTTCATCTAATGCGCCTGTTACGTCTTTTCTATAACGAGCAATAAATGGAATAGTGGAACCTTCTTCTAATAATTGTAAGACTGCTTTTACAGACTTTTCTGAGATATTTATTTTCTGACTTATAACTGTGACAAACTCTAACATTCGTATTATTTTGGGTTGCGAAAGTATTGCTTTTTTCGAATAATTTAACCACAAAGAACACAAAGTTTATACACAAATTACACTAAGTTTTTTGAATGGTTTTTATTTCATTTTCAAACAAATAAAATAACCAATACAATAAGCCAAAATATCTTTTAAATCGAAGACTGAACCGATAGCAATTCGCATGATCTTGTTATGTTCTAAATGTAAAAGTTTTACTAAATGAAAGAGTTGCAGAAATTCGATGCAGCATGCAAATATCAAAACGCCGATCGCGATAGTTTTAGAATTAATATTTAGGAAAGATTTGAAGAAGCAATAGATTAAAACGACTACTAAAACATCACCAACAAACGGACGAATAAATTGATCGTGCAGAAATTTTGCGATTAAAACTTCAACAAAAAAAATGAAAATAAAAAGCAGGAAATATTTTAAGTTGAAAGTGATGTGTTTCATTGTTGTATTGTTTATTTCACGCAAAGGACGCAAAGTAATAAGAACGCAAAGAATTTATCTTCTTAAAAATTGTTGCGGCTTTGCTTCTTTGCGTTCCGAAACTTCGGAATTGCGTGAAACTATCCAAACGCATTTTCACCAGTTAAATCCATTCCTGTAATGAGTAAATGAACTTCGTGTGTGCCTTCATAAGTGATTACACTTTCTAAATTCATAGCGTGACGCATAAATGGAAAATCGCCTGTAATGCCCATTGCGCCTGTAATTTGGCGACATTCGCGTGCCGTATTTAAAGCCATTTCTACGTTGTTTCTTTTTCCCATAGAAATTTGTGCTGGCGTAATTTTTCCTTCGATATTCAATTTACCTAACTGCAATGACAACAATTGAGCTTTGCTAATTTCCGTCAGCATTTCTGCTAATTTTTTTTGTGTTAATTGAAATGCAGCCAATGGTTTTCCGAATTGCTGACGTTCTTTGCTATATTCAACCGCATGATGCAGGCAATCCATTGCTGCACCAACTGCACCACACGCAATTCCATATCTTGCAGATGATAGACAAGATAAAGGTGCTTTTAAACCTTTCGCTAATGGCAAAATATTTTCTGCAGGAATTTCTACTTCTTCAAATAATAATTCACCGGTTATAGATGCACGCAAACTCCATTTTCCTTTTATTTCCGGTGTTGAAAATCCTTTCATGCCACGTTCTACAATACATCCAACTACATGACCTTCTTCATTTTTTGCCCAAACAACTGCAACGTCACATAATGGTGAATTGGTGATCCACATTTTTGATCCGTTTAGTAAATATTTGTCGCCATGTTTTATCAATCTTGTTTCCATACTTGATGGATCGCTTCCGTGATTTGGTTCTGTTAAACCGAAGCTTCCTAAGAATTCGCCTTTTGCTAATTTTGGCAAGAACTTTTGCTTTTGTTCTTCACTTCCGAATTTCCAGATTGGATACATCACTAAAGAACTTTGTACACTTGCACAACTGCGAATGCCTGAATCTGCACGTTCCAATTCCTGCATGATTAAACCATAAGAAATGGCATCTAAGCCGCCACCACCATATTCTGTTGGTATGTGTGGACCAAGCGCACCGATTTCGCCTAATTCTTTTACCAAATGTTTTGGAAATTCATTGTTTTGCGCGCAGTCTTCGATGATTGGAATCACTGCTGAATTAACCCAAGTTCTGATGCTGTCGCGAATTAATTTTTGCTCTGTGGTAAGCTGTTCATCTAAGTTTAAATAATCGAAACCTCTGTATGAATGTGCGTATCTATTTGACATGGAATTTTATTTTTTTGCTAAAAATTATTTAGGTTTGTAACCGATGCAAGATAAACAAAAAATGGGTTGGGTTGGCTTAGAAAGCATGGAATTTTACGCTTATCATGGTGTTTTTGAGGAAGAACAATTGATTGGTGGAAAGTATATTGTTGATATTTCTATCTATACAGATATGCAAGGAGCGATGTTATACGATGATCTGGAAGGTACTTTGGATTATGAAATTGTATATCTGATCGTAAAGAAAAATATGGCAAAACCTGCCAAATTATTAGAGCATTTAGCCAATAATATTATCATTGATCTGCGTGAAGTTTTGCCTGAAGAAGATAAGATCAAATTGAAGATACGTAAGATAAATCCGCCGTTAGGAGCGAAGATAGGCGCAAGTTTGGTTGAAATAGAAGATTGATACTCTGCTTATTGTCAAGCTTATTTTGGTATTACACCTAATTGCTGCATAAAATCAAGGTTATCTATAAAATCTCTTTCTTCTGCGATTTTTCCGTTTTCCATGCGTACTAATGTTACTCCATCAACGCTTACGCCTTTATTTGTTGCTGCAATACCAAAGAAGTTTCCGGTATGCACACCTTTAAAATTCCAGTATTTCACTATTTTATCACCATCGCCAAATACATCTTTAATGGTAAATGAAATATCAGAAAATCCGGTTAAGAAATTTGCGTAATACGCTCTTGCGCTGTCGATGCCTTTTATATCCATAGCACCTTCGTGCATTACTAAGTCTGTAGTAAAATTAGTATCATTAAACAGATCCAATCGTCCTTTATTGATGATCTCGTCCCAAGTATGTGTATACATGCTGATGTTGCCGTCAAGCGTTATTTCTTTTACCGGTTCTGCTTCTGTGGCTTTTGTAGTAGTTGTAGTATTGCAAGCGGAAAACATTAGTATTAAAATAGTGGTGATAGTTAATACAATTGGTGTGATTTTTTTCATGAAGTTGATTTTCTTTGTTTGAAGATAAGTTTTTAGAAAGCTATTACCAAAACTTCCACCAAGGTTTACTTGCTGTGCCTGTATTATTGTCTTCATCTAAGAAAAAAACACCTTTTGTACTCATACCTATCGGAAATTCAGTACCTTCTTTCCATGCTTCCGATTGTAGTACAGAAACAGGCAGTACGCGAATATTAGTTTCAAAATTTTCTCTTGCTTTTTTAATAATATCATTTTCAATATTAGAAGTAGTTGCGCTAAAAAGCTCCACCGCAGTTTCCGGAATCTCTAACAGGAAAACTTGCGTTCTATCGCCAATTGTATAAATGTCCAATACTTTAAAAAATGCGTTCGATTTTAAGATTACATGACCGAATTTTGCACCATCAGGATTTACCGAAGACACATCTCTTGCATTTGCAGAAGCAATTAAATATCGCAGGCTGCTTACCAATCCACCGGCTTTGTAAGACATATCGGTAAAGCCTCTTTCTTTTAATATTTGTCCAACCTTGTATTTTGAGATTAGTTTTTCTGAAAGATCAGTATCTCTGTAAAAAAAAGACAAGCCATTAAAAGCCTGATTATAAATTGCTTCTGTTTCTTGATTGTCCATTATAGTGTTTAATTCATTTTACAAATCTGTTAGTGGTTGTGTTGTATAAAACTACTCATTTTTACCTATTTGTTTGAGTTATTAGCAGCAAAGGTTTTATAAATCATACTTCTAAACCTATTGGCTATATGTGCTGCATAATAATAAATAGTTTTTCGTAATTGGTTACTCGTTGCTACTACCTAGCAGAGGCTTGTCATTAGTTGGTTACTCGTTGTCATTGCCTGGCAGGTGCTTATCATTAGTAACAATCGTCAACTAAGTACTGACAAGTGTTAGCTATATCCTTACAACAGTCAGCTATGTAGTGACAATCCTCAGCTATATCCTTACAACAGTCAGCTATGTAGTGACAATCCTCAGCTAGATGGTAACAATCCTCAGCTATGTAATGACAATCGTCAGCTATGTAATGACAATCGTCAGCTAGGTGGTGATAATCTTCTGCTAGGCAGTAACAATCCTTTGCTAAATAATGAGTTCTATTTAATAATTTTTAACTTAAAACCGAAAAAATTATGACAGAACAAAAAATCTGATAAAAATTTTGTTTTAAATGAAAAAAATGTAGTTTTGCAGTCCACAAAAAATGGTCGGTTGGCCGAGAGGCTAGGCAAAGCTCTGCAAAAGCTTCTACGGCAGTTCGAATCTGCCACCGACCTCACAAAAAAGTCCTGAATTAATTCAGGACTTTTTTATTTTTCGTCGTCATATCGTTCCACGATTATTGTTGAACGAGTTTATTTCAATTTCGCACTCATAGATATTTCCAGCGCACTCAAAGCTTTAGAAACCGGGCAATTTTCTTTCGCCACATTTGCCAGTTCCAAAAATTGCTGCTCGCTGATGTTCGGCACTTCGCCTTCTACTGTTAAGTGTATAGCACTGATCACAAAACCTGCTTCTTCTTTTCGCATTTGTACATCGGCTTCTGTTTTCAATTCAGTAGGTGTAAAGCCTGCATTTGATAACTGAAAGGTTAGTGCCATAGTGAAGCAGCCTGCGTGTGCAGCAGCAATCAATTCTTCCGGATTAGTGCCTGCTTTGCCGTCTTCGCTTAAAAAACGTGTTGCAAACGAATAAGGTGTGTTATTTAAAACACCGCTCGTAGAAGTTAGGCTGCCAGAGCCTTCTTTACCTGTTCCATGCCATACGGCTGTCGATTTTCTTCCCATAATTGTTGTTTTGTAATTTTAAAGTAATTATTTATAACATTGGTTATACAATTTAGTTTCAAAACATTACATTTTTGTGTTTCACCGTAAGCTATTTCTAATTTCTAAAGATAATAGTAAATCACTTTAAAAATAAATTGTAAATTGCGAAAAAAACATGGCAACAGTAACTTTAAAAGGAAACGAAATACATACTAACGGCAACTTGCCACAAGTTGGCGAAACCTTAGCAAACATTAGTTTAGTCGCTTCAAATTTATCAGAAAAAACATTAACGGATTATCAAGGGAAAAGACTGGTTTTAAATATTTTTCCAAGCATAGATACCGGAACTTGCGCGGCATCTGTTCGTCATTTTAATGTAGATGCATCGAAATTAGAAAATACTGTTGTGTTATGTATTTCTAAAGATTTGCCATTTGCTCTAAACCGTTTTTGCGCAGCAGAAGGTTTATCAAATGTAGAAACTTTATCAGCATTCAGAAGTAATGATTTTGATGCTATTACTTTTAACGATGGACCATTGAAAGGTTTATTAAGCAGAAGTGTTATTCTGGTTGATGAAAACGGAAAAGTAATTTACACCGAACAAGTTGCAGAAACTGCTAATGAACCAAACTATGATGCAGCACTTGCAGTATTAAAATAGTCAGTTTTTCAAATATCGCCTAACTGCGGACGAATAACCAATTCTTCCACAACGGAAAATGCGGAAAGTTGAGTGATTGCATATATAAGATCGGCAATGTCTTTCGGTTTGCTGAACCTGCTTTCCGGCAAATCTGTTCCTTGCCACGAGTCGGTTAATGTTGCACCAGGCAATACAGCCGTTACCTTAATGTTATGTACTTTCAGTTCTTCGCGCAATGTTTTAGAAAATCCTAATAAAGCAAATTTAGAAATAGTGTAGCTGCCACCATTATCGTAAGCCATAATACTTGCGATGGAGCACATATTAAAAATATAGCCATTTTGCGCAGCAATCATCTTTGGTACTAATGCTTTTGTTATATAGTATGCGCTATATAAATTAGTGTTGATGGTTTGTTCAAGAGTGCCGTCTTGTTCTTCTGTAATTTTTCCGGGCAAGAAAATTCCTGCATTGTTAATGAGCACATCAATCGTATCAAATTTAGATAATACAAAATCGGCAAAGGCAAGCACATCTTCTTTTTTTGCCATATCACAGGTAAAAGTGATGATGTTGGTGTTTATTTGCGCAAGTTCGTTAAGCTTGGTTTCATTGCGCGAGCAAACGATGACTTTATGATTTTCATTGGCAAATTTTTCAACGATAGCTTTTCCAATTCCACGACTTGCGCCTGTTATTACTATATTCATTTGTTTATTTTATACGTATTCAAAGGTTTATGTCATAAAATTATAAATTCTTTTGGCTTTTGGCTTTTTCCTTTTTACTAATTACTAAAAATACCCTATTTTTACCACTTTTAAAATTATGGCAGAATACGTACACGCCAGCGGCGGACCTTTATTTCACATCGGCAGATATATGTTGATGATAAAACGCAGTTTCTCAAAACCGGAACGTGCAGCTATGTATTGGAAAGAAACCTTAGTGCAGATGAACAATATTGGTGTTGGTTCTTTAGTCATCATATTACTTATTTCATTCTTTATTGGTGCCGTATCAGCTGTGCAGTTTGCTTATAACTTATCTGCGTCAATGGTGCCAATGGAATTTGTTGGATTAATTGTAAAAGAATCAATGATCTTAGAATTAGCTCCGACAGTTTCGTGTTTAATATTAGGTGGAAAGATTGGTTCTAACTTAGCTTCTGAGTTAGGCACCATGCGCTTAACAGAACAAATTGATGCTTTAGAAATTATGGGTGTAAATACGATCTCATATTTAGTTGGTCCAAAATTACTGGCAGCTGTAACTATGATACCATTATTGGTTATAATAGCAGCATGTACCGGAATTTATGGCGGTATGTTAGCAGGTAATTTATCAGGCTATGTATCGACTGCCGATTATACATCAGGTGTATTGATGTCGTTCGTGCCTTACAATATTTTTGTAATGATGATAAAATCTTTAGCATTCGGATTTGTATTAACATCTGTATCATGCTACCAAGGATTTTATGCACACGGCAGCGCGATTGAAATAGGAAAAGCAAGTACACGTGCAGTAGTTTTAAGTTGTGTAATGGTATTATTTACCGATTTGATCTTAACATGGTTGTTACTTAAATAATAAAAACCTTTAGACAATAAAATAAAATGATAGAAGTTAAAGACGTAAGAAAAAAATTTGGTGCTCAGGAAGTGCTAAAAGGTATTTCTGCTGTCTTTGAAAGCGGAAAGAATAATCTGATCATCGGTAAAAGTGGTTCTGGAAAAACAGTATTGCTGAAATGCATTGTAGGCTTGCTTACACCAACTTCCGGTAAAGTATACTACGATGAGAAAGATTACATTGAAATGAATATCGACCAAAAGAACGAAATTCGCAGAGAAATTGGTATGTTGTTTCAAGGTGGTGCATTATTCGATTCGTTAACGGTAGAAGAGAACGTTCGTTTTCCTTTAGATATGTTTACAAAAATGTCTTTGCCTGATAAAAAGGAAAGAGTCAACGAAGTATTAAAGCGCGTAAACCTAACAAATGCAAATCTAAAATTTCCTTCACAGCTTTCAGGTGGTATGCAAAAACGTACAGGTATTGCGCGTGCCATTGTGATGAACCCAAAATATTTGTTTTGCGATGAGCCTAATTCAGGTCTCGATCCACAAACATCTATCGTAATTGATGAACTTATCATGGAAATTACGGAAGAATATCAAATCACAACCATCACCAATACACACGATATGAATAGTGTAATTGCGAATGGTGATAAAATATTATTCTTGCACGAAGGCAATAAACATTGGGAAGGCGATAAGGTTTCCCTTTTCGAATCAGAAAATAAGGAACTGATAGATTTCATCTTTGCTTCGGAATTCCTTAAAGAAGCACGCGACGCACGTTTCAATAAAATAAAAACTAATATAAGTAGAAATTCATAATTCAATAACTCAACAATTCAATAATTAATACATGAGCATTTTAGTAAACAAGGACTCAAAAGTAATAGTACAAGGTTTCACAGGTAAAGAAGGCACATTTCATGCTTCACAAATGATAGAATATGGTACAAACGTAGTTGGTGGTGTAACGCCTGGCAAAGAAGGAACGCAGCATTTAGACAGACCTGTTTTTAACACAGTTGAAAATGCTGTAAAAGCAACAGGTGCAAACGTTACCATTATTTTCGTGCCACCGGCATTTGCTGCTGACGCAATTATGGAAGCTGCTGATGCAGGTATCCAATTAATTGTTACCATTACAGAAGGAATACCTGTACAGGACATGATCAAGGCGAAGAAGTATGTAACATCAAAAGGTGTACGTATGATCGGACCAAATTGTCCTGGAATTATTACTGCTGATGAAGCAAAAATTGGTATCATGCCTGGTTTTGTTTTCAAGAAAGGAAGAATAGGTATCGTTTCAAAATCAGGAACTCTAACTTACGAAGCAGCTGATCAGGTAGTAAAAGCAGGCTTTGGCGTTTCTACAGCTATTGGTATCGGTGGCGATCCAATTATCGGAACTTCTACAAAAGAAGCAGTAGAAATGTTTATGAATGATGATGAAACAGATGCTATTGTGATGATCGGAGAAATTGGTGGCAGCATGGAAACAGATGCAGCAAAATGGATAAAAGATAATTTAAAGAAACCGGTGATTGGCTTTATTGCAGGACAAACAGCACCAAAAGGCAGAAGAATGGGACACGCAGGTGCTATTGTTGGTGGTGCTGACGATACAGCAGCAGCGAAGATGAAGATTATGGCTGAATGTGGTATTCATGTAGTGGATTCACCAGCATTTATTGGGAAAACCGTTGCAGAAGCATTAGCAAAATAACAAAAACTATTCTACGAATAGGAAATAAGCAGTTTGAGAAATCAGGCTGCTTTTTTTACATAATAAATAACTTTAACGATTTCTGTTTGTATTATTCCTTAAAAATCAGGATACTTGTATGATAGTGAAAAGTGATAAGTAATAAGTAGTAAGTTTGCATTGCAAATTATTTTCATATCACCAAAAAATTATACAATACGTTTTTATTCATGACATTTATACTCGAATATCCTTGGTGGTTTTTGTTGTTCTGTGTAGCAATAGGCGTCGCATTTGCATATGTGTTGTATGGTAAAAAATCTTTTATATTTCATGAAAAAGAAAATAAATATTGGAAATATGGATTAGCTGCATTACGCTTCTTATCAACCAGCTTAATTGCATTTTTGTTATTATCATTATTGATCAAAACAAAAAGAACAGAGGAAGAGAAGCCGATCATATTATTATTACAAGATAATTCATCATCGTTGAATGTGTCTTTTGGAAATTTTCCTAAAGATAAATATGCACGGCAACTTTCAGATTTACAGGAAAAAATAAAAGACAAATACGAAGTCATTTCTTATAATTTTGGTGATGAATTAAAAGATTTTAAAATACCTAATTACACAGAAAAAGAAACCGATATTTCTAATGCAATTGATGAACTATTCATACGTCATGGTTCACAAAATATTGGTGCTGTTATCTTAGCAAGCGATGGAATTTTCAATAAAGGAAACTCACCGTTATACAACAAAAATGCTTTGTCTGTTCCTGTTTTTACTATTGCTTTAGGCGATACATCTATCAAAAAAGATGCGTTGATAAAAAGTGTCCGTTATCCTGAATTGGTTTACTTAGGCGATCAGTTTAATATTAATGTTCAGATAGAAGCAAATCATTTACAAGGTCAGACAACAGTACTTGAAATTGTTTCGCCTGAAGGAAAATCTATCTTAAATAAAGTCATAAACATAACGGAAGATAGATTTGCTTTTCAAACAGATGCGATTGGTGATGCAGTAAAACCTGGTGTTTTGCAATACAAGATAAAATTAAAAACACTTGCAGGTGAAGCTATCGCAGAAAATAATTATGATATTGCATATGTTGAAGTAATTGATGGCAGACAGAAAGTACTCATGCTGTATGATGCACCGCATCCAGATGTAAAGGCTTTTAAAAATGCTGTCGAACAAAATAAAAACTACCAGTTTGAACAGGCTGACATAAAAACTTATACAGGTAATTATAAAGATGCAGACCTTATTATCTTACATGGTTTGCCGAGTATTGGAGCAGCTTCTAAAATGAATGTTGTGCAAGATATTATAGCATCAGGAAAACCGATTTTATTGGTGCTTTCAGCAAATACAAATTTATCTCAACTTAATGCTTTACAGAATATTCTTCAAATTTCAAATACAACACAAAATGGTAATGATGTGTTTCCGATCTACCAATCCTCATTCTCTAAATTTACTTTGAATGAAACGACCTTAAAACTAATTCAAACATTGCCGCCATTGTTATCACCTTACGGAAAATATCAGCTTGCAGCAACTGCAGATGTTTTTTACAAACAGCAAATCGGCTCTATTCCAACAGATAATCCTTTAATTTTATTTAATGAAGTAAATGGCAAAAAAACAGGTTTTATTTGTGGTGAAGGTATTTGGCGATGGCGTTTGAATGAGTTTGCACAAACAAAAAATTATAGTGCAACAGATGAAATACTCAATAAAACAATTCAATATCTTACCGTAAAAAGTGATAAACGACGTTTTCGTGTACACACACCAAAAAATATTTTTAATGCAAATGAATCTGTTCAGATAGATGCAGAACTATACAATGAAAGCTATGAGCTGGTAAATGACGTTGATGCAAATTGTGTAGTAAAAGGTGATGATGGCAAAGATTATACTTTTACTTTTGATAAAACCATCAATGCTTACACTTTAAACGCCGGTATTTTGCCGGTTGGAAATTATACGGTGAATGCAAAAGCAAATTATAAAGGAAAAGCAAATGCAGCAACTTGTAATTTTTCGGTTCGACCGGTTATTATTGAAACACTAAATACACAGGCAAATCACCAGTTATTACAAATTCTGGCAACACAAAGCGGTGGAAGATCTTATTTTCCTGCTGATATGCAAAACATTGTAAATGATATAGAGAAAAGTGATAAAGTAAAATCTGTTCTTTATGAGACATTTACCACTCGACCGCTAATAGATATGAAATGGCTGTTTTTTATTATTTTGTTACTGTTGATAACTGAATGGTTTATTCGTAAATACAACGGAAATATTTAATACTTTTGCATCAGGAAAATTATTAATTAAAAATTTCATGTATGAAACAGATATTTAAATTGTCATTTATTATTTTACTATTCGCCTCTTATAAAAATACAAACGCTACAGAAAAAGGAGATTTTAATATTTATGTAACCACTAATTTAGGTCATCATAGCTTTATTCCATCACCAACTTTAGGAATGAGATATTATGGATATAAAGGATTTATTCCTGGCGTTACACTTAATATGGATTATGCAGCAAGTCCATACTTTAGTATTGGTGGCTGGTTTACTTTTTCCGGAAAAAAATATACAACAACAGTAGCAGGTTTGCCTGTAGCTGAATATAAATACAGAAATTTTGGAATAGGTGTTCGTGGTGTATTTCATTTGTATCAGTTGATTTCTGAAAAAGGAAATACAAAATTAGATGCTGACAAGTTTGATCTATACATTCCATTAGCTGTTGGCGGTGGATTTAAATTAAGAGACAGAAATTATGCAAAAAGTACATTTGAAGGAAAATTTGGCGGTGGTGCCATTGTAGGTTCAGGTATTGGTATATCATACTATTTTGTAGAGCATATCGGTGCTACCTTAGAAGCAGGTTACTTAGAAGGCTCTTACGCTAAAATTGGTTTAGTATTTAAATTTTAAAGATCTCGTTAAAACATAAAAAAGTCTTACTATACGTAAGACTTTTTTTATGTTTTTCAGCTAATAAAATCAAATAAATATGCATCTCAAAAACAATACGCTCTTCTTAATGTTAGCATATTTATCGTTATATTTGTTTAAACGCTGATTTGTTAAAATTATTAAATGTCGGTCAAACCCTTAAATCATAATACAAAATTTCTTGAATCCGGTGGAGAAATGGGTGAACGCATTCTTGCCAAAGATTGGAGTAAATCTGCGTTAGGACCAATTGAAGAATGGCCTGCAAATTTACGGATGATGCTCGGTGTAATTTTGCATTCCAAATTTCCAATGTTTATCTGGTGGAGCCACGATTTATTATGTTTTTACAATGATGCCTACAGACCAAGTCTTGGTGAAAATGGCAAACATCCGGAAATTTTAGGAATGAAAGGAGAAGAAGCATGGTCGGAAATCTGGTCTATCGTAAAGCCATTAATTGATGATGTTTTATTGAATGGAAATTCTATTTGGAATGAAGATACATTGATACCGATTTTTCGAAATGGTAAAATTGAAGACGTATATTGGACTTTCGGTTACAGTCCGATATTTAATGAAAATGGAAGTATAGATGGTGTATTGGTAACCTGTACCGAAACAACAGAAAAAGTACTTAATTATAAAAAAATTGAAGAAAGCAATAACGAGTTAGAGTTTGCAATAGCTGCGGCTGATATGGCAACTTGGGATTATAATCCGCTTACCGGTAAATTCAAATCCAATAATAAATTAAAAGAATGGTTTGGTTTGCCGGAAAAAACAGAAATTGAATTAGATGATGCAATTGCTATAATATCCGAAAATGACAGGCAAAGAGTAATAGATGCTATACAGAGAAGTCTTGAGTATTCATCAGGCGGTAATTATGAAAGTGAATATAGCATCATTCATTCTATTACAAAACGAGAAAGAATTGTAAGAGCAAAAGGAAAAACATGGTTCGACGAAAATAATGTAGCATATCGTTTCAATGGTATATTACAGGACATAACTGAAAACTCCTTAACTCACCGTAAGATAGAAGAAAACGAACGCAGGTTACGTTTAATGATCCTAAAAGCGCCAATATCCATTGCAATTCTTCGCGGACCTGAGCATATTATAGAAATTGCAAATGAGCGAATATTAGAAATTTGGGATAGGAAAGAAGAAGAAGCTGTAGGAAAGTCTGTTTTAGATGTGTTATACGAATTAAAAGACCAAGGCATTAAAGAATTATTAGACAATGTCTATAATACAGGCATTCTATTTTCAGCTACCGAACATCAACTGGAATTGGTGAGAAATGGCAAATTGCAGACCGTTTATGTAAACTTTGTATATGAGCCTTTGTATAATATTGACAACATCGTAGACGGCGTAATGGTAGTTGCCTTTGAAGTTACCGATCAGGTTATTTCCAGGCAAAAAGTGGAACAAAGCGAAGAAAGAATCAAAACCTTAGTAGCCAATGCACCTTTTCCAATTGGCGTTTACATTGGTAAAGAAATGCGAATAGAACTTGCCAATCAATCAATAATAGATATTTGGGCAAAAGGCAATGATGTAATTGGTAAATTATATACAGATATATTACCGGAACTACAAAACCAAAAAATATTTGAGCAGATTAGAAGTGTTTTTGAAACAGGAAAACCATTTCACGCACAAAATCAACAGGTCGATTTAGTTTTAAACAACCAATTACAACCATTTTATTTCAACTACAGCTTTACACCTTTGTTAGATGCTTCCGGAAATGTATATGGTGTAATGAATACTGCGGCAGATTTAACAGATCTAAATATCGCAACACAACGTGTAGAAGAAAGTGAAAAACGCTTTCGTAATATCGCCGATAATGCACCTGTATTGATTTGGATGACAGGAACAGATATGCTTTGTAATTTCTTTAATAAAGCATGGCTACAGTTTACAGGCAGAAATATTGAAGATGAACTTGGTTATGGCTGGATGGAATCAATGCATCCTGATGATGTAAAAAGATCTGTCGATATCTTTAAAAATGCTTTCGAAAAACGCGAAGAGTTCTATATGGAATATCGCCTTAAAAGAGCAGACGGCGAATATCGATGGCTTTCTAATAGAGGAATACCACGCATCACGCACGAAAATATCTTTGAAGGATATATTGGTGCGTGTATGGATATTCACGTAAATACGGTTTATATCAAAGAAATAACAGACAGCGAGCAAAAATTAAATATAGTTATTGATGCCAGCGAATTAGGTATTTGGGAATTAAATTTAGAAACATCAGAAATCACATATTCAAAAAAACACAGAGAAATATTTGGTTATAAGGAAGATGTTCAATTAACACATGAGCAGCTTAAAAAACATCTTCATCCTGATGATGTGCCGATTCGCAACAAAGCTATCGAACATGCGTATGAAACAGGAATACTCTTTTACGAAGCAAGGATAATCTGGAACGATGGATCAATTCATTGGATAGAAGGAAAAGGAAAAATGTTTTATGATGTAAACAATAAACCTTTAAAAATGATTGGAACCGTATTAGACATTACGGAACGCAAACAGGTGGAAAATGAATTGTCTGAAACCGCAAAAAATCTCCAGTTCGCTTTAGAAGCAGGCAGGTTAGGATCTTACCAGTTAATACTTGCAACCGGTGAAATTAACTGCACAGTTCAATGCAAGGAAAACATTGGATTAAGTGCAGGCAGCGAATTTAATTATGGAATTTTACTTGAGCTCATTTTACCGGAAGACAGAGAAGCTTGGTTACAGGCTCTTCAGGTTTCGATAGAAACTAATACCGTTTTTAGTCATCAATATAGAGTTGTCTGGTCTGATGGAACTGTGCATTGGTCGCATGCTTACGGACTTCCGGGTTACGATCAAGTTGGAAATCCTGTTACCATGACAGGTGTAAGCGTTGAAATTACAAAACAAAAATTGTTCGAACAGGAATTAGAAAAAGAAGTATTGGAACGCACAAAAGAATTAGGACAAAAAAATGATGAGCTCGAAAGAATGAATAAAGAGCTGCAATCATTTGCCTATATTTCAAGTCATGATCTGCAGGAACCTTTACGAAAGATCCAAACTTTTTCTTCAAGGATCATCGACAAAGAATATCAGAATTTATCAGATGGCGGAA
>Ga0247804_10000115_pt1 | contig 39424 bp, 36 predicted proteins | sample UWRJL029104C1_FD_181142 | JGI IMG/M metagenome (GOLD analysis project Ga0247804, IMG submission 181142) | Plant litter microbial communities from Arlington Agricultural Research Station in Wisconsin, United States - UWRJ-L029-104C-1 | ecosystem: Environmental > Terrestrial > Plant litter >... | reverse complement strand
GGCATCGCCGTAGATTTCTGGGAGGCACGTCGCATTACTACTCACGAGTGGTAAGCCGTGATTCATCGATTCAAGACCGGGTAAGCCGAAGCCTTCCATGAGCGAGGGGTGAACATAGGCGAGGGCGTGGGCATAGAGCCAGTTGAGCTGGTCATCTGGGACGAAGTCGGTAAAAGTAATATTCTTATATTTCTTTTTGTTAAAGTAAGCCTCGTTGATAAGAGCAGCAGCGTTCTTCTTGCCCACCAGAACAAGTTCGAGGTCAGGATAGTCTTTTAATAATAATTGATGAGCATCACCGAGGCGCTTGATGTTCTTGTAAGTAGAGTGTCCGCCAACGTTGAGGATATATTGTTTTGCTGCTAGTGGATACTTGCGTGAACCGCCACTGGCAACGTCGCTTGATTCGTAAATAACGGTGATCTTTTCTTCAGGGACATGCGTGAAGTCGAGCACTTCTTTTTTAGTAAATTCACTGATAGCAATAATATGATCATTAGTACGAGCGATATCTTTAAAGACGAACTTGCCAACAAATTGCTTAGCATGATAGACAAACCAGTTCTTGTCGGCATTGTAGGTTTTTACGAGAGTCATGTCGTGGAAAGTCGTTACTTTTTTGCCGCGATACAAGATTGGTTGCTGGACGATACCAAAGTGCACAAGGTCGGCATTAAGCTTTTTTAGCATCGAATTAAAACCAAGCTGTTCGGCAAAAGAAAACTGATCAAACTCAGCGACGACAACTGCAAAGTTGGCGTTTTTTGGTTTCCAAAAATCACGATCTTTTTCGCGGACAAGAATAGTGTATTGATTGATGCGATCAACCTCTTGGAGATAGGTAACGAGCCGTTCAACGTAGCGACCTGAGCTGGAACTTATGATACGGGCGTCGATAGCGATGTGCATTATTCACTCACTTTCTTAAAGACCAGGCGAGAATAGAACACATAGTTCCAAATGAGTGAGGCGACCGATGCGACAAGCTTTGCTACCAAGAGCACAAGATTATCTGAATCAATAAAGACCGACAGGCTGCCGCTTACGAGCGCAATAATAATAGGCTGAATAACCCAAAGCCCGGTCATGGTAATAAGAATGAAAAGGACGAATTGTTTTTTGGCATTACCGCCAGTTGATTTAAAGGTGAACGATTTATTCACAAAGAAACTAAAAACAAAGGCGATACCAGTAGAGATAAAGTTAGCGGGGATCTTATCGAGCCCTAAGTTTACCAGCAAGAAAAGAACACCGAAGTCGAGTGCCGTATTGGCAACGCCAACGATACCGAACTTAATTTTTTGACTGTGTTTTCTTAGGTGTTCCATTGTGATATTCCTCTACAAAATACAGTGGGCGGTGCTTTGTTTCGTTAAAAATCTTTCCAACATATTCTCCAATGACCCCCAGTGAAAGCAGCTGCACGCCACCAAGAAACAAGATGACCGCCATCATTGAGGGGTAGCCGCTGAGGTCTGAGCCAAAAAACAGAGTGCGGATCACAAGATAGACAAGATAGATGAAGGTGAAGAGCGAAACAAGAACACCAATCACAGTTGAAATACGCAAAGGCGCAGTCGTAAATGACGTGACGCCATCAATCGCCAAGTTAATAAGCTTTGGATAGTTCCACTTGGTTTCCCCGGCAGCTCGTTCATCGCGGTCGTACAAAATTTCTTTTTTATTAAAGCCAATCCAGCTAAACATACCCTTGGTGTAACGTTCCGATTCGCGGAATTGCTTCAAGGCTTCAACGGCACGCCGATCGAGTAAACGAAAGTCGCCAGTGTCTTCTTGAATAGTGACATCGCTGAATCTTTGCAAGATGCGATAAAACAACTTTGAGCTGTTCCGCTTAAACCATGACTCACCTTTGCGGCTTTTGCGCTTGGCGTAGACGTCGTCGTAACCCTGTTCCCAGAAGGCGATCATTTTTGGAATAAGCTCGGGTGGATCTTGAAGGTCGGCATCGATAATAACGGTGGCGTCGCCAGTTACGTGGTCGAGTCCGGCGATCATAGCAATCTCTTTACCAAAGTTACGCGAGAAGTTCACATAGCTGACGCGTTTATCGGTTTCAGCGTGCTCCTTGATAATTTCGAGCGTTTTATCTCGGCTGCCGTCATTGACGAATAAGAATTCAAACTCATAATCTTTGGTGCCATTTGCAAGATTGCCTAGGCGCACAAAAAGCTTTTCCAGGACAGCCTCTTCGTTGTAGGCAGGAATCAGAATGCTGATCTTTTTCATTGTTATTAGTATAGCATTACCTCGAGAAGAATAGGCTAGTTTGCGCTAGTATATTGGCGGCGTAAATAAAATCCATAGACACCTTTTGTGTCGCAATCCGCAAGGACGTGACAGGTGGCGCCATCGTAGTTACCAAAGGCGAGGAAGGTTTTTATTTTCATATCAAGGTCGGCGCCGGAAACGTTTTGTGGCAAGCCGTGGATTGGGTAGCCTTGATAGTAAGTTACTTTTGGCTGGGGATTAGGTGATGAGGCTTTATAGGTACCTGTCGCACGTGCTGCGTAAAGTCCAACGGTAATGTGGTCGCTGTGGTCAGCATATTTTCCACCCGTGCCAGACGCGCTCTGGGCGCGAATCTCGGTTGGCTTATAGGCATCTAAGAGTTTGACGAGTGCATCTGTCAATTGACTACTTGAATATGAAGATGTTTTGTCCACACTTGTTAAAGTTGCCGTTTGGCCCTTGTAGAGACCGGCAAGGCTTTGATTCTTCGAGCGGATGAATCCGCTTCCATTTATGTTTCCGTCGGGCAGGTGAAGGAAGATTAATGAGAGTTTACTGTTATTGCGAGGGTTGGCGATAGTCACGAAGTGATCATCAGACAGTTCTACGACTCGTTCGGTCCAGGCGATATCGGGTATGTCGAGCATTGAGGCATAGGCGGCTTCGGCACCGCGCTGACGGCCGAGCCAGTATGGCGCATCGCCACCAGCGTCACCCGCCGTGATAAAGACGCTACGGATACAGTTACCGGCTTGAATATCGTGGTACAGATCGGGGTTCATGAAGAGGATATCATCATCTTCATGAGCGACAAGATTCATAATGGTTTTTGTATCACAAGTTGCGACTGTAAGATCTTCAAGCGCTACCGGAACGACTGTTTGCGGGGCAAGTTTCTCGACGTTTACCCTTTGAGTTTTGTGAATACCCTGATCATAAAAGAGTAATAATTCTTTCGGATCTTTGGGTGTTCCGCGGATAACAACGCTTGAGTCTGGACGCCCGTACGCATCAGTGACGTCACTGAGTGAACAGGCCGGGAAGTTGGCGGAGCTTTCATTAAGCGTGAGGAGGTAAGCGAAGCTTGTTTTCTCGAGGTCTGGTTGCCATGCGGTACTCGTAAGTGTTTGGCGAAGTGTTGAACAGCCAGCGAGTGGTGTGACCGTTTGGGGTTTAGCGGCGAGCGATTTAATAGGTAATACGCGCCAGTAATCACCCAGCAGCGTTTGTGCGGGGTGGATCGACAGTGTTTTGGCGATGATCGCGTTGCGGTCGCGTATCTCTTGTGAGGCCGAGCGAGATGCTTGGAAGGTATTACCAACAAGCAGGATTGCGGGAATGAGGAGCAAGGCCAGGATGGTGCCAATACAAACGAGCCGAATGATCGGTGGGTGGGTTTTAAATGGATAAGCGGCAAGCGCAACAAACCCAGCGAATACCACAATTGCTAAGTAGCGAGCATCAACCGGGTAGTAATGATTGCTGATCGCAAAGATACCTAAAGCCGCGAGGGAAGTGGCAATCAAGATAAGTGCGAGAAGTGTTGGCTGTGAATAAACTGGCGTGTCCCCTGCCCTTTTTACGAGTAATCGAATTTGTTTCCAACCGGCAATGATTGCGCCTACAAAGACAGCAAGGGTTCCGATAAATGTGATCGAGAAAGGCGAGAGTGCTCGTGCGAGTGCGATGCCAGGAAAGTCTTTGATAGTGGTACTGTCGTGGGCCAAGTTTGCGCCAAAGTTTGTGAAGATACCAAGTATTCCGTAAAACAATGCAAAGATGGCATCTTTAAAACTGTGAACCAACCCGTAGGGGCCGGCGATCGTTTGACTATCAAGATGAATAAACCCAACAAGTACGAGAAGGCGTAGCAGCAAAAAGGCGGCAACACTTCCTACAATGGTGACGGCCAGCCACCGCAAGGCTACGGGGCGAAGCTGCGTGCGTCTAAAGAGAAAAGCCGCTGCGGCGAAGATGATCGCCCCACCGATGCCCAGACTCAGGAATAATTTATCACTCGCAACCAGCAGCGCCAGGAGGGTGGTGCCAATGATCAATGATTTGCTGCGCCAGCTAGTGCTACGCAAAGTAAGCCAGATTGCTGCAATAAACAAAATATACTCAAGATTTCTTGTTGTGAGCATGGCCATATTGGTGGGCAGTAGTGAATTTGCGTAGGGCTCGGCCGGAATCATCACGAGAACAAGGGCAAGAGCGAGATAGATGGTACCGATGATAAAGGGACGGCGTTGTAATCGGTAGAGTATAAAGGCGAATAGTCCAACAGTAAGAAGCCCAATAAGAATGGTGACGAAGCTGAACGCAACAGGAGTTCCACCCATGAGCTGCACAAGCCAGAAGAAAGGAATCTTAAAAAGAAATGAATGTTGGTCGGGTAAAAGAGCACCGTGGAAAGTAGCTGCACTTTCAGTGAGATACGAGTTGGCCAGCTGGTCGGCATTACCTGCTTGGGTGAGTGATCCGAAGAATGACCAAATAATAGTGCTCATTGCCAGAACGGCGAGGGCGCCAATCAAATAAATCTTCTGGAAGGCGGGGTGCAAGATAACCTTGTCGATTCGGCGCTGCAAGGTTTCGAAGGGTTTATTTGCCACCGCGAGTACCCTTTAGGTTATATGATTTTGCCCGATTAATCACATAGAGTGGTCGATGTTTGCTCTCGCGATGAATTGAAGAAATGTAGAGCGACAGAATGCCTTGTGACATCAGCACGATACCGATTAAGAATACGATCAGAATACCAAGCATGGCGGTGCCGGTAAAGTTCCAGGTAAGTGGGTCACCCAAGATAAGCTGCTCAATAATAACGGTCAGCCCAAGAAGGCCACTGAGTGTGGTAATCAGAATTCCCAAAGTACCAAAGATATAGAGGGGGACGTTGCTAAGCGAAACAAAGCTATGCACCGCCAGCTGGGCGAGCTTTCCGAAGGAGTAGCTCGGTGTGCCGAACTCGCGTTTTCTCTGAGTATAAGTAAGCGTGGTTTGCTCAAAGCCGAGCCAGTCGATGAGGCCCCTGGTGATTCGCCCATTTTCAGCAAGGCTAAGAAACGCGGCCTGTACTTCCCTATCGATTAGGCGGAAATCCGTCGCTCCGGCGACGAGTTGAGATCCAGAGAGTTTATTGAAGAGGCCGTAGAAGAGACGAGAGTGCAGGGCTGGTCGCGAGACTTTACCACCACGAATACCGGTTACGACTTGTGCGCCGCTGCGCCATTTTTGCAAAAACTTTCCGATCAGCTCAACCGGATGCTGCCCATCGCTATCGAGCATAATAATTGCTTCGCCTTGTGCCTGGGCGATGCCAGCGGTGAGGGCGTATTCTTTGCCGAAATTTCGCGAGAGGGTAATGACGGAAACCCCACTATTGCTCGCGAGTTTTTTGAGGATGGCGGGTGAGGTATCTTTGCTCCCGTCATCAATGTAGAGGATTTCGAAGGTGTAGTCGGTAAGTGCCGCAAGGGACTTTTCGAGACTTTCATGGAAGGAATGAAGACTTGCCTCTTCGTTAAAGACGGGGATGATTATTGAGATAAGCGAAGAGGAAGGTTTTTGCATGATGGTTGTTGTTAGTATATATCATCTACCAACAACAAATGATAAGCCTGCGAGCTTCTCTCGTGTATAATAAAGCCAAGAACTACCTAACTGCTGCGAGGGAAATTGAATGGCTGAAGCTAAAAAAAGAGCTTTAATTACTGGAATCACTGGACAAGATGGTGGTCATCTTGCTGAATTGTTGAACGAAAAAGGATATGAGATCTTTGGAATTATTAGGGGCCAACACAACCCTAAGCGCGAGGCAACCGAAGCTGAATTTCCTTACGTCACTCTTGTTGAGGCTGATCTTACGGACGCTTCCTCATTAGTTCGAGCAATGCAAATCTCAAAACCCGATGAGGTTTACAACCTCGGTGCTATTAGCCACGTCGGCTATTCATTCAAAGACCCGATGCTTACAAATGATGTGACCGCCAAGGGTGTCCTCAATATGCTTGAGGCTATTCGCCTCACCGATCCTGAGAATAAGGTTCGCTTCTATCAGGCCTCTACTTCAGAGATGTACGGTGGGCTTGAATACAATCGTCCACAGAAGGGCTACACCGAAGAGTCTACGTTCCATCCACGTAGTCCGTATGGTGTTGCGAAACTATACGGCTATTGGATCACAAAAAATTATCGCGAGAGCTACGACATGTTTGCGGTATCTGGTATTTTGTTTAACCATGAAGGAGATCGACGCGGTGTTGAATTTGTAACACGCAAGATTACGAATGCTGTTGCGCGTATTAAGCTTGGACTTCAGGACTATGTTGAACTTGGAGACCTATGGCCAAAACGTGACTGGGGTTACGCGGGTGATTACGTTGAAGGTATGTGGCGTATGTTGCAACAAGAAAAGCCAGAAGACTATGTTCTTGCCACGGGTGAGACACACTCAATTGAAGAATTCCTCGACATCGCCTTTAAGCATGTTGGTATTGAAGATTGGAAACCGTACGTAAAACAGAATCCGGCATTTATGCGACCCGCAGAAGTTGATGTTCTTTTGGGTGATCCTACAAAGGCCGAGACTGAACTTGGCTGGAAGCGGAAAGTTGATTTTGCTGGACTTGTAAAGCTAATGGTCGATCACGATCTTGCTATCGAATCGACAAAAGTTTAAGTATGAGCACTAAGCCAATCAAGTGGCAGCGACTTAGTCGAAAGATATTGCTCGATACAAAGTTTCTGAAAGTCTATGAAGATACGGTTAAGCTTCCGACCGGGGCCATATTCGATGACTACACGGTTGCAACGCTTCCAAGCGGTGTCGTTGTAGTTGCGACGGACACTGAAGGACGTCTCATCACCTTATTTGAATATAAATATGCAATTGACAAGACTATCCTTAATCTACCCTCTGGCAGCATTGAGAACGGACGCTCGCCACTAGAAGTCGCCGCGCTTGAACTACTCGAGGAGACTGGTTACGAGTCAAAAGAGCTTGAGTTTATTCAGACAACTTACGAGTATCCTTCAAAGCTTGATCATGAACTGCATATCGTACGAGCTAAAAATGCGGTTAAGGTGAGAGATGCGGCCCACGAGGCGACAGAATCTATTAGCGACGTTCATCTTATTAGTAGCAATATGTCAGATTATGGCGGCGTCTTTGATACAACCTATAACATTACCGCGCTTGCATTGACACTTCCGGAATTCTTAAAACTCAAATAGTCCTAAACTTCTTCTCGTTCAACAAAGTCGGCAATAGTTTGACTTAATGGTATAGATGGGGTCCATTGTAACTCCTTATTCATACGACTAGAGTTACCAATAATCTCTGCTGTATCCGTTGGACGAACCTTCGACTGGTCGATAGTTGTTTTGACGGTAATAGCCATAACACGGCTTAATTCTTCCAGAATTTCTTCCCCCGAGTAACTATTTCCAGAGGAGATATTATAGACACTGTGCGCCAAAGACGGCGCACTGGCTAGCAATTCGTATGCTTTTGCAACGTCTCTTACGTCGGTGAAGTCTCTTCTAGATTTAAGATTTCCGACTGAGATCGTTGCATCTTTACCCTGAAGCGCCTCGATAATCTGATGATATATGTCTGGTAATAAAAAGCCCGGCCCTTGACCCGGCCCGATATGATTAAAAGGACGTGCGATAACGACCGACAGGCCCTTCTTGGCGTATTCATGGGCGACATGTTCGGCTTGTATTTTGCCGGTTGCGTAAGGAGAGCTGCCCCCAATGGTCGAATCTTCAGAAAAAGGGGAGGGCTGATCAGAATTATAGACAGCTCCAGTGCTGACGACTACAACTCGACCATTAAATCCTTGCTCAAGTGCCGAAGACAGGAGGTTGTCGGTCATCGTTGCGTTGCCCTTTATATATAGATCAGGCCTCTTAAACGAGTCGCCAACTGACGCGAGACCCGCCAAGTGGATAATTGCAAAGGCTTCTTTTAATACAATATCTTTAGTGGAAGCTTTGTCAAACAGGTCGCACACTTGATAGTTATCCATAAAGTTAGTAACCCTGTCGTGGGGCGCTTGCTCTCGCCCAACCCCTCGTACGATGTAACCTTGTGTTTTAAGATGACGCGCAAGATGTTCGCCAACGAACCCGTTCACACCGGTTATTACTACTTCACGTTCTGACGAATTCATATAAATCCAGTATAGCATTGCTTACCCTCGGGGAGAGCTTTATAATAGAGTACATCGTGAGTTCTATTGCAAATATCAGGAGTAAATATCGCTACTCTCTTATCCTTCTGAGGCAACTTGTCGTTACTGACTTTAAGCTTCGATATAAAGGTTCTGCACTCGGGTATGTATGGAGCCTACTGCGTCCACTAGCACTCTTTGCAGTCCTCTACGTTGTGTTTGTTCACTTCCTTAGATTTGGTGCTGATGTTCCACATTTTGCCGTCTCCCTCTTAATAGGGGTTGTATTTTGGAACTATTTTACAGAAGTGACGTCGAACGGACTGTCGGCGATTGTGAACAAAGGGGACCTTATGAGAAAGCTCGCCTTTCCTCGGTATGTGATTGTTGTGGCAGGCTCACTATCTGCACTTATTAATCTTGCGATCAATTTGGTTGTTGTCGGGGCGTTCGTTGTCTTTAATGGGGTTGATCTTACCTGGCAGGCGCTGTGGGCAATTCCTCTCATTATTGAATTATTCGTCCTTGGTCTAGGTGTTGCTTTCTTGTTAAGCGCTTTGTACGTGAAATTTAGGGATATCAGTTACATTTGGGAATTGCTCTTGCAGGCAGGTTTCTACGCGACGCCTATTCTCTATTCAATTACAATGGTCATGACGATATCGCCTCTCGCAGCAAAAGTTATGATGTTGAATCCTGTTGCGCAAATTGTCCAAGACCTTCGTGCTGCTGTTATCTATGCCGATACGCCAACAATCAGTACTATCTTTGGTAATCCTTATATACATCTGGTGCCCATCTTCTTCGTTGCCTTACTGGCTATTTTCTCTGCGCTTTATTTCAGAAAGAAGTCTACTGGCTTTGCGGAGGATATTTAAATATGGATAACGATATTGCAGTTTCAGTACAGAATGTTTCAAAGAATTTTCAATTACCACACGAAAAGGTCGATTCGCTGAAGAGCGTGTTTGCGCATCCTTTTAGAAAGCGTGGAACTGCCGAGACGCAGCATGCTTTGAAGAACATATCTTTTGATATCAAAAAGGGTGAGTTCTTCGGTATTGTAGGTCGCAACGGCAGCGGTAAGAGCACTCTCTTAAAGCTAATCGCCGGAATCTATCAACCAACAGAGGGCAGCGTATCGGTCAGTGGGCGCCTAGTTCCATTTATTGAGCTCGGTGTTGGCTTTAATCCCGAACTGACGGGTCGCGAAAACGTGTCACTGAACGGTGCTTTGATGGGATTCTCAAAGAAGGAGATCGCTTACAAATATAATGCTATTGTTGAGTTCGCAGAACTCGAACGCTTTATGGATCAGAAACTGAAGAATTACTCCAGCGGTATGCAGGTGCGATTGGCTTTTTCGGTCGCGACAATCCTTGCTGAGTCGGATGTTCTTTTGATTGATGAGGTGCTTGCAGTTGGTGACGCCGATTTTCAGCGTAAATGCTTTGATTATTTTAGAAAGCTGAAGAAGGATAAGAAGACAGTGATCTTTGTTAGTCATGACATGAATGCGGTGCGGGAGTTCTGCGATCGCGTCGTGTTTATTGAGAAGAGTGAGCTTGTTGCTTCTGGGCGTCCGGATAGAATTGCTGCAAAGTATTCAAGAATGTTTATGGACGAAGATGGCACAGATACCGTAAATAGCTCAACTAAACCCCAGCGTTGGGGAAATAAGGATCTCGTTTTTACCAAAGTTGAAGTAAACCCTAAAAGGTTGTTAGATAAGACGGACCTTGTCTCTGTTCTGCTGAAGTTAAAGGCCAACGTTGAGGTTACGAGCCCTATGATTGGCTTCAGTATCAAAAATGCTTCCGGCCAAATTTTAGTTGCAACGAACACTAAGCTCGAGAATATTGATACAGGAGTTGTTAAAAAAGGCGAGGTGCTTGAGATGACGTTTTCGCTGCCAAACATTTTTTCTGACGGTCAATACATGGTCGATGTGGCTGCTGAAACAGAAGATGCAAGCGAAGCCCTTGATTGGTGGGAAGAAGCGACGAAGATAGTGTCTTATGAGGCAAGTCCTGTCCCATTTGTCACAAGCCCGCATATTCAAGTTGCAGTCAATGGGCGTCGTGTTGCCTAGGCCGACGGGAGTGCAAAGCAGGCTCTATATGGAACGGAATAGAATATGACCCAGCGTATATTCATTGAGACGTCAGCTCTCACTGCTCAGACAATGAGCGGTATCGGTAAGACACTTCTGGCGATTCTTGGGGCGTGGCGTCAAGATAAATCTTTAGACAAGTTCGAGGTCATTCTCCTTGTGCCATTTGATAAAAAAGCAAAGCTTGAGGCGTTAGATCTTGGTTTCGCTATTAAGACTATGTTTATCCCCGACAAGATCCTTCGAGGGCTTAGGAAGTTTAACCTTCTTCCGCCGCTAGATACCTTTTTAGGCAAGGGCATGTACCTATTCCCAAACTACTGGAACTGGCCTCTGAAGCACTCAACATCAATGACCTATATATATGATGTTAGTTTTTTGGTCGATGAAACCTTTGCGGATCCAAAAAACCGTGCGTATCTTATGCGCAATATTCCCGTGTGGATCAAGCGCACCGATCGCGTAATTACAATTTCTCATCACGCCAAGGCTGAGATTATGAAGTATTACGATGTAGACAGTAAACGCATAGACGTTGTATACAACGGCGTCGATGCTAACTTTTTCCACCCTGAATCACTTGATACCGTGAATAGTACTAAGAAGAAGTATGATATTAGAGGTAAGTATTTGTTATTTGTTGGTAACATTGAACCTAGAAAGAATATTTCAGGCCTTATTGCGGCGTATCGACAGCTCCCAGAAAAACTTCTAAGTGAATACTGTCTCGTTATTATTGGAGCTGACGGTTGGAATAACGAATCTATAAAGAAGAATATTAAAAGTGCCATAGCTGACGGTCTTCGCGTGCAGAGAGTACGTGAGTATGTGTCCGATGAGGATTTGGTTGCTATCTATGCAGGTGCAACCATTTTAGTTCACCCTGCCTTTTATGAAGGATTTGGTATGACACCACTTGAGGCTATGGCGACCAGCACCCCAGTAATCGTAGGAGAGAACTCCTCACTTCCAGAGGTGGTAGAGAGGGCTGGTTTGTATGTCAATGCACAAGACGCAAGTGATATTTCTGTTAAAATAAGGACACTGCTAGAAAATCCTCAAGAGAGAGACCGGCTAAGTCGCGCTGGCAAGGCGCAGGTGAGAAAGTTCACATGGCAAAAAACTGCAAGAAGTCTGGCGAAATCAATCGAAGGGCCTATAGATGAATAAAATAATGAATCACACGCAAGATCACGATATCGAGAAGTTGCACGATGAATTGGCGGGTCTTCAGCTTGAGCTTGAGCTCAAAAACCAGCATATCGCTCATATGGAGGCGACATTAAATGAGGTGCTTCCGCTCAGGAGACACTTTAAACGTCAAATCAAGAATAAACTGAGATTGATTAATCAAAAGATATCTCACAAACTAAAGCCGCATCGTACTTATGAACCAGTGATACTTGATGTAAGCCGGCCATCACTAGAGGTCCTTATCAACAGCGACAGGGCGAATTTTACAAAATATAAAAACTACTCGAAGATCTCCCTTGGTTCTAAGATCTATACAAAATCTCGTGATAGGATATTTCGCACGATGAGTAAGCTTTTAAGGATAGCAAAGGTATGAACAGAAGACTAATAATTGATGGGCAGGTTTTTCATACCCCCGCCTGGCACAGAGGAATGGGAAAGTATTCTTTGGAGCTTATTACAGTCCTACAGCAGCTCAATAGTAGTAAAGAACATTGGGATAAGATTGAAATCTTACTATCTTCGAAGATTGCTCTTGAAGATGATGTCGTTAGAACCATTAAGATGAAGGCGGATGATCTTGTTTTTATTTATCTCCCGCTAAAGGCCGATGAAATCACAAATGCTCAAGGAGTAATCCGTCGTAATCGAAAAGTCGTTGATGCCTATATTGCAGGCCTCCTGAATGAAAATCCCGAATCATCAGTTGATTTTCTTATTCTTTCACCAATGCAGGGTGGTATTTGTAGTGTTTTCCCCTCGGACTCTCGAGTTAAGAAGGCGGCCGTCTTCTATGACGTCATCCCATTTATGTTTCATGAAGTTTATCTCAGAAATAGTATTGCTGAGATCGAGAATCTAACAAAGATTGCGGAACTGCTTCGGGCAAACATATATCTCGCCATCTCTAAGACGGTTGCGAATGATCTCGCAATTTACTTAGGAGTCGATCCCTCAAGGATTCGCAGTATTGACGGAGGGCCGATTGAGCATGGGGTAGACAGCAAGAAGGTGAGCATTCCAAAGCCATTTATACTTATGCCAACAGGCAATGATCTTCGAAAGAATAATCGACTAGGCATAATTGGATTTAGTGAGTTCAACAAGCGAAACAATAATAAATATACGTTAGCTATTACTTCTTCGTTTGATCCTGACCAGGTGGCGGAGCTTTTAAAAATTGATACTAACGTAATCTTTACCGGCAATATCAGCGGAGCCGAACTGAACTATCTTTATGAAGAATGTGAGGCGTTACTGTTTCCAAGTGAGTACGAGGGCCTGGGTCTTCCGGTGCTTGAAGCGATGGAGAAGAATAAACCAGTTGCCTGCTCTGATATTAGTGTGTTCAGGGAGATATCTGCAACGGCTATGCACTTCTTTGATCCCAAGAAGGGTACGTCAATTGCCGAGGCTTTATCGCAGGCACTCGTGAGCAAAGTAGACAAACAGGCATATAAAAAAGTGCTAGAGAGATACACCTGGGAGAAGAGTGGCAAGGAGGCAATTACCGCAATGAAGCAGGCATCACTTGACGAACGGTCTATTCGAAAGGATGTATCAGTCTTCGCTCCGAGTCCGGTTGTCGATAGCCCCATTGCTCGTACTGTGCAACGATTACACTCTGAACTATCTCGTCAATACCGAGTTCGATATTTCCTTGACGGTGTGCAGACTACAGTAGAGCCACCTCGACCGAATATGTTTTCGTTCGTGAAAGGAACTCAATATATAGCAGATGATGCACCGATTGCGTTGAAGCCTCGTGACGCAGCTATCTATCATTTAGATAATACCGCTCAAAGCGCGAAGACATTATTCACGGCACTTGCACATCCGGGTATTCTCATCCTCTATAGCCTTGACATGTCAGAAGCGTGGAAGGCTTTGATGAACGAACAGGCTGCGATCTCGAAGCAGCGTTACAATTTAGAAAAAAAGTTCAATGCAAAATATGAAGAGGAAAGTTCTCAAATGATTAGTTCGCTCGTCGCACGCCAGAAGGCTGTGGTGGTATTTAGTGATCAGGCCAAAACAACTGTCGAGAAGATTCTAGAAAAACTCTCCGTAGATGTCATTGTCGTCAGGGCTCACTATCCCGTAAGTTCGTTGGTGTACGAGTCATTGCTTCCTTCTCGGGTAAAGGAAATTGCGGCCTTAACTCCCATGCCATCAACAAACGAGTTGGCCAATTTCGCCGATGCAGAGACTTCCGAATTCAAGAAACAAGTCATAACAACGAATAGAAGTGCCGATCACGAAGTGCGTGATCGGCGACTCGTGCTGACGCGAGTCGTCAATGATCGCCAGTTTGAAGAGGCGGTCAGCCGGCTATCTATGACCTTCTCAGGGAATAGATATGCCAGCCTTGAGTCACTTGAAGCTAACCGATACGGGGTGGTGCCTGCTTTTCGGGCGTCATTAGCGGGATACTTGTATGATCAACCCGATAAAACATCACTTGTTGATAGCTCTGGTGGCCTGAGTCGATTCGTGGACGCTTATAGGGTAAATCCACAGAAATTAAAGCTCCACGGCAGCGACATGGTAAAAGCGGCTCAGGATCACTCGTATAGTTCATTCGTTGATGTTCTTGGTGAGCTGATCGATAAGGAGATTTCTTAAAGTGGATAGACTAATTATTGATGTTACTCAGCTTGCGAAGTGGCAGGGAAAACTCACGGGTATTCCCAGGGTGATGGACGAAGTTTTTCGCCGATATAACACACCTCAAAGTAATGTGATATTCGTTGAGTGGAACTCTGTATCTCATTCGCTTGAAGAAATCACGGCCAAAGACGTAAGAGGTCGTCGTGATAGCGCTCTCTCTGCTGTAAATATCGGTAGTGTAGCAGAAGAGTTCAAAGAGGGTTTTAAAAAAAATATATCACATGTCTCCGAGCCCTATAAAGAAGATTGCTCGCCGGTTGAAGCAATCAACTTCGCAAGTAGGTGTTTCGACGTCTGATTTTGTATTTCAGAAGACAGACAAGCTGTTGGTCCTTTGGGGTGAATGGTCGGATGAAGCATACCGGCAGAAGCTAGAAATAATCCTCTCAAACCATTCGATTCGTTTGTATCAACTTGTCTACGACATGCTCCCTCTTGTTACTCCTCAATACTCATCTCACTCAACGGAAGGCTTGGGTCACTACGCTCGCGACATTTATCCGAAAGCAGAGAAATTGATATCAATCTCTGAATATACAAGGAAAGACTTGCAGAAATGGCTCGGTGATCAGAAGTGTAGGGTGCCGCAAATCGAAGTAATCAGGCTTGGGGAGGACTTTGAAAAGGAGACACCCGAGAAGCCCCAGAGCAGTTTCTTCGAGGATTCCCGGCAGTATATTTTATGCGTCGGGACAATTGAGTCGCGAAAAAATCACGCACTTCTATATTACACGTATAAACTTGCCAAGGCGCGGTCAATCAGCCTACCCCCTCTTGTTATTGTTGGAAGACGAGGGTGGTTAAGCGAAAACATCTACGAGCTCATGACAACCGACCCCGAGACGAAAGATTCATTCATTTTTCTTCATGATGCAAGCGATGAAGAATTGTCATGGTTGTATGGACATGCTCTGTTTAGTATCTATCCAAGCCAGTATGAAGGTTGGGGCTTGCCGATTTCCGAGAGCATCATCCATGGGACTCCGGTGACCAGTAGTAATACTAGCAGTATGCCTGAAATCGCAGGGGATCTTATCACCTACTTCTCGCCAAACTCAACAGATGAGTGCCTTGAAGCAATACAATATCTTATGAGCGAAGAAAATCTAAAAGTTGCGAAGAAGAAGATAGAGGCCTATCATTCAACGAGTTGGGACGAGACATTCGAGCAGTTAAAAGGTATTATAGAGAGTAGCAATGACAAATAAAGTAAAAGTACTTCACTATAGCACTCACAACGAGGACTGTGGAATCGGCAAATACAATGAGCAATTCCTGGCTGCAATGCTCGAGACATCCGCCGAGTCGGTGGTGAATGAATTCTTTCCTTACTCTCCAAACGTGACAAAGAGAATGAGCCACGATGAGTTCACAAAGGTTCTCAAAGAATTAAAGAGGAAGCTCAGACATTTTGATATATTGCATATTCAGCATGAAATATCCTTCTATTATCACGATGAGCTAGGCCGTATTGTCGATCTTGCTAAGTCGATGCGGAAGAAGGTTGTCTTCACTGTTCACACGGCACCAGATGCACAGTATAAGAAGCCAGGACTGCATGGACTAGGTCCGCGGAGCGCCGTAAAGTTTATTAGAGAGATCCAAGCAGCACGCAAATTTACGATGAGGCATATTGCACCCGTTCGAAAGGCGGACCTTGTTCTGGTGCACAATTCTAATATTATGAAGAACCTTGCTCTACATGGAGTTGATATTAACAAGATCAAAACAATTCCGTTACCTGTTCCGAATGTTTCTTTCTCTGAGAAGAGCACAGAAATCAAGACGGCACTCAACTATAAGAAGGGTGATGTGATCATAGGCACGGTTGGTTTTGTTTCAAAAACAAAGGGCGTCTTGCAATCCGTGAAGAGTCTCTTGTACTTGCCGGACAACTACAAGCTGGCTATTATAGGTGGCGTTCATCCAAGTGGTGGTGGAGAAGAATATCTTGACAAGATCAGCGATCTCATCGTGAAGCAAGGATTGAGGGATAGAGTGTATATTACTGGATACGTCCAAGAAGACAATCGCCTCAATGCGTTGGTTCGCGAATGTGACGCGTGTGTTTATCCTTATGATAACCAGTACTACAAATATGTCTCCTCGGCAGCGCTGAACAATTCAATCGCCAATCACGTACCCGCAGTCGTATATCCAACAGTGCCATTTATTGAAATGAATACCGGGGGAACAATTGCTATTTGTAAGTCGGCAAACTATTATGAGCTTGCTCGCTACGTTATCGAAGCAGACTACGAGCTACTTACGAAGAGATCTGAAGAGTACGCTGATAAGTACAGCTATATAAATGAATCATTGAGATTAGTCGGCATTTATAAGATGCTGGCCGGTTCAAGGTAATTAATTTACCTTGATATTCCAATACAGACCGTTATTGTTAAGCCAAGTTACGCCTTCTATGAGGGGGTTATAGTATTCGTTAGTTATAAGGGCTGTATTAGGTGTCCTTAGAGCAAACTCAAATGTACCGGTTTGTCCAGGGGCGATGCTGGATTCTTTGAGTCTTGCTGGACGAATCGTGCTCACCCAAGTTGCCGAGTCATAGAAGCTGCTGTTTCTATCGTTGGGGCCTGAAGTGCCTAGAACAAAGTTAGATTGTGTCCAGGTATAGCCACTGCTATTTCTTAAGTGAAGTTGAAGGTAGTATGTCGTGTTGCGTGCCACTCCACTGCTGAGTTGTACAGATGCCGTACGGCTCGAGTTGGTATACGCCGATTGATCAATAAGCTCCCAGGCCGTCTGGGGACTATTGAAAACGAAGGGTTGATACATGCCCAGGTCATTCATCCAGGCGATCCCATCGACAACAGGTTTAAAGTACTCTTTCATCACAACGCCATTTTGCTTGTAAGGAGTTGTTACCCAGAATTCAAATGTACCAACATTGCCCGGTGCAACGCTTGCTTCCTGAAGTGCCGCTGGTCGATCGCGACTTGCCCAAGAGCTGTCATAGAACTCGCTGCTGCGATCTTGTGGGCTGCTGGTTCCGAGCCTTACGGGATTTGGTCCAGTATTTGTCCAAGTAGTATTGCCAGTATTGCGTATCTTTATGGAGATGTATATACGAGAGTTATTAGCTGTCATACCAATATCATAAGCAGTTGATTTTGAGCTGTCGGTGTAGGCCTGCTGTGAGACAAGTCCCCATTGTGTCGTTGGGGGAGCAACTGTCAGGGGCCAGTAAAATCCAACATCATTCATCCACGTTAAGTTTTCGGCTACAGGCCTGAAATATTCTTTGAATGTACCATAGGAGCTCGGAGCCTTTAGCGCAAACTCGAATGTACCTGTTTCACCTGGTAGGATGGTCGATTCTTTTAGCACGGCACTGCGATGGTCGTTTGCCCATCCTGCTGTGAAGAAGCTGCTCATTTTATCGTTTGGACTGCTTGTACCGAATAGGATAGGATTTGGTCCGACATTCGACCATGTGGTGTTGCCGGTATTTTTTACTCGAACCGTCGCATAGTAGGTTGTGTTCTGCGCGAGGGCACCTATGTTTGCCGGTTTTGTACGTCCAGAGTCGACGAAGATGTCCTGGCTAACTGGTTGCCATTGATATGTCGGCGGGACAACGTTTAATTGCCAGTAGAATCCAAGATCATTAAACCAGCTTTTACCTTCTGCAACTAAGTTAAAAGACTCCCTGTAGTTGCCAGTTGAGGATACCTTTGCTTTAAACTCAAACGTGCCCGTCTGGCCAGGGGCGACGCTTGGTTGTATAAGTGCTGCGGGTCTGTTGCACGTTACCCAGGTGTTGTTACAAAAGATACTGTTACGATTGCTTGGTCCAGTTGTCGCGAGGAGGACTGGGTTTGCTCCAGTGTTGCTCCAGGTTGAATTACCATTGTTAATTGCGCTGACGCGGAAGTAATAATCGGTGTTAGGTGATAGGGTAGATAAGTTAGCCGGAACTGTTCGTGCTGCGTCATTGAACACTTGCTGTTGGGTAAGTTGCCATGAGTAATCGAGCCCACGAGTCCCCCCAAACCAGTCGGTGAAGATTCGCCAGAAGTTGCGGTTTCCATAGGCGCTACAGCTATCCCCGTAGCCATAAAGGTTATTAAGAGCTGCTTGATTTGGTTGGTAGGGTGTGTAGTTATAGAGCCCTGCGGTTGCCTGATTTTCAACATAGATCGATGAGCTGCCGCATGAAGGTGAATTTGCTTGGTAAGAGATGGCGTTGTTTTGGAGAGCTTTGTATCGGTAGGAAGCAGCGTTATCTTTGTAGAGCTTGAACTGTCGAGCAGCGTTTCTCATTTGATTGTAGAAACCTTCATACTGAGGGTCACACGGTGCTGTGTCAGGGCAACCGTAGCCCATCGGATTGCGGTATTGACTAGGAAGTGGCCAGTTATCTTTTAGGAGATTCAACGATTCTTTCTCTAGCGTCACTAGCAATACTTTAGGGCTGACGTTATAGGCATCGGCAGCACCTTTAATAATTGCTGCAGCACTGATTGCACCATCTGGGATAACATTTGTCACGAGGTTATTGACGTTTTGGTCGCTTCTTGGAACCTGGTAATAATCCTTCAGACAGACGTAATTAGGGCCAGGCCAGCCTTGACTTGCGGCGTATGTCGCGTTAGTTGTTGAGCCACTATAAATCTGTGTTCCATTGGTGTCACAATTAGGGACTTTCTCATTCAAGAAGGCTTGTATTTCTTGCAGTGACATACTGTCGCTATTGAAAAAGATAGAGTCGTCGATAATACGACCCGCCTGCCAATTGCTTGCAGTGGCAAGCGCATCAGCCTTTGGCGAATTTGTCTGTATGTTGAAGACGACAAGACTGAGGGTGGCAATACCAACGAAGACACCAATACTAGTTATAGTAATGATTCGCTTGAAGTTGAATCGGTTTGTAACTTTCCGTCGCATCATTTGATGGTTATATCTTTCGTCGCAACAACTTGGCTGCCGTTAATGTAGTAGCGAAATGTTCCGAGCCATTTGCCTAAGAATGTAAATTCGCTTTCAGGAATCTGGACTGGGCCACAAGTAACAACACCGCTCTCAATAATTGCAGTGACAGTGCGCGAGACGGGCTTATCATTATCATTCGTCAGGATAATAGAACACTCTCCGCTTGTATCTACAGAATTTACCGTACCGACAAAGCTAACATAGCCATTGCTTTGGCTCAGGTTAGTGATTGTAGCGGTAAGTTCCGTAGTAACGGGTACTTGATCTGTTGTTTTTGATGAATTCTCGCCAGGGACAATCAGGCCCTCTTTGGTCGCATTGCCGTCCGAGTTGGTTGATTCGGTGACGGGGTTTCCAGTCGAAACACTAAATGGCCACCACTTTGCGGTGTAAGAGACGCCACCATAGATGCCTGCGAGGACGATGGCTATTATTAAGATGACGATGGCTTTTTTGACTGGTGATTTTTGTTTTCTAAAATTCTTCATACTTTTATACCGTTTATGTATATAAGTATAGTATAATTCACCCCTTTGGGCAACAGCTCTCGACCATAGAGAGGTTAATAATTTTTTACGAATTTAGAACGGATGTCGTAGTCGTAGAGCCAAACAGTTGGACTGTTGGTTGAAGCATCAACCGCAATCACTTGTTTTGGTGCACCGTAGATATCGAGGATCTGTTGATCTGTGCATCCCCAGTATGCCGCGCTGCGTCCATGACGATCAACCAGAAGCGCGCTCCTGTCATAATGGCCACTATTAAGCCAAGATGATCGAGTATTAAAGTCTGGACCACTCACATTACAGCTACTGATTGATACGTAATCGATGGTGTCCTGTGCCCAAAACCGTGTTGTTGCGCCATCCCAGTAACCAGAGCCGAGGAATTGTACATCGTTCTTTTTTAAAATAGATGCGATCTCTTTCTGTGTTGCGATACGTGCATTGGCAAACTCATCGTTCTTGAGGGTGTCTGCGCGAATAGCATTCATCGATATGAGGGCGATACCGAAGGCTGCAGTCATAAATAACCCAAGCACGATGTATTGACGGTTCTTGGGGAGTGATAAGAAGAGTAGGATAAGTCCAGCAACTGTGAGAAGCGGTAACAACTCAATGTATCGGACACTTCCCGCATCAACGAGCGTGCCATCTGGCAGCTGGTTGTAGGCCATGCCAAACAGAACGTAGGCAAGGAAAGTGGTGAAGAAACTTATACCAAGCCAGCCGTATGCCAATGTGTTGCCATTCAACATGTTGGTTGTTTTTGCTTTGATAAGCTGCACGACACCAACAATCAATCCAATGATGCCCAGCGCTAGCGTAGCAAATTTGAAGAAATAAATTGCGTTAGCGGGAGTGATCGCCTTGCCTGCGATACTTGCGCCTATGAGGTTAAATAATTGCTCAAAGGCGTAGGCAAGTGATGGCCAGAGTAGCTCAAACCTTACGATAACTGGGTTGAATGCACTATCAAAATGAAGCAGGGCGATGCCGGTTAGGGGTATGACTCTTTGAATAATGAGAGCGAGTGCGATTGATGCAAATGTTCCTGCCAACGCGTAGAGTATCTTCTTGTTGAGCTTGCCACCCTTGATCCAATATACGAGGCCGATCACGAATAGAGGTGCGGCAAAAGATATGACCATGAGGCTGTCGCCCGAGGCTGCCAACGTAAAGAGGGCGAATGCCGTGATTAGTTGAGCGATATGTTTGCGAGTAAATATTTTTGTCGATAGGTATGATCGGATAGCAAGAATATAGAACAAACCAATTGGATATTCAATATTGCGCAGTGACCCATAGAGGAGCGAGTAAGGGAATAAAGAGGTTCCAAGGAGGATAACGGATAAACCGATGCAGATAAGAACAAAATGCCTCTTACCAAATAATAAGGTTAATCCAACGAGCCAGCCCACGATTGTTCCAAAGAGCAGCAGAAAGTTGAGAATTGCATAGCTTGTGAAGTTATATGTGAAAAGTGATTGGATGGCAAAGAGAGGCCATTTGATTAACAAGGTATGGTTGCCGGGCACGATCATGTCCTTTATCTGGAATGACTGAAACAGGTAGGTATTAACAATGCCATCAGAGTCTGTCGATGCAAGAAGGTTTGCGTGCCATCCAGAATAAAGAGTTGTGAATAACAATCCTAGCGCTGCGGCAATAGCGATCAGCAATGTATATGTTTTTGCATGCTTGGCGTAAGACAGCTTTATTTTCTTGAACATTATTTCTTTTCAGCTTTAAATATTGTAGCGATCCCATAGAGCGGACGGCCTTGCACCTCTGTGTAGATGCGCCCAATATAGCTACCGAGTACACCTAGCATAATCAACTGGATGCCGCCAACGAAGAAGATGCTGATGACAGTGAAGGTCCAGCCCTCGACGACGCGTCCGAGCAGGAACATGGTCAGTGCATAGATAATGCCAATGACACTGAGAACGGCGATCGTGTAGCCGAGACGACTAATTGCCTTTAAGGGTGCACTTGAAAAACTAAAGATACCGTCAGCCGCAAAACGCAACATCTTTTTGAAAGGGTAACCTGTGACACCGGCGTGTCTCTCATCGCGATTAAATTGTACGGCAATTTGTCTGAAGCCAACATAACTTACCATACCGCGAAGGAATCGGTTGTGCTCTTTAAATAGCTTGAGTTGTTCGGCTACTCTGCGATCGATAAGTCGGAAGTCTCCAGTGTTGCGAGGAATCTCAATGTCGGCAATCTTATGAAGAAATCGGTAGAATATATCGGCTGTGAATTTTTTGAACCACGAATCTTTGCGGCTCTTGCGTTGCGCGTAGACAACATCAAATCCTCGTTCCCACTGTGTTATAAGGTCTAAGCTCACCTTTGGAGGATCTTGCATGTCGCTATCCATGATGATGAGCGCATCGCCCTTGGCGTGATCAATACCGGCGGTAACGGCAATTTGATGGCCGTAGTTGCGGGCAAAGTCGATGACAACGACACGTTTGTCTTTTTGTTGTACGGTCACTAGTTTCTCAAGAGATTTATCTTTGCTACCGTCATTTATAAAGATAAATTCAAGAGAATAGCTCCTTTCTAGAGACGCTGTGACTTCATCGATTGTCTTATAGAGAAGGTCAATGTTGCTGTATTCGTTATAGATAGGGAAAATGTAGGATATTTTTTTCATGCTTGTGACAATTTTACTATATAAAGCCAGTTGGTCATATAGAGTCGGGCCATGGCCTTGTGGTATATTGTGTAGAAGATATGAAAAACGAATTAATCAAGAAGATCAAAGCAAACATTACCGTAAAATCTCTCCGTGGTATTTTTAATCTCCACGATCCAAAGAATACAATCTTCTATGTTGCTATTGGGCTCATCGCCATATTTATTCTTTCTATGATTATTCGCAAGAACTTAATTGGTGCAACAAATGCCGACTATCAGATTTTTGTTTCTTGGTATGACTATGTGAAAGCACATGGCCTCCACAGTTTTGCGACCGACTTTTCTAACTACAACCCACCGTATACCTACTTTCTCTATCTGATCACACTTCTACCTGTCGCTAAGATAGTTGCTATTAAGGGCTTAATGATTGTTTTCGATCTGCTGATGGCATATGGTGTGTATCTTGTTGTTAAACAAATACAGCCGAAGCAGTTCTTGGCAGTTATCGCGGGTATTGGTTCATTATTGCTCCCAACCGTTCTGGCGACAGGTGTTTTCTGGGGTCAGTTCGATCAGTTCTATATGGCGTTTATCCTCTTTAGCCTATACCACCTCCTGAAGAACAATAGTAAATTGGCATGGCTATTCTTTGGTATCGCGATCGCAATCAAATTGCAGGCGGTATTCTTCTTGCCGGTCCTCATCCTCATGAGCTTTAAGAGGATTAAAATGTGGCACGCCGTGTTTGGCTTGGCGGCATTTACCGTTGTGACATTTTTGCCGATTTTTGCAGGACGATCTATAGAATCAATCCTTAATATCTATGTCGCTCAGACGAGCCTCTTTAGCGGCAACCTTGTGTTGAATGCAGCAAACATATATCAGTGGGTACCAAACAGCGCCTTTGAGTTGCTCAACAGCGCCGGAATATATCTCACAATGGCATTCCTTGCAGGCTTGTTTATCGTGACACTTCTATATAAGAAGTATTCAGATAAGGATATCGCCCTCTTATCTGTTATCACATTGTTTATTATACCGTTTCTGTTGCCACAGATGCATGATAGGTATTTCTTCACCGCAACTGTCGCAAGCTTTGTACTCGCATTCGTCATTCCTCGACTAGCCTGGGTAGCAATCGCAATGCAAATTACGGTACTTTTCTCATATGTACCATTCTTGTTTAGCCAACAACCACCAGTATCCTTTGCTGTACTCGCGCTTGTTAATGGTGTGATTGCCGTCTACCTTATTGTTGAGTACTTGCATCCATCAAAAGATAAAGGCGGCGTTGTTGCTTCCTTAAAAAATCGATTAGCTCGTTAGCTATTTTGATAGTTTGATCTTTACTACAAGGTAAAGATTCTTAATGAGTGTACTCTTTGGTATCTTTGAGCTACCATGTTGGCGATCCATAAAAACGATAGGAATTTCACTGATTGTTTTCGCATTCTTCAGTGCCTTATGCTTCAGTTCAATAAGGAAGCCATAGCCGCCTGCGCTAATACTATCAATATCCATTTTTCGCATGAGAGACGCTTTATACATATTAAAGCCACCCGTGTAGTCAGATATTTTTGAACCGAGCACCATTCTCGTGTACATGTTACCTCCACGGCTGAGCGCCTGGCGGTAGAATGGCCAGTCTGGGGTGCCGCCGCCATTAATGTATCGTGAAGCTACTACGAAGTCTGAGCCCTTATTGGCTTGGTGTAGAAAGCCGGTAATGTAGACGGGATTGTGAGATAGATCTGCGTCCATCTGCAGAATGTAATCAAATTTATCAGAGTGAGCCAGTACCTTCTTGAATCCGAAAATGTAGGCGCGGCCGAGACCGTCTTTCTCTTTGCGGTTGATAAGATTGACATTGAAGTTCTTTGTTTTCAGTTTCGGAGCTAAAAGTTTGACGAGATCAGCAGTTCCGTCTGGCGAAGAGTCATCAATAACAAAGACTGAGAACATCTCGTTTGAGTGCTCTTTGCTGACTTGTTTGAGAGCCGTCAGGAGATTCTCGATATTCCCAATCTCGTTGTATGTTGGTGTTACTATGGCAATTTTTAACACGTATATTTCCCTAGCTGTAACAGTATATTTATTGGCCGCTTTGCTATAAAGTATATCAGATGGGGAAGTTATTTAGATACGAAAAAGTACGATTCATTTTTGCAGGGTTGGCGAATACATTTCTCGATTTTCTTATTTTAAATATTCTCGTCTTTGGCCTGGGACTGTATCCGCTACTTGCAAATGTTTTATCTGTAACGATAGGAATTACGATTTCGTACTATCTAAATCACTACTTTGTCTTCCGTTCAAAAAAGAAAGTGAGTCTTCGCTCATACTTGATGTTCTTTGGAGTGACGGGGTTTAGCTCATTGATCATCCAAAGTCTTGTGATCTTTGGATTTGAGGCATTGTTTAATTCTTCATTCGGACGTTCACTTTTCTTGATCGGTTCACTGACTGGTCATATCGCGCTACAGCTCAATATTGCTAAAGCAACAGCCGTACTACTCGGAATGATATGGAACTTTACGCTCTATAAGTACGTTATCTTCAAAAAGGAACCCCTCGAAAGCATCGAGTCGGATGTCGAGAAAACTGTCTAGTTTTTATCTATAAGCTAGAAGTAATGTCGTGATTATAAATATGGATTCGCAGAGACTTATAATCTACTGTTTGGTCGGGTGTGCCGAACTGTTTAAAGATAGCTGCGTCGCTACATAGAGCACCCTCGCCTATGTAGGCAGGATCTTGTAAAAAGAATGTCTTCGCTGCTGGCTTTGTAAAGAGGGCGTCATCTATGAGCCACTCATATTTTTGAGTCTTATCTTTTATACATTGGACTGGAAGTAACGTGAGCTCTCCTTTCGAGAGGTATGCGTTTACATTACCTTCCCAATAGTCCACGTAGCCTTTTGTGAGGCCATGGGATTCCAAGACGTCTATAAGTTCATAATTTGGCTTCTGCTGGTCCTCTAGGGAGTTGTTGAGTGAAGGAGGGATATTAATCAAGGCTTTGTCATGAATTCCTCCAATACTCGAGATAGTGTTGAGTAGCGCTCCTATAAGCAGTAGAGTAACGACAACCTTCCTATAGCGCGTCTGTGTTAGCCCGTATGCCAGGATGAAGACTAGTGCATAAGGAACAATGAGCAGATAGCGGTAGGTTGATGAGTTGCCTAGTGAGAGAGTACTTAGCGTGTAAATAAGGAGTGCGAGGACAATGATCGTACCCATGAGTTGCAGGACGATCTTCTGCAAGCTTTGACTTTTCCTAATGTCACGGAAGACTCTTACCAGCCAGAAAGAACCGAAGGCGAGGAGTGCAAGATTGACGAATGTTACGATTGTCATGAAGTCTGTCACGTGACGCTGGAAAATGTCGGCTCCAAAAAGGATGAGTAGACTATGAAGCGTCACGAGGATGCCTGGGAAGAATAGGTCGAAGCTTACGATGGATGGAGTGCCGGCACCAGCGACGCCCTCAGACATAAATAGCATGCCCAAGAAGTGCTGTGCAATATATTTTAGTAGTACATAAAATACGAACGAACTTAATATTAAAGTGGCTAACGTGAGTATTCTGTCCTTGGACATTTCTTTGCGAACAAGGAATAAAATCCCAATGAAGATCGATGGCAGTATGCCGAAGTAAATGAAGTATCGATCGTTAAGGATCATTGCGCCTGCAAGTAATCCTATCGCACCGAATATGATGTACTGTGTCAGTGTTTTATATTTGCCAAATTCACCTCTTAGTAATTTACTCACGAGGACGAGGAATATAAAGATACCTCCAATTTCAAGGTTATGAAGGTTTGTTGAGACAAACTGCTGTGCAAGCGCAAAACCAAAACTAGCGAGCCACAGAAGGGGCAAGAGGCTTATTCGTGTAATCTTAATTTTAGCGACGGAGAGAAAATAGAGGTAGCATCGATACACGATATAGAAGTTTGCGACAGCAAGGATTACGCCAGTTACAAGAAGTGCAAAACGTCCAGGTTCGAAGAAAAGAGACACGGCCCAGTAAATAGGAAGCTTCAACACGTAGGACACGCCGAGGTCGGCGAAGAAGATGTGCCCATTAAAAGGACTCCATGTCAGGAGTGCGTTTTGCCATATGACGTCATCGCTGTTGTAAGCTCGGACAAAGTAAGTTGAGATAATACTGATAGTAACGAGGATCAGTCCAATTAGAAGTGTTGCACCGAGTGGTGAAATGATCCAGGTGCCTACTTTTTTTGCGAGCAACTTAAGTTTTACCATTTAGTTAAACCTCTTTTCGTAATACTTATCTGCCAATTTAAATATCTCTCGGTCCGATTTACCATCACCATAGACAATGAGCTCGTAGCCATCTCTTTTGGGGTAGGCTTCAAGGAATCGTTTTGCTTTTTCGGGTCCATGACAGTTCTTACCGACAAGCTTTCCAGTGAGTTTATTATGGCGAAACTCTAATTGTGTCGCAATGACATCATTAAAATTATGTTGTTTAGCCCAGGGAGTAATCCAACTGCTAGCTGAGGCGCTGACGATAATAACTTTGTGACCTTTCTGCTGGTGCCATCTCACCTTTTTAAGAGCGGCAGTATTTGTAATGGCATTCAAACGATCTGCGTAACGCCCACAGAGCGTATTAAACGCGTCTTCGGTTGTTCCTTGAAAGAAAAGAGTTAGGAAAGCTTCTTTAGTTGTTTGATTATCAATTTTCTTTGCTTTAAATCTTAAGAATGTTGGCACAAAAAGAAGTGACTTATAGAAAAAGATTAGCCCAGGGACACTATGGGATGCAAAGTCGATGAGAGAGTCTTTATATACGAGTGTTTCGTCAAAGTCGAAAACGGCAATTGTTTTCTTCGCGGTCATTACTTTACCCAGCCGAGAATTTGGTTGCCTGAATAGAATAAGGCAAGGAAGATCACAACGAGGATAAGTGTCAGTGCAACGAAGTACTTCTTTTCGAAGATACGCTCAGGACTAATGACGATACTATTTTTTTCAAATGCTAATTTAAAGAACCACACGACCCAAACGACGACGACCGGGAGAACGATCACGATATCAACACTGTATTTGAATGAGATGGCTCCGAGCATAAAGCTGAAAGCAGTGACGCCAGCTATCATAGCCATGATTAACCGTTCTTCTGTGTAGTGTTGAAGGCTTAATCGATACTTCTTGGCTTTGGCTTTATTATTAATAACTCGTATTTCACCGAATCGTTTTGCGGCCATGAGGAAGACACCGAAAAACCAATAGCCGAGTACGAATGAAACAGGCACTATATTACTCGCATCAGTGATTGCATACCAGCCAATCATTAATCGGATAGGATTATTGAGTGCCTCGGAAGTGAAATCAATATAGGCACGATCTTTCAGACGGATAGGTGGAACGTTATAGACGATACCACTAAGAAGTAGCAGCGCGACGCTGATAACGAGTGCAAGATTGCCTGTCATCGAAACAAGAACGATACCTACAAGATATAAGATGATTGAAATGATGATAACGAATCGTGCGTTAATTCTTCCCGAAGGGATGGCGCGATTCTTTTTTTCTGGGTGATGCTTGTCGGATTCAGAGTCAAGTACTTCGTTGATACCATAATTTCCAGAAGCGACGAGACAGACGCTGACAAGCGCGAGCAGGAATGTTGGGAGGGCCTGTCCAGTGAAGAAGGTTTCTATAGGGATATGAAGAATACGCAGGGCGATGACGCTACCCAGAACCATTGTAAAGTTTCGATACCATCGCTTTGGGCGAAATACATCGAGGATGTCTTTTACTACACTCATCACTCTTAATACTAAAGAGTTTTCTAATCGAGTCAATCCTATGCGATATAATTGAATGACATGAAAGAGTTCCTCCTGACGAAGTCTGACAAGCTATCTATACAATTAATTCGATACGGGTTAGTCGCCCTTGTGGCATTTACTATCGATTTTGGACTGTTGTATTTCTTTACTCAGCATCTGGGGCTGTTCTATCTCCTGTCTGCCACCTTGTCCTTTCTCATCTCTCTTGTCGCTAATTATTTACTCAGCGTTGCTTGGGTGTTTGTGCATAATCCCGCGCAGCGTCATAAGCAGATTATTCTGTTCATTATTATTGGGCTCTCGGGATTATTTTTAAACCTTATAATTATCTGGCTTCTGAGCGACATATTTGGAATGTACTATCTTCTATCCAAGGTGATGGCTATCGTTGTTGTATTTTTCTGGAGTTTTGCCGCTCGGCGTTACTTATTTCAACGAAATAAAAACCCCAATCAGTAAATTGCTAACGAGCGGAATGGTATAATAGTCAAATGATTACCGTAATTATTGCCGGAGGGTCGGGCACTCGTTTGTGGCCACTCTCAACGGGCGACTACCCCAAACACCTACTGAAATTAACTAGTGATCGAAGCATGCTGCAGTCTGCTTATGATCGTGCGACCCAAGTAGGCGATACGGTCTATGTAGTGACTGAAGCAAGTCACGCTCATCACGTACGTGAGCAGTTATCCGAATTAGATTCGAGAAGGATTCTTGTTGAGCCTGGGCGTCGCGGAACTGGTAATTGTATTGTCTTTGCGCTAGATATTATTTCGCGTTATCACGATAAAGATGAGCCGATTGCCTTTGTGCACTCAGATCATAATATTCGTGATATTGACGGGTATGTAAAGTCACTCCAGGTGGCGGCAGAAGCGTCGCGCAGATCTGACAAGATTACTCTGATCGGTATTGAGCCAACTTTTCCGTCAGTAGGGTTTGGGTACATTGAACGCGATAGCGAGATTACTGAAGACGCCTATAAAATTGAATCTTTTAAAGAAAAGCCTGACTTTGAGACGGCCAAAGAGTATATCCGTGCCGGAAATTACCTTTGGAATTGTGGCTATTTTGTTGGTTCTGTAAATACTTTCATGAAAGAGATTCGAAAAGTTGCCTCAGATCTTGCAAGCCATTTTGATGCACTCGCGGTCATTACCGAGCCAATGAATGAAGCTTACGGCGCTGCCTATCTCGGCTTCAATGAACAGGTAATTGATTACGCCTTAGCCGAGAAATCTGATAATCTTGCGGTTGTTTCGGCTACGTTTGACTGGATGGATATCGGGTCATTCAAAGATCTTCACGAAGCGAATGAGTCTGATGAACGGGGCAATTTCTTTAAAGGCTCGAGCATTTTTGATGATGAGGTGGAGAATGTGTATGTGCAAAATGAGGAAGAGAAGCCGGTTGTCATTATCGGTGTAGACAACATCGTTGTCATCAATACTCCAAATGGCGTCTTGGTTGCCCGTAAAGACTTGAGCCAGAAAGTTAAAGATGCAGTAGAGAAAATTAAAAGAGCACAGGCGGAATTATGAAAAAAGTCTTAGCATTCGATCTTGATGGGACCCTTGCTCCGAGTAAGTCGGCGCTTCCGCAGCCAGTTGCGGTGCTTCTTGACGAGCTTCTTGCTGTATTCGATGTATGTGTCATATCTGGTGGAAAGTTTGGTCAATTTGAAACTCAGTTTCTTGATGGTCTCGCGAGCAGCGAGGAGAGACTCGCACGGCTCCACATTATGCCTACCTGTGGGACGCAGTATTACAGGTATCTCAATGGTAAGTGGCATCAGGAGTATGCAGAAGATTTTACAGACACTGAAAAGGCTAAGATCGTCGGCGCGCTTAACCAAGGTATTGATGATCTTGGTTATCGTGAGCCGGTAGTCTACGGCGAAATTATTGAAGATCGCGGTAGCCAAATAACTTTCTCTGCACTTGGCCAAGATGTTGTTGCCGAACTGGGAGACGAGGGTGTCCGCCTAAAAGAAAGGTGGGATCCAGATACAACCAAAAAGAACAAGCTGAGGGGCTATGTTGCAAAGCTTATTCCAGAATTTGAGGTGAGTGTTGGTGGCGGAACATCCATTGATATTACGAAGCCTGGGATCGATAAGGCATATGGAATGCAGAAGCTTATGGACATGCTTGATATCGAAAAAGAAGATATTTTATTCTTTGGTGATCGTCTACAAGAAGGCGGCAATGACTATCCAGTCAAGCAATTTGGGATTGATAGTCTTGAGGTATCGGGATGGGAGCATACTGTGCATCGGCTCGAAACAGTACTCAAGGTAATAACATAGCTATCGACTATTGTCCTGCACGATTTTCCGCATCTTTGTATCAAAAAATCCCCTATCAAACCGCTTGGCTTTCCGATGCAAGGTCGCTGGCAAAAACTTCATACTTTCAAAACGTTCAATTGCCGCAACCAGGCTCTTAACAGTCTGCTGCTTAAACAAAACGCCAGTTTCACCGTCTTGCACGATATCCAAGGCGCCGCCTTTGGCGTAGGCAATCAAGGGGGTGCCGGCAGCCAGGGCTTCAACAGCAGCGATACCGAAGTCTTCTTCATTTGGGAATAAAAATGCTCGTGAGCTCTGCGCTAATTTCACCAGTTCTTTATCGCTCACACGCCCGGTAAATCGAACAGTTGGCCCAGCCAGTTTCTTCAAACGCGCGGTGTCCGGTCCGCCGCCTACAATCGTCAGCGGAAGCCCGAGTTGATTACAGGCTTCAATCGCAAGATCAAATCGTTTGTACGGCACGTGACGGCCCCACAGGATGTATCCAGAACGCTCACCGGAAGGTGGTGGGGTAAAGCGATCAACATCAACGGGAGGATGAACGATAGTGCTGGCTTTGCCGTAATACTTTTTTATGCGCTGTTGGGTAACGGTTGAGTTGGCGATAAAAACATCAATGTCTTTGGTTGAGGCGAGATCGAGTTTGCGCATACGTTTTACAAAGAATGGAATTACCGGGCGAATGAATGGCGTAAAAATACCAAACTTAAACTCTTTCTTAAATTCTTCGTAGTGGCTCCAGTAATAACGGGTTGGCGTATGAATATAGGCGATATGAACTTGGCCAGGACGAGTTTTGCGCACCGCCTTAGCTTCGGCACTGCTGGTGCTAATAATAATATCGAAATCAGAAAGATCGAGCTTACGGAAGGCTTTGGCGCGAAGTGTTGGCCAGAGTATATGCTTGTAACGAAGTGAAGTGGGGAGTTTTTCTTGTAAGTAAGTTGTGCGAACGTCGATGCCTTTAAATGCAGGCAGTGCTTCTTTATTAAAAACAGAAGTGTAGATCGGCGCCTTTGGGAATAGTTTATGAAGTTCAAGCAGCAGTGGTTCGGCGCCACCCATGTTGGTGAGCCAATCGGTGACAAGCGCGATCTTTGGCTCGGCCACTATTTAGCCCCACGACCCTTCAGGACAACCAGGACTGTTTTAAACAAGATTTTAATATCAAGCCAGAAGGTCCAGTTTTGCGCGTAGAAGAGCTCGAGTTCAATCCGTTCTTCAAAGCTCAGTTCGCTACGACCAGACACTTGCCATAAGCCGGTGACACCAGATTTCACACTGTGCAAAAGTGCGGCGCGACCACGGGCAAATTTAACTTCTTGGGGCAAGATAGGGCGCGGTCCAACCAGGCTAAGATCGCCGTTGAGAACATTAAAAATACCGGGAAGTTCGTCGATTGAAGTCATGCGCAAGAATCGGCCAAACGCGTTTACGCGGGGATCACTCGCAGGAGCTTTATTAGTTCGTTCATATTCTTCGGCGAGATCTTCGCGGCCCATTGCTCGGTATTCAGCCGCGTCATCAACATTTCGCGAATCGAAGCCTGGCAGGTGAGTCATCGAGCGAAACTTAATGAGGCCAACTGGTTGCGAAAAGCGAGAAAGCCGGTCGTTAATGTAGAAGACTTTGCCTGGATTTAATATTTTTTGCAGAATAATAATAACCAGGAAAAGTGGAGATAGCAGGATGACCGCCACCAAGCTCACGGCGAAGTCGAAGATGCGCTTAAGGATTGCACCCCAGCCAACGAGTGGTGTCTGGTAGACGCTAATCATTGGGTAGCCAAGGAAGACATCGACTGTATTCTTGCCTGAATAGAATTCAGCTTCGCCTGGGATAAAGCTGTAATCAATGTGATGCGATTGTGCGGCGCTCAAAATCTTTTGGTTTCGTTCGGGTGTTTCGTAAAGATCGGTTTGAATGATGGCAGTAATCTTATTGAGTTCCAAATCTTTCAGGGCCATCTCAACCAGTGAGTAGTGGTGAGCGGTGAAGCCTTCTGGCAAGATCTTTTTTGGACCGGCGACTGCAATCAATTCGTAGCCACTGCGTGCGGTATCGGCAATATTGCGGGCAATGTCACTGGTTGCGCTTGAAGAACCGACGAGGAGCACTCGCTTGGTGCCGCGACCGTAGCGGAACATAAGAGTTCGGATAAAGCGCAGGACCTCGCGTTCGATGATAATAAGAAGAATCGAGCCGATCAGCGCGTAGACGACAACTAAACGAGCTGGAAAGATGTTCCTATCACTAATATATTCCCAGCCAATAACTAGGAGGATACCAATGAAACACCCGATAACGATCTTTGCCCATTCAACTAAGCGGCGAGTATAAGTATTTGGGCTGTAGAGGTTCATTAGTGCGAAAACAAAAATCCAGAAAGGAACGATAAGCAAGAATGACCACAGGTAATCGTAGCGATAGACCTCTTGAAGGAGCGGGCGTGGGTCGTATTGGGTGCGGGCGATGTAAGCCAAGACGAAGGCGGTAATGAGCACAAGGGCATCGATGAGGATCAAAATGAGGCTGTAGATTCTGCTGTTTCGGTGTGGCATAAGTGCTGCTATTATAACACGACAAAACGGTAAAGTTTGCGTTACACTAGGGGTATCCATGGCGACAAAACGATCAAAATTAGAACTGCTCGATAAGATTTTTGTAGGCCTTCTTCTGATTATCTTTGGAGGTATTGTGCTTCATGCACCCCTGAGCGTCGGGCTTGGGACGCTCTTTCCTGACTTTGCACTTCTGATTAAATCGTGGAAAGAATTGCTGATGATTGCAGCGGCTTTGATTGCCCTTATCCTGCTGGGTCGCAAGAAACAATGGGTTCTTTTGCGAGATCCGCTTATCTTGTTGATCGTAGGATACGCACTCTTGCATCTTGCTTTGACGCAATTCTTTTATAACGGCGCTGCTGCAGTACTCGCCGGCCTTGCCATTGACCTGCGTTATCTTTTGTTCTTTGTCCTCGTATACATTGCTATCCGTTTATATCCGGAACTGCGCCGAACATTTGTCGCAACCTTTATTGTTGGCGCCTTGATGGTGGTTGTCTTTGCGCTCCTTCAAGTTACCGTGCTGCCCGTTGATGTCTTGAAATACATTGGCTATGGTGATGCAACGATCGTGCCATACTTAACTGTCGATCAAAATTCTGATTACATTCGGATCAATAGCACGCTGCGCGGTCCAAATCCGCTGGGCGCTTATGCGCTGATGGTCCTGACGTTATTTGCGGCTTATTGGATTAGAGGAAATCACCGGCACTTTAAGCGTCCAGCGGTATTTGCGACTTTGTTGGGCGTTGGCGGGCTGGTGGCTTTGTGGGCCAGCTATTCCCGGAGTGCGCTCATTGCCACGGTCGTTGCACTTAGCTTGGTATTATTGCTAACCCTAGGACGCAAATTGTCTGGCTGGGTGTGGGTGAGTATTGTCGCGCTTGCTGTGGCGCTGAGCGGAGGGCTATACACAGCCCGTGGTACTGATTTTGTTTCCAATGTTCTCCTTCATGAAAATCAAAATGGCGGCACGGAGATTAATTCCAACGAAGGTCACATCGATTCACTCGCCGATGGTGTTAATCGGATGGTCCACCAGCCACTTGGTGGCGGAATTGGCAGCACTGGTTCAGCTTCGCTCTACAGCGATGAAGGGCTTATCATTGAGAACCAGTATTTATTTATTGCGCATGAAACGGGCTGGCTTGGGCTTGGGCTTTTCCTGTATATCTTCTGGCGAGTATTGCGGCTTTTATGGCGACGTCGCCAAGATTGGCTTGCGCTCGGGGTACTTGCCAGTGGTATTGGCCTGGCGCTGATCGGACTCTTGCTCCCAGTCTGGGTCGATGACACAGTAGCTATTATATGGTGGGGGCTAGCGGCGATAGTAATAGGAGGCAGATATGAGCGAACGATCAACTAAGCGTCAAAAAGAGCTACTCGATTACGTCGATGCGTTTATTCAGGCGCATGGCTATGGGCCAAGTTACCGTGAGATTATGAACGCACTTGGTTACAAGTCGGTTTCTACGGTAGCGATTCATATTAATGGCTTAATTGCGAAGGGCTATCTTCGTAAGCGTGATAATTCGGCTCGTTCGCTAGAAGTAGTCACGACGCAGCTAAAGCCAGATGGGCCTCAGAAAGGCCCAACGGCCTCCCAAGAAAAATGGCTTGTTTCGGCCATTAACGAACGTTTTGATCGCTACGAGCACGCGAAAGATCAACGAACGCTAGACGAATTATATGTCTTGATTGGGACGCTTAAAATTCTTGGGCTTGATGGGGCGCACGAAGCCGGTAAGGCAAAGCTTGGCCGTGTACTCAGGTAGCGTTCAGTTTTCCACAATCCGATGTCATTAATACCACACGTGCCGCTTGCATATTAGATGGTTATGGTTATGATAAGAGCAGAAATACTCAAAACAAATAAAACAAGGATCAAGATGAAATTATTCCAACAGACTAAATTGAAGACGCTCTCGATTGCGCTTTTCGCACTCTTTGCGATTGGTGTCGGCAGTATTGTTACTGGCGATTCTGCCTTTGCGGCAACAAAAACATGGATCGGCGCTAGCGCTGGGACATTCAATACATCGGGTAACTGGTCACCGTCAGGCGTACCTTCTAACGGTGACGATCTTGTATTCACAAATTCGACTGGTTCTGGCTTGAGCGTTACTAACAACATGACCGGTCTTTCAATTCACTCGATTACGATTAGTGGTGCGAACCCTGTTTCGATTACGAACTCGAGCGCCTTAACTTTAACGGGCAATGTGATTTCTTCAACCGGGACCTCTAGCTCTTCATCTTTGCAAGGTAATATAGTCCTTGGCGCTGATGCAACTCTTACTAATATGTATGTTGCCGGCCTTACAGGCAATACAGTTGCGCTTGGTGGACATACACTGACGCTTGCCTCAGATTCTAACTATAGCGGTTCAACATTGTCTATTGGGCAGATCACTGGAGCGGGTATTGTAACGATTAATGTCCTTAACACGGTAACTCAATACCTAGAAGCAACTAACTCTTATTCTGGAACAACTAACCTTGTCAGTGGAACAAGCGGCACGCTGGCTTCGAGCAGCACTGGTATCTTTGGTACATCAACAATTATCGTTGGCCCAACTGCATCTCTCGCGCTTGAAGCAACTGGTTCGTCGTGGACATTCTCGAATGCAATTACCGTTCAAGCCGCAACTGTAGGCCAGAGCGGGTATCTTGAAGCCCAAGTATACGTCTTTGCGAGTCAAGCTGGACAAGTAGTTAATATTCCAAATATTACTCTTCAAGGAAATGCTCGATTTGACCTTAATGACGCAGGTGCTGCTGGTTCAACAGTAAACCTTGCCGGTATTGTCGCAAATGGTCACTGTATCCAGTACGGTACTGACAATAACGACGCAGCGCAATTCCTTAACGGTCCAACCGCCTGTGTCATTGGTACCGATGCGAGCGCACCAAATACTGCAGTTGCCTTTGTTAAAGCAAATCCCTTCTTGATTATCGGCCTCGGTATCGTTACTGCAGCCTTCCTGACACTCATCGCTGTCCGCAGCCGTTCAACAAAATAGTTACACCCTACATTAATAAAACAATCCTGTAACGAGCAAGCTAAGAGTTTTGCTCGTTACATTTAAAACAAAAAAACAAAACAAATATGCACGATATTATTCCACCACATAAAGCCCGCGGCAAAGTGAGTCCACAACCTCGCGCTGTTAGTATTGCCCCGGCGACTCGCCCGGATGACGCGTACAAGCGACTTTATGCCGAGCGTTCTCGGGTGATTAATATCTCGACTGATAAAGCCGGTACGACAGTGATCACCGAGCAGGTGACCGAAATTCGTGCACCTCGCCCAGAAGAAGTCGCAGAAGTTGCACAGAAGGTGACCAGTAAGCAGCCAGTTCGCCAAGTAGAAGAGCTTTCAACCAAGCAAAAGGTGAGTGTGATGGTGCGGGCACTTGAAAAAGCACGCAAAGATCTTGAAAAAGAGCGCCGCAAAAAATCATTCTTTAAACGTCTCGCTGTAGTACTGGTAGCGTTTGTGTTGCTTCTTTCAACCGGATACGTTGGTGTTGATACATGGCTGACAAACAAGCGCTTGCAATCGCAGGCTGCACCGGTGCCACAACAGGCTCAGACGAGCGAGACTGCTCCCGAAACGACTACTGCCACCTTTGCGGGAGATGTTGATCAGACAGCGCCCGCGGTGAGCGCCCTTTCGACGTATAAAGTTGCCGATGATGTGCCCCGCGCACTCTATATTAATGGTCTGAACGTTGCTGCCCGCGTACAACCAATGGGCCTTAATGATGACAATAGTCTGCAAGCGCCAAAGAATATTTATGATGCTGGCTGGTATACAGGCAGTGCGAAGCCTGGCCAACCTGGCGCGATGCTGATGGACGGTCACGCATCAGAAACTGGTTCACGCTATGGGCTCTTTGGCTACCTCGACAAGATTAAAGAAGGTGACGTGATTACAATTGAAAAAGGCGATGGTACCAAACTCAACTACGTAGTCGCGCATACGCAGGTGAGTGCGCTTGAAGATGTTGATATGAAAGCCGCCTCACGGCCATACGGTGGTGCTGCGCAAGGTTTGAACATCATTACCTGTACGGGCAAATGGGTACAGGAAAAAGGTACGCTTGACCACCGCCTGATTGTTTACGCAACACTACAATAGTAGCGCTAGCCATTGACTATCCCACAGGGGTAACGGTATAATACCACTTGTATTCCGACGTAGCTCAATGGTGGAGCAAGAAGCTGTTAACTTCGAGGTTGCTGGTTCGAGTCCAGCCGTCGGAGCCAAGCATAAGCACTATGATTTAACTCATGGTGTTTTTGTTTTAGCGCAAGCATCTCCGCGAGTACCGTGCTAAACTGAACCAGATGAAGATAACCACCCTTAACCTACAAGCTTTCAATAATTGGGACGCCCGAGAGTCCGCCATCGTCGAGTACCTACGATTGGTTGATGCCGATATCGTCCTTTTTCAGGAAGCTGTATACCTGCCAACCGTCTCGCCGTACAACCAAGCTCAGGTCCTTAATCAAACTTTAAAATATCCAAATATACACAGTGCGATTACGAGATTGCAGCCCAGTGCTCACTATGAGACATACCGAGAAGGCCTCGCGGCAATGAGTAAATACCCCATTATCGAGTCTGACACGCTTGTTCTCAAGAAAGCTCCTGGCGATGAACACAATAGAATCGTGCAGCTACTAGATATTTCACTAGGAGACCGAGTGCTCAAGATTGCCAACGTTCACTTCTCGCTAACGGATACGATCGACTTTGCAACCGCCCATCTTAAAGAGACCCTAGAGATACTATCTGCACGTGGCGAAGAGCGTATTATTGCAGGGGACTTTAACATGGACCATTTGGAGGCTCTTTCTGGCATCTGGGAAGAACACTACCGATCTTCAACAGAGAGGCCTTACGTCTCTTTCCCAGCGATGAATAAGCGAATTGATTACTTTCTCATACCGCACGCTGATTCGTTTCTTGATATTTCCACATCGACGGGTGAACTTTCAGATCATCAGGCGGTAACGGTGGACATTCAAATAGCGTAGTAGCACCCTATGCTTGTGGATCGAACTCTACCGTCCACTCAATCCCATACTTATCCCGAAACATAGCAAAATACGTTCCCCAAGGACTCTCGTCCATAGGCATCTCAACCGTTCCGCCCACACTAAGCCCGGCAAAGATAGCGTCTGCTTCTTCGCGGCTTTCTGCACTCACAGATATCTTAGAGCGGTTTTCATTTTCGTTTACTCGACCCATAACTTCAGGAACATCATTGGCAATTAAAGTAGTGGTACCAATAGGCAAAACGATACGCATAATTTTATTAGCTTCGTTCTCGGCCACGGGAAACTCAGAGCTTGCGAGGTCTTTGAAGCGCACAATACTGGCGAACTCTCCGCCAAAGACTGATTTATAAAAAGTGAAGGCTTCTTCTGCATTCCCGTTGAAGTTGATGTAAGGATTGATAGTTGCCATCGATGAGTGCCCCTAATGAATAGTTAATTTCATTTTCTATTTTAGCAAACATCCTCTATAGGCTATGTATGCGCACCATGATGCATAGCGTATATGTTGTTTTGCTATAATCAAACCATGACCAAAATTAATACACAAAAGCTCGTCTCGCCGACGCCTCCGCAGAAGCGTCGCATCAACTGGACACTTCTGGGTATTTTCACAATTCTTACACCTCTTCTGTGGTACGTGCTGTTCTTCATATGGCACCTCATGTACGGAGTGTTGTTTCAGCCTCCAGGCGGCGATACCGACTATAGCTGGGGCCCGCTGGTGGCAATTTTTGTGGCCATAGGGTCGGCGGTATTGGCGGTGCCTGTAGGGATTGGGATACTCATATTACGACGACGGCTTTCACCGTTGGCAGTTATTGTACGGCGCATCTTGGCTGCATTGGCACTCATTATACTTGTAGGTCTTGGCTTCTGTTCCGTATGGTTATCGCTTAGCTGGGGAGGCCAGACCAGTTTTTCATCCGTGTCGGGCGAGGATGGGTACGCTGCTTTATCGACCGCTGTAGAGGCGGTGATGCAGTCGAGTGATATTTCATGGAATGGTCAGTATAAGCTAGAAAAATCTGATTCTGTGGATGCCTGCCCGGGGGGCTATCAACTTGTTGTCAGCCCGGATTCTTATACTGTAGAGGGAACTGTCCAAACCACGACCGACGCTGCTATCGAATCATC
>Ga0247804_10000113_pt1 | contig 39829 bp, 30 predicted proteins | sample UWRJL029104C1_FD_181142 | JGI IMG/M metagenome (GOLD analysis project Ga0247804, IMG submission 181142) | Plant litter microbial communities from Arlington Agricultural Research Station in Wisconsin, United States - UWRJ-L029-104C-1 | ecosystem: Environmental > Terrestrial > Plant litter >... | reverse complement strand
GAAATTATGAAAAGAATTTTCATTGATTTTAAAATAAAGCTTTTTACAAAACTTGAAGGTGAAGTAAACTTTGATAACTCTGATTCTGAAATGATGTCAGACATTAGAACCTTATTCAATAAAAAGTATGTAAAAGATACTAGTAAGAAAATTAAAATTCGTTTGCGTAATAGAGTTGAAGAAGGTAAAGCAATGACTGGTATATTTAAAGCTTATGGTTATACTACTGATGAACAAAAGAATCTAATCATCAATGAACAAGAAGCTGAAATAGTTAGAGAAATGTATCAAATGAGTTTAGAAGGTAAGGGTTCAAATACAATAGCAAAGATTTTAAATGAACGTGGTATTCAAACTAGAAGCCAACAACTATTAAAAAATCCTGTTAAACATATTGACAAATATACTGGTCTAGAAAAGTTTATCAATCCTAAAACTATTCAATGGTCTCCAAATACTGTCTTATCTATATTGAAACGACCACTATACAAGGGAATACGTCAACATATGGATGAAGATTTTCATAATGCACCAATTATTATAAATTCTGACCTATGGGAAAAGGTTCAAGTTAACTTGAAGAAAAATAAAAACAGCAATAGCAAATTAAAACACGAATACCTACTAAATGATTTGTGTTATTGTGGACGTTGTGGCAATGGTTATAAAGGACGTACTAGAGTTAGCAAACGTGACCACGTTTATTACTGCACCAGCAAACGTAATAATTCAGAAATATGTGGTAATCGTGGAATCAACATTGATTACTTAAATGAACTAGTATGGAAAGCTTGTAGTGATTATACTTTAGTAGCTAAAAAAGCTAAAGCTGAAGTAGAAAAATTGAATTCACCTAATTCAGTAGTATTACTTAAAGAAAAATTTAAAACGATTCAATCACAAATTCAACTACAAACTGCTGGTAAAACAAAAGTAATTGGTTTAGTTGCTAAAGGTCTTTTAACTGATGATGAAGTTGAAGTAGAATTAACAAAAATCAAAGAAAATTTAGCTAACCTGAATGAAGATTTATTATCAACTAAAATGAAGATTGAAGATAATTCTGCAAATCAAAGAATGATAGATGAAGTATTTGAGTATCAAAAGATGTTTACTGAACTAGCTATTAACCCATCAAATGAATTTAAAAAAGAGGTTATTAATGCTTTAGTTGATAGGGTTATTATCACTTATAATGAGATTTCTCAACACTTCAGTATTCAAGTTATCCAAAAATATAAAGGAAAAGCACCTTTAGATATGGTAGTTTCTAGACATAATACCTTATTTAGAAAGGATAGCTATTATAACTGGTTTAAAGAGACATTTCCTATAAACCCCCTCGGGTACAATGGCCACATTGGATACCGTGTGATGTGGCGAACGGAATGGTCTTTGATAAAGCAGCGAAGCATCTTTTTTCAACTTTCCTGCAACCGAATGAATTTTAGTGGTTTCCAATGCTTCCTGCAAAGAAAGTGGTGGCAATATAGTTGGCATACGTTTGGCAAGCATTGTTTTTCCTGCGCCTGGCGGACCAATCAGGATTACATTATGACCGCCTGCTGCTGCTATTTCCAATGCACGTTTAATATTTTCCTGTCCTTTTACATCCGAAAAATCAAACGCTATATTTTCTATATTTGCATAAAATTCATCACGTGTCTGAACAATCGTTGGCTCAAGCATTTTTTTGTCTTCTAAGAACTCTACTACTTCGTCTAAATGTTCAACACCATACACTTTTAAATCACTTACGATGGCTGCTTCACGTGCATTTTGCATTGGCAAAATAATTCCTTCATAGCCTTCTTTTCTTGCTTGTATGGCAATTGGCAAAGCACCTTTTATAGGCTGCAATTTTCCATCCAAAGAAAGTTCACCCATAATAATATACTTCGATAGATTGGCTGTTTTTAATTGTTCTGATGCGGCAAGAATTCCGATAGCAATTGGCAGATCGTAAGCTGAGCCTTCTTTGCGAATATCTGCAGGCGAAAGATTAATGATGATGCGAATTCTGGGCATGTGATATTTATTGAAACGCAAGGCACTTTCCACACGACTCCAGCTTTCTTTTACTGCATTATCAGGCAAGCCAACCATAAAATAATGCTGACCTTGGCAAATATTTATTTCAACAGTTATAGTAACTGCATCTACACCGTAAACGGCACTTCCAAATGTTTTTACTAACATAAAATTATTTCTTTACCTATTAAGAGACAAAAAGTGCCTGATTTCCATAAAAATTCTACAACTATTTTTAAATTATTTTTTAGATGCTTATTTGAACCCGATTTTAGCAGCAGACTTTTGTGGCGTTTGTATTAATTCGCGAAGTGCATTGAAAATAATTTTGATCTCATTATCATGTGAATCAATTTTTTTTTCAATGGTCTCGATCTGTAATAAAATATCCTTATGGCTGGAGACAAATTCACGCATTTTTATAAAAATCTCAATAATGTGAATACTCATTTTTATGGCTTGTTCACTCCTAAGTACATTTGCCAGCATCAATATTCCATGTTCTGTAAAAACATACGGTGAAGTTCCACCAAGATGTTGTTTTGATGGTATCGCAAAATGCGATACCATATCATCTACCTCAATTTCAGTTAGCTGAAACATAAAATTAGGTGGAAACCGTTCTATGTTACGTTTCACTTGTTCTCTTAATCGTATGGCTTGCACAGCATATAATGATGCTAAATCTCTGTCTAACATTACTTTTTGCCCTCTTAGCAGAAAAAATTTAGCCATAATTCTGTCATGTTCAATTTTGATAATTTCTTCTTCCATTATTTCTTTACCTATTAAGAGACAAATAGTGCCTGAATTCCATAAAAATTGGACAACTATTTTTAAATTATTTTGTGAATACTTATTTTGAATAGCGTGGAAAAATCAATATAACATCGTAAGTAATTCATTTTCAAAACTTAACGATAAGTTTGAAATTAAATTCCGCAGTTTGTGTATCGGTTTTAATTTGGAATAGCGCATTTCGAGGCTGCAAAACGATTTCCATTATATTTTGAACTATATTATCATTGGTCTGCTTAATAGGATTACGCTGAATCAAAATTTAGAAAAAATGGAGAAAAAAAATTAGTTTTACGACCTTTCTATATAAAGAAACCACTAATCATGAAAAAACACATTCCAAATTCATTAACGCTTCTTAATTTATTTTGCGGCAGTTGTGGTATTGTTGCCTGCTTGCAACATCAATATTTATTAATTCCGATATTTATTGGAGTGGCTTTGTTAGCAGATTTTTTGGATGGATTTGTTGCACGCTTATTAAAAGTAAAATCTGATTTAGGTGCGCAGTTAGATTCTTTGGCTGATATGGTAACTTTTGGCGTATTGCCAGGAATCATGTTGTTCAGTATCATTAATGCCAAATCTGACTTACTACAAGGAATTTCTTCTTCGGAAACGACAGATGTTTTTACACAAAATCAATTACCACTTTTAGGATTTATTTATACATTATTTGCCTGCTTGCGTTTGGCAAAATTTAATATTGATACTCGTCAAACGGTAGATTTTATTGGCTTGAACACACCATCTGGTGCTATCTTTATTTTAGGATTTTACATGCAGTATTTTACAGACTGGAATTTAAGAGATAATTGGGACTTTTCTATTTATGCAAAAATTGCAGCGATGATCGTACCCTTCATCTTGGCATTTTTGTTAGTCGCAGAATTCAGAATGTTTAGCTTAAAGGGAAATCCATTTAGCTGGAAACAAAATAAATTTAGAGTATTGCTTTTATTGAGTGCAATACCACAATTAATATTTTTGAAGTGGCTTGGATTGAGTACCGTGATTTTAAGTTATATAATATTTGCATTTCTGCATAATATATTTGAGAAGAAAAGTGTTTAATAGTTTTTACACAAAGCACAAAAATCTAAGTGTGCTGCTTTTGTGTCTTTATCTTCGGTGACCAGTAAATAATATATCAACCATGGAAAAACATAGAATATTTACAACGTCATTTGCGAGTGTGTATCCGCACTACGTTCATAAAGCGGAAAAGAAAAGCCGCACCAAGGCTGAGGTAGATGCCATTATTTGCTGGTTAACAGGATATAGTCAAGAAGCATTGCAGCAACAGATAGATAATAAAAAAGATTTTGAAACCTTTTTTTCAGAGGCACCGCAGTTAAATGAAAATGTTTCAAAAATTACCGGTGTTATTTGTGGCTATCGTGTGGAAGACATAGAAGACAAGTTGATGCAAAAGATCCGTTACTTAGATAAACTGGTAGATGAACTGGCTAAAGGAAAAACAATGGAGAAGATATTAAGAAGTAAATAGATCTTTAATAGAATACTAATACGTTGTTCTGATAAATAAAATATATAGTACTCTGCTTTTACAATCATCTACTCTAACTTTATTCCAATATTTAAAGTGCTTAGTTTTAAATGCAACAACATGAAAAAATACATCTTATTCTCTTTCACATTAATCGCGTCGTTTTGTTTTGGCTATGGATTAAAAACATTTATCGATAATCCATCTGATAAAGCTGTAGCATTTAAGAAAGTAACAGGCATTGGTGGTATATTCTTTAAGTGCAAGGATCCGAAGAAAATGCGTGCGTGGTACCAGGAAAACTTAGGTTTGAACACCAATCAGTACGGAGCCGTGTTTGAGTGGAGGCAAGCGGCAGACAGCAGTAAAAAAGGGTTCTCGCAATGGAGTGTGTTCTCAGACAAGACAAAGTATTTCGAGCCATCAACCAAAGAATTTATGATCAACTATCGTGTGGCAAATATGGATAAATTAGTAGCACAGCTAAAGAAAGATGGTGTGACTATAACAGACAGTGTAGAAACAGTAGATTACGGTAAATTTGTTCATATTATGGATATTGAAGGTAACAAGATAGAACTTTGGGAACCCAATGATGTAGTATATGAAAAGCTCGGTGAAGAACTTGGTAGCAGCACCACAAAGTAGGTAAGATGTAGTATAACAGCACGTCGATAAAACTCAGTGTGATAAATTATAAGTGACAAATCATAAGACAAGAAAAGGCATCGCGTAAGCAATGCCTTTTCTATAAGTCTTGAATCTAAAAATCTTAGATCCAAAAGTTTTCTAACCTGAATAATTTTCAGTTTCTATTTCTACTTTAGGTGGTTTGTTCCTGTTTGCTATTTTAGTAATCAATACAAACAAAACAGGTACTACGAATATTGCTAATGTTGTTGCTGCCAACATACCACCGAATACTGTCCAACCAATGGTTTTACGTGCTTCTGCGCCGGCACCTGTGGCAAATGCTAATGGTAATACACCAAATATAAATGCTAAAGATGTCATTACGATCGGACGTAAACGAAGCTGCACAGCCTGCAAGGTTGCTTTGATCACATTCATTCCGCTGTCAACTCTTTCTTTTGCAAACTCTACAATTAAGATAGCATTCTTGGCAGCCAAACCAATTAAGGTAATTAAACCAATTTGTGCATATACGTTGTTGCTTAAGCTTGGTAAAAATGTTAAGGTTAAGATAGAGCCAAATGCGCCAATAGGTACGGCAAACAATACCGAGAATGGAATTGCCCAGCTTTCGTATAAAGCTGCTAAGAACAGGAACACAAACGCTAAGGAAAGCAGGAAAATATATAATGAGCTGCTGCCTGCTGATTTCTCTTCTAAGCTTAAGCCTGAAAATTCATAACCGTAACCTGCAGGTAGTGTTGTTTTTGCTACTTCTTCCAATGCTTGTAATGCTTGTCCTGAGCTGTAACCTTTTTTAGGTTCGCCATTTATTTCTACTGTCGGAAAAATATTATAATGACCGATCATGGCTGGTTGTTCTATTATTTTTGCTGTTACTAACGCACTCATTGGTATCATGCTACCGGTGTTGTTGCGCACATAGTATTTTTCTAATGCAGCTAATGAACCACGATAATTAGTATCTGCCTGCGCCATTACTCTAAAGTTTCTTCCATATAAATTGAAATCATTTACGTAAGAACTTCCTAATAAGGTGGACATTGTACTATATACTTCTGTAAGATTAACACCTAATTTTTTTGCCTTTACACGGTCAACATCTATCTGGTAGCCTGGTGTGCGTGCATTAAAGAAGCTGTAAGCCATACCGATCTCAGGTCTTTGGTAAAGTGCCATCAGGAAGTCATTGCTGACTTTCTCAAATGCCTTGATATCATCTGTGCTTTCACGTTTTTGTAATTCAAAAGTAAAACCACCTGTGCTGCCTAAACCTTGTATGGATGGCGGTGCAATTGCCATAATATTTGCTTCTTTGATCTGCGACATACGTCCGTTTACATCAGCCATAATTTCTTCGAGGCTGCCACCTTTGTCTTTACGTTCTTCCCAAGGTTTGAACAAAATAAAGATAGTACCTACATTTGATTTGTTAGATTGGCTTACTGCATTTAAACCTGCTATTGCGCCTGTATTCTTAATTGCTTTAACGTTCTTTAATTCGCCGATTATCTTGTGCAGTGTTTCGATGTTGCGTGAAATAGAAGTAGCTTCAGGAAGCTCGTATGTCATAAACATATAACCTTGATCTTCATTCGGAATAAAACCTGTAGGTTTCGCTTTGAATAAAAATCCTAAGCCAACAAATAAGCATACCAACATTACTATTACAAAAGCAGAACGTTTTATCCATTGTGCAACTGCGTGCGTATAGGCATTGGTTACTCTTTCAAACCAGTTATTAAATTTGTCGAAGAATTTATCGAAGATATTTTTCTTTTTATCAGGATTATGCGGTTTTAATAAAATGGTGCATAAAGCAGGAGTTAAGGTTAATGCCACGAATGCTGAAATTAAAACAGAGATAGCAATAGTGATCGCAAACTGCTGATAAAGTCGTCCGACAATTCCAGGAATAAAACCAACAGGAATAAATACTGCAGCTAATATCAATGCAATGGCAATTACTGGTCCTGAAATTTCTTTCATGGCTTTATATGTTGCATCTTTCGGACTTAAATGTTCATGGTCGATATTATGTTGTACAGCTTCTACTACTACGATAGCATCATCTACCACAATACCAATTGCGAGTATCATACCGAATAAAGTAAGCGTGTTAATAGAAAATCCTAAAGGAATAAAGAATATGAATGTACCTATCAATGAAACCGGAATGGCTAATACAGGTATGATGGTAGCGCGCCAGCTTTGTAAGAAAAGGAACACGACAATAATTACCAGTAATAAAGCTTCTATAAAAGTATGTATAACTTCATCAATAGATGCGCTGACAACAGAAACTGTTTCATATGGCACTAAATAATCTACGTCTTTAGGAAATGTTTTTTTCATTTCTTCCATTGCTTTATTTACCGCTTCATAGGTTTGCAAAGCATTTGCGCCAGGTGCCTGAAATATCAACATAAATGCCGCTTTCTTGCCATTTACAAAAGCATTGTTACCATAGTTGAATTTACCTAACTCAACACGTGCTATATCTTTTAAATAAGTAACAGAACCGGCATTGCTTCTAACAACGATGTTCTCAAATTCCTCTACTTTGTTTAAACGGCTATTTGTAAAAACATTGTATTCAAAAGCTTGTGCAGATTGTTGTGGTGTGCCGCCGATAGAACCTGCAGCTACTTGTAAATTTTGCTCTTGCAGTGCGGCCAATATTTCATTCGTAGTCATATTTAAAGAAGCCAGCTTATCAGGATTTAACCATATACGCATACCAAAATCATCACCAAATGAAGTAATATCACCAACACCTTTTACACGTAATAAAGCATCTTTTAAATAAATGTTAGAGTAGTTTCCTAAGAAAGTTGCATCGTGTGTATTATTTGGTGAGAACAATGAAATCACCATCATAATACTCGGATTTTTTTTACGCACGGAAAGTCCTAAGCGTTTCACACCATCAGGTAATGTTGGCTCTGCCACACTTACACGGTTTTGTACATCAAGCGCAGCAATATCAATATCAGTTCCAATGTCAAAACTTACATTTATGTTAGAACGACCATCACTGGTACTTGTACTGGAAATGTAAGACATGCCAGGTGTTCCATTGATCTGTGTTTCTATTGCTGTTGTAGTGGTTTGTTCTACTGTTTGCGCATCAGCACCTGTAAATGTACCTGAAACCGATACTTGCGGTGGTGTAATGTCAGGATATTGTGCAACTGGTAAATTTAATAAAGCTATTAAGCCTGTTGCCACAATCACTATAGATATTACTATAGCGGTGACAGGTCTTTTTATAAAAGTATTCGCTATCATTTTATTTTTGTTTAATGGTAATTATTTTTTTGAAGCAGCTGCTTCATTACCTGTTTTTATTACTGAACCTTCATGTAGTTTTTGTACACCATCAATAATAATCACTTCGTTTTCTTTCAAGCCTTCTTTAATAATAATGTTTTGACCAATAGCCGTACCTAAGCTTACTTTACGCTGAGATACTTTATTGCCTGATGCAACATACACGAAGAATTCGCCTAACTGTTCCGTTACCGCTTTGTTTGGAATTAAGATAACAGGTGCGTTATTGTCATTTAAAACGCGCACATTACAGCTCATTCCTGAACGCAGTAAATTCTGCTTGTTTGGAAAGTTTAATCTTACTTTAAGTGTTCCTGTTAATGGATCAACAGCACGGTCTAAGAGGTCTAATTTTCCTGAATATGGATATACTTCGTTTTCGCTGAATGCTATTTGAAAAGTAGAATCTGAATATGATTTTTGCTGCTGTAATTTGCTGAATCTATAGATTTCTTTTTGATCAATAGAAAAGTCAACAGCAATCGGATCATCTGTAGAAACGGTGTTTAACAAAGTAACACCTGCTGTAACTGCAGCTCCTGTTTTCACTTGAGAGATACCAATAGTTCCGCTGAAAGGTGCTGTGATAGTTGTGTATTTTACACTTGTCTGTAAGCTCTTTACATTTGCTTTGGCTGCATCAACCTGTTTTGATGCCACATCGCGTGCAGAGTTTGCATAATCTACTTGTTGCTTTGCAACAGCATCTTTTGTTTCCAATTCGTGATAACGGTCTGCATCTTTTTGTGCTTTTATTAAATTGCTTTCTGCTACCTGTAAGTTAGCTACTGCCTGTTGGTAGTTTCCCGAATACATTTGCTCGTCAATGCTGTATAGTTTTTGTCCTTTAGAAACACGTTGTCCATCGCTAAAGTAAACACCTGTAATGTAACCGCTTACCTGAGGTCTTAGTTCTACCTGGTTTAATGCTACTACCGAAGCAGGAAACTGATCGAAGTAAGAAACTGTTTGAGTTGTTACGGTTTCTGTTACCACGCTAACAGCAGCGTTAGGATCGTATTGCGGTGCATCGTTATTGCTGTTATGGCAAGCTGATAAAAGTAGAATACTTGTTATACTTGCTATGATTGCTTTTTTAGAAAAATTCTGTATCATGAGTTGGTTGGTTTAAGATTAAAATTTAATTTGTCCTAAGGATCTTTGAAGATCTATTTTGCCTGAAAGTACTTGGTATAAAGCATTATAATAATTGATCTGAGAAGTACGTAAGTCTGATTGAGCCACAATTACTTCGAGATAAGTTTTAATACCTGAACGATATTGCAGATCTATGATTGTATATACTTCGTTTGCCATCGTAAGGTTTTCTTTTAATGCCTGATAATTTGCAATACTACTGTTATATGCAGCAATTGCCTGCGCGTATTGTGCGTTGATATTATTCTGAACTTCAGTAATATCTAAGTTTGCTTTTTTGATCTGCCATTTAGATTGCTTAATATTCATGAGTCTTTTGCCACCTTGCGAAAGTGGAATAACCACAGAAAGTCCTGCATAAGAATTAGGATAATTCTTTGAATAGAGCTGTAAGGCATCATCATTTAAAAAATTCATATTGTATGCGCCAAAGCCCGAAACTATTGGCATAAACGAATACTTTGCATATTTCAGATTTTCTATTTTCAACAATTTCTGTGTTTGTAATATCTGGTATTCTATTCTGCTGCTGTAGTTAATTTGTTGTGCTATATCAAATGATACTTCACTTTCCATTTGCATACTGTCAAATTTAATATCGAGATCTGCATCTTTAGGGTAACCCATAATTGATTTTAAATACTCCAGTTTTGCTTTCAGTATTTCTTCGCCACTTGTTTTTAATGCTTTGGCATTATTCAATGCAATAGTTGCGCGTTTATAGTCAGTTTTGTCGACAATGCCACTTTCATATCGAGCTGTTGCATCTTTCAGGCTTCGTTCCAATCTTACAATATCTTCATCAGCTACTTTTATTTGTTGTTGTGTCAGCAATACATCATAGAAAGCTTTGCTAACATTTACTACGGCATCAATTTTAATGTTATTAGTAAATTGAGTAGATAATATCTTAGTGTCTTTTGCTGTTTTTGCAGCTAATAATAAGTTTGGATTTATAACATTTTGATTAAGTGCCAATTGACCTAAAGAAGTATTGCGGTTTCCTAACTGGATAATGTTTCCGGCAAAAGATGATGTTTGCAGTTGAAAATTATGCTGTACATTATAATTAAAATCTAATTGTGGATACCAATCAGCAATTCTGCTTTTCACCTGAATTTTAGTAATGTCTTCATCAATGATAGATTTTTGAATAGCAGGCAGGTGTTTAATTGTATAATCAATGATGCCTGGTAAGGTTGCTTCTTGCAGCAGGCTGTCGTTTTTTGTTTGTCCTATCGCAAGTATATTGGTAAACAGAAGTGATAGTATGAATAAGTATTTTCTGAGTTTCATAAAGTTGGTTTGTGTTGTATTTGTGTTTTATAGTTGTATATAGTTTGAATGATTAATCAGTCATGTTTTTGGTTAAAAAAAATCAATGAATGCCGCGCCAGATATAATCAAAGGCTTCTTCTTTCCATTTTTTAAATCTTTTGTCGCTTACTTTTTCCATTAAGAAAGAAGCTGAAGTATGAAGATAACCAGCTAACATTGCAGTTAATAATTCTTCATCAGATGCAGAAATTTCTTTACTGATGATTCCTTCTTTTACAATCACATTTAATAAAGTAAATCTTGTTAAAGCCTTATCTTTTGTCATTTTTGTAATGTAAGGTGAAGTGCTAAACTGCATCATAAATTTCAGCTTATCTGGGTTGTTTATGCGCCATTCTATGCCTTTTTCCCAAATATGCTTTAGTTTGGTTTTAAATGTAAGATTGGTTTCTATATCTTTTTCCAGGTAAGCACTAAATTCATCTTTACATTCTAAATAAAGTTCGTTTACCAGTGTTTCTTTGTTTTCAAAATATAAAAAAAGTGTTCCTGTTGCTACATTTGCTTCTTGCGAAATGCTTGCCGTAGAAGTATCCTGAAAACATTTATTACAAAATAATTTCAGCGAAGCATCTAAGATTGCTTTTCGTTTATCATTGTTCTTTTCGCTTGTTTTTATCGCTACCATAATTTATGACTGACTAATTAGTCACAAAAGTAATTCAAATAATTATAAAAGCAAGAAAAAAAGATTTTTTCTTCAAAATGATGATTTGAATCAATGTTTAAAGGTAATGTTGCTTAAGAAGAGCTACTCAATTACTCTTTCCATTTTCATACTTCTGGATCCTTTCAGTAATATCTCTGTGTTTGTAAATTCCTGATTCTTAAACCAGTTTTGTGTTTCTACAGAAGTTGTAAACTTTAAAATATTTTCAGGAGTTTTGGTTTTGCTGAATTCATTTCCAACTAAAACAATCGTATTGAATTTTAAATTTGTTGCAAGGTCAGCGATTTTTTGGTGTTCCTGTGCTGCATATTCACCAAGCTCAAACATATCACCTAATATAACAATCTTATTTACAGCAAATGATTTTGCAAAGCTTTCTAATGCATGATGCATGCTTGTTGGATTAGCATTATAAGAATCCATGATTAATTGATAACCATTCTTTTCTATCATTTGAGAACGAGCATTCGTAGGTTGATAGTTTTCAATTGCTTGTTTGATCTGAGCATTTTCTACACCGAAATATTTTCCGACAGCTACTGCACACATGATATTGCTATAGTTGTAGCTGCCAAATAAATTAGACTCAAGAGATATATTTTCAAATTGAATCTTTAAAAACGGATTATCGATCAACACAATGCTATTATATTTATTTGATGCATCATTACCATAAGAAATAAAATCTGCAAGCTGTCGTTCTTCCAACATATCTAATAAAATAGTGTCGTCACCGTTCACGAAAACTGATCCATTATGTGTTTTTAGATAATCATATAATTCACCTTTGCCTTTTTGAATACCATCAATGCCGCCAAAACCTTCTAAATGTGCTTTACCACAATTGGTAATTATGCCATGCGTAGGCTCAACATAAGTACAATAAGCCTCAATTTCTTTTTGATGATTTGCACCCATTTCTATAACGGCAATTTCGGTATCAAGAGCCATTTCTAACAATGTTAAAGGAATGCCAATATGATTGTTTAAGTTTCCCTTTGTATAATGCGTTTTAAAAGTGGTACTTAATACTGCATGCACCAATTCCTTGGTGGTCGTTTTCCCATTAGAGCCTGTAATAGCAATGATTGCTGTAGGTTTCACTTGATGAAGATGATAATTAGCTAATTGTTGCAGAGTAGTTAATACATCATCTACTAATATACAGCTCTCATTTGTTTGATATGCTGTTTCATCAATAATTGAATATGCGGCACCTGTTTCTATAGCCTTTGCTGCAAAAGTATTACCATTAAAATTGTCACCTTTGAGTGCAAAGTATAGTTGGTCTTTGGATACCTTGCGTGTATCGGTTGTGATGCCTGTTGATTGTTTAAAGAGTTGGTATAGCTGAGAAATTTCCATAAGCTAAAAATAAAAAAGTCCTGAAATTACTTCAGGACTTTTTATATACAGTTTGTGTATGTTATTTATATTTTCTTGCTTTTTTATTTTTAGATTGAGTTTTGTTCATTTCACCAAAACCTTTTCCGCCAAATTTGTTTCCGTCAGGAGAACCTACACGAACCATTGCGCAACGGAAGCCAATATCATCAGATGATTGATCTTCATTTAAGAATCTTCTTGTACCTGGTGATAAGTAGTAACCTCTATCTCTCCAAGAACCACCTTTAAATACTCTTGCTTTGTTATTTACTAATGTAGAAACACCATATTGATATTCAACAAAAGAGGAAGAATCACCGTCATTATAATCTAAAGCGAATGATTTTCTGTAATTTCTTCTGTTGGTTAAATCTGCATCGTCTTCACGAACATACTTAATTCTACCCATGCTATCCAAACCTTCTTCTGTAGATGGTTTCATAAAGATGTTACCACGGAAAGTATTTAAATCTTCACCATCAGATTCAGTCATTGGACGATAAACATCTTGTGTCCATTCATTTACGTTACCAGACATATTAAATAAGCCGAAATCGTTAGGAAAGTTTGCGTGAACGTCAGAAGTGATCTCAGCATTATCATTTAAAGCACCGGCAACACCCATATAGTCACCACGACCTCTCATAAAGTTAGCCATGAAGTCGCCTTGGTTTTTGTTATGTCTTTGGTATCTGAAAGTAGCACCGTCCCAAGGATAGATTCTTCTGTCTGTTACAACTTCTTCACCTGGAATCGGCATATTACCTCTTAAACCTAAAGCTGCATATTCCCATTCTGCTTCTGTTGGAAGTCTGTAATCAGGTAATAAGATACCATCTTTTAAGTTTACGTTTCTTTTGCCGGCACCATTTGGATTTAAATCCTCTTTTTGTTTTTTAGTAGCACCTTGATATAAACCTACAGAATATGCTTCTGTGTTGAAGTTATCTTCATTTTTCTGATTTGTATTTAAATCAAGATAACCTTCTTTCACTAAGATCATTTCGTTTACACGATCTGTACGCCATTTGCAATATTCGTTAGCTTGTAACCAGTTTACACCAACTACAGGATAAGTATTATATGCTGGATGTGTGAAATAATATTTTACATAAGGCTCGTTATAAGCTAAATTACGTCTCCAGCACATAGAATCCGGTTTTGCGCTCTTTACGAACTCAGGATGGTCTGTACCAAAAACTCTTTCTAACCAATAAACGTATTCTTGATAATCTAAGTTTGTTACTTCTGTTTCATCCATGTAAAATGAAGAAACGGTAGTTCTACGTTGAACATTATTGTTTTCATACAATAAATCTTCTTCAGTTGCGCCCATTACAAAAGTACCACCTTCAACCAAAACTAAGTTAGGTCCGGTAATTTGTTGGCTATTTGGTGATTTCTCGAAACCACCCCATTTTTTGTCGTTGTAGTTCCAGCCTGTTGTAGAAGACGACGCACCGCCTTTGCTTTTACAACTTACTGCTAATACACCTACAATAATAAATAGGTGTAAGAATCTTGTCATTCTTTTATAGGTCATTATTCGGCTTTTTAAAAATTATTTCAAAGATATAAAATGTAAATGATACAGCAAAATGTTTCATCTAACTTTATTTAACGCAAAATAGATTAAAATATTGTTATTTAGCGTAAAATTGCGTAAAAATTACCTTTATACATTTTGTATTGGTAAATTAGCAACAATTAGTTAATCTGTGAAAACTATAATGACATTTTTGAGGAATTTTTTGTTACTTCTATTCGTATGTATATTTTCTACATTACAATCACAGGATTTTTCCAAATCTATTCAGCTGAATTGGAAAACTATTAAGCAAGAGCCTTATTTGCAAGGTGCTTCATATCCTAATAAATATTTCCGACTTCCAATGTATTCTTATGTTTGGAATATTGGAAAAAATACAGATGTTACTGTGAAAATTTCTGATGAGATTTATAAGCCATTAACTGATGCTAAACTTACTACACAACAAATAAATATACTCCAAAACCAAATTATTATTACAAATGAAATTGGTATTGAGAAAAAAAATAATTTGGCAACGGTTTCAATTTTACCAATTCGAAATATTAATGGACAAATTGAAGTATTGACATCATTTAGTTTAGAAATTCAACCAATAAATAATGGTTCGAGTAATAGGGTTTTTAATACAGTTGCTCATACATATGTTGCTAATTCTATCTTACAAAATGGCAAATGGTATAAAATTGGTGTGAGTAAAAGTGGTGTATATAAACTGGATTATAGCTTTCTGAAAAGTTTAGGAATTCCTGTTGATAATATTGATCCTTCTAATATCAGGATTTTTGGACACAGGGCAGGCATGCTGCCTGAATTAGCTGGTGCTACCAGAGAAGATGATGCTTTGGAAATACCAATAAAAACTGTTGTTTCGGTGGCAAATCGCTTTCAGGCAAATGATTATGTATTGGCTTATTTGCCTGGTCCTGAACAATGGACCTACAATAATTCAAGTCAGATGTTTGTAGCAAAAAAACATTTGTACAGCGATACAAAAAACTTTTTTATAACTACAGATGCGGGTGCAGGTTTGCGTATTAGTTCAATAAACTCGTCTTCTCAAACTGAAAATAAAAATATAAGCACTTATGATGACTATTCGTTTATTGAAGATGATAAAATTAATACAGCTCAATCAGGAAAAATATTTTTAGGTGATGAGTTCGGCTCAGTAACAGATAAATCTTATGCTTTTAGCTTTCCGAATTTAATTACATCACAACCAGTAAAGCTGCGTGTAGGATTGGCAGCAAATGCGGAATATGGCAGCTCTGGTTCAAATTTTACAGTAACTACAGATGGAGGCGCAAATGCAACATCAATATTTTTGCCAGCAGTTGGCCGACCATATCCAGGAATATTTAATACAGGTGCTTTTGCTGAAAGAGTATTATCGTTAGGTGTTGCTTCGGGTTTTAATGTCAATTTAAATTTTAATAGAAACGGCAACTTCAATACCAGAGGTTGGTTAGATTATCTGCAAGTAAATGCACTCTCGAATTTACAATATAATGGACAACCACTTTATTTCCGAAGCGCAGCGTCAATTGGTGCAGGAAGTGTGTCTAAGTTTGCTGTCCAAAATATGAACAGTAATGTAGAAATTTGGGACGTTACCAATCCATTTGAGATCCGCAAGATAAACTACAATCTTTCAGGAAACATTGCTTCATTTAATATCGAAACAGATAGTTTAAAACAATTTGTTGCCTTAGAAAATGCTAACGAAATTCCTGTGAAAATTGGAACTGTTGCTAACCAAAATTTACATGCTTTGCCACAGCAGGATATGTTGATCGTAACTCGTTCTGCATTCTTATCACAAGCACAAACTTTAGCACAATTTCATAACACTAAAGAAAATTTAAGAGTTGCTGTTGTTGAATTAAACCAAGTGTATAATGAGTTTTCTTCAGGAACAAATGACATTACAGCAATAAGGAATTTTGTTAAGATGTTTTACGACAGAGCAAATGGTGATGCTGCGCAAATGCCGAAATATTTATTGCTGTTTGGTGATGGTACTTATAATAATAAAGATCTTGGCGATTATTTCATTCCAACTTATCAAAGCGACAAAACTTTTGAGACTTTAGAAACCTATGTGTCAGATGATTACTACGGTATTTTAGATGATAATGAAGGTGCAAATATTACCAGTACATCTACCGAAAAATTAGACATTTCTGTTGGTCGGATTCCTGCATATGATGTTGCAAAGGCACAAACCGCAGTTGATAAAATTAAGATGTATTATACAAATGCAGCGTATGGTGAATGGCGCAATCAGTCAACATTTATTGCAGATGATCAGGATGGTGGTATCTTTTTAAGTGCGGCAGATGAGTTTGCAGATATTTATAGTACAGCAGTAAAAGAAACCAATATCGATAAGATATATTTAGATGCCTTTCAGCAGCAATCAGGAACCGGTGGTGAAAAATATCCGATAGTAAACGAAACGATAAACAGGAAATTATTTACAGGAACATTATTTGTAAATTATGTGGGTCATGGTAATCCTCGACAGCTGGCTGATGAAGCAATTCTGACAATTGTCGATATCAATGAGTGGTCAAACATTACCAAACTACCTTTGTTTATTACGGCAACCTGCGATTTTGCACCATACGATAAGATTGATGAATATTCAGCAGGAGAACGAATTTTATTTAAGTCTGATGGTGGCGGAATTGCATTGGTGACAACTACACGTGTAGTGTTTGCAAATGATAATGATGATATAAATAAAAATTTTATGCAGCAGATGTCTGTTGCATATCCAAACCAGCAAATGAAATTGGGTGACATTGTGAGAAATGCAAAAAATCTTACAAGCACAAGAGAAGGAAATAGAAAATTTACACTATTAGGTGATCCGGCATTGCGTTTGGCTTTTCCAACTTATAAGGTTGTAGCTACGCAGATAAATGGCGTGCCGTTTACTTCCACACACGACACATTAAAAGCACTTTCTAAAATTATTATTGATGGCGAAGTTCGTACTAACAGCAATGCTTTAATGAATACTTTTCAAGGAACTGCAGCAATCAGCATTTATGATAAAGCAAAAACAGTGAAAACATTAGGAAATAATAATGACAGTCCAATAATTCCATTTACACTGCAGAAGAATGTGATTTACAAAGGCAAAGTAAAAGTGATAGATGGAAAATTTAAAGCCACATTCTTAGTGCCAAAAGATATCGACTATACTTTTGGAAATGGAAAGATTAGCATGTATGCCAACAGCGATACAACAGATGCTGCCGGTTATACTTCAGATATTATTATTGGCGGTGCTTACGACACTTTTCTTACCGATAACAAAGGACCAATAGTTGATGTTTTTTTAAATGATGATAAATTTGTTTTTGGAGGAATTACAGATGAAGTGCCAAAGCTGTTTTCAAAACTTTTTGATGAGAATGGTATTAATACATCTGGTAACGGCGTTGGACATGATATCACCGCGATTATTGATAATGACACAAAAAAAATCTTCAATCTGAACGATTTTTATGAAACAAATGTAGATGATATTTCTCGTGGTATTGTCAATTATCCATTTTCAAAATTAGCAAAAGGAAGACATACATTAGAAGTGAAAGCTTGGGACGTTTTAAATAATTCCGGTGTTGGTTACACTGAGTTTTTAGTAGAAGAAAAAGCAAACCTCGCACTTTCGCATGTGTTGAATTATCCAAATCCTTTTACAACCAACACAAGGTTTATGTTTGAACACAATAAACCCGGCGCATCTTTAGATTTGAGAATAGAAATATTTACGGTTTCAGGAAAAGTAATAAAAACCATCACAAAAAATATCAACAGTTCAGGCTACAGAGTAGATGATATTACTTGGGACGGATTAGACGATTATGGCGATAAAATAGGGCGTGGCGTATATATATACAGAATTTCGTTAAAAGACGATAGTGGAAAAAAAGTTAGCCAATACCAAAAATTAGTAGTTCTAAATTAGTTTTTTTAAAATAAATTTCTCAAATTAACGTTCTGAAGTGTACCTTTGTTAATTCTGAAGTTACATTAAACAATTTCCTTTAGTAAAATAAATAAATATGACAATAGCTATACAAAATAGAAATTCTATTCATACCTATCTAAAACAATATTTATTCTGATGAAAATTACAAGTAGTATTCCGTATTTATTTTTACTGGCATTTTCTGTTTTATTATGTAATAATTCAAAAGCTCAAGGCTCTCAGGTTGTAAATAGTTCACTCACAAGAGTTGTAAATACAGCAGTTCCTTTTTTAAGAATAGTTCCTGATGCACGCGGTGGCGGTATGGGTGATGTTGGTATTGCAACTTCTGTTGATCCTAACACAACATTCTATAATGCTTCAAAATTAGCATTTGCAAAACGCAAGCTTGGTCTCTCTTTGTCATACGCACCATGGTTGCGTGCACTTGGTATTACCGATATTTATATGGCTCACTTTACAGGCTATTACAAAATAACAAAAAACGACGTTGTACATACTTCATTAAAATTTTTCAGTCTCGGAAATATAGAATTTACAAATGACGTCGGCACACCATTAGGTAGTGGTAATCCGCGTGAATTAGCGTTTGATGCAGGTTATACCAGAAAATTAGGCAAGCATTTTGCATTAGGTGTTGCATTCAGGTATATCTATTCTAATTTGGCAGCAGGTGCAAATTTGCCCGGAACAAGTGAAACAATTACTGCAGGAAATGCGTTCGGCGCAGATTTATCAGGTACTTATAATTTAGATATGACTGTCGGCAAAAAGAAAATGAAAGCAAATTTCATGACAGGTATAGCCGTAACAAATATGGGAACTAAAATTTCTTATACTAAAAATGCAAGAGAAAAAGATTTTATTCCTGCTAATGTTGGTATTGGTTTCGGTTTCCGCTTACAGCCAAACAAATATCATGAATGGGGAATTTATGCAGATTTTAATAAGCTCTTAGCACCAACACCAAGAGAAGGTGATAAAGACAGCAACAATGTAGCTGATTTTAAAGAGCAATCATCATTCAAAGGTTTGTTTACATCTTTAGGTGATGCACCAGGTGGTTTTAAAGAAGAAATGCGTGAATGGACAATGGGTATTGGTACAGAATACTGGTACGATCATATTTTTGCAGTTCGTGCAGGTTATTTCTTAGAAGCAAAAGATAAAGGAAACAGACGATTTGTTTCCGTTGGCGTTGGTGTAAAATATAGCGTATTCGGTCTTGATTTTTCATACTTAATACCAACCGGTGGACAAAGAAATCCTTTAGATAACACGTTCAGATTCTCATTGAAATTTGACTTTGCTAAAGTTGGTGGTAATAAAACAGATGTGGATGGCGATGATATAAATGATGCAACAGATAAAGTAGATAAAGCCTCACGTAAGCGTTTGAAAAAAAGCGGAACAGCACAATAATAAATAACACAATATTTTAACAAGAAAGGACGTAGTACAAACTACGTCCTTTCGTTTTAAGTGGCAAAAAAATAAGTTCTTCGTTATCTGAGGAAAGGATTGGTTCTTTTTTCTTCACCAATAGTAGTACTTGGACCATGTCCATTATAAATTTCTGTTGCATCATCTAAGATCAATAATTGTGTTCTGATGGACTTTATTAGAGTGTCATAATCACCGGCAGGCAAGTCGGTACGTCCAATACTTCCTGAAAAAAGAACATCGCCAACAATGGCATACTTTTCTGCTTTATTAGAAAAACAAATGCTTCCAGGAGAATGACCTGGTGTAAATAATACATCAAAAGAAATATCATTTAGTAAAATTTGCTCGTTCTCTTTAATAAAATAACCTGGCTCACAAGCTTCCGGAATTTTTGCACCAAACATTCTTGCAGACATAGAAGCATGTTGTAAAATATTCAGTTCTTTTTCATGAATGCCTAGTTCAAGGTTATATTCATCAGCAATAAACTTATTACCATAAATATGGTCTAAATGGCAATGTGTATTCAGCAAACGCACAGGTTTTAAAGAATTTTGCTCTATATGACTGATTAATATCTTTTGTTCCTGTAATGTATAGCAACCTGGATCTATAATCCAGCAATCTTTATTTGAATGCGAAATTATATACGTATTTTCCTGAAAAGGATTGAAACAAAATGATGTAATATTTGTCTTTATTTTTGCGTTATCCATAAGATTGCTTTACTTTGTAAAAGTAGTATTACACAGCGAGTATTTCGTAATTCGAAATAAATATTTTTTAAGAATGAAAAGTCATTTATTAAAACAAAAAACAGAAAAAATATTATCAACTAACATTATAAAGTTGATGTTAGTTTTCTCATTTCTTATTTCTCATTTTTCTATCTATTCACAAACCACACAAGTACAATTCGGACAAAATAGAGTGCAATATCATCCTTTCGATTGGCAGTATTACAACTCAGATAATTTCACTATTTATTTCTACCCAGGCGGTCAGGAAATAGGAAAATTTGTTTGGACGGTTGCAGAAATGAAACTGAAAGAACTTGATAAGCAAATGGATTTTCATTATCGCTCTCAAATTGATATTTTGGTGTATAATGACATTAGTGATTTAGCACAAACAAATATCGGTTTAGGTCAGGAAGATTACAACATTGGCGGCACAGCCATACTGCGCGATAATAAATTATTCCTGCACTATGATGGTAATCATCGCCACTTGCAAAGAGACCTGATGAAAGGTTTGTCTGAATTATATATTCGACAGATGATGACAGGAAAAAGTTTCGGTCAAAAAATACAAAATGCCATATTTTTGGTAATGCCTGATTGGTATAGAAAAGGATTGTCTGCATATATGGGCGAACCTTGGAATACAGAACAAGATGCAAAACTTAAGAAATATTTGCTGACCACAAAAAAAACAGATTTTACAAGATTTGTTGCCATCAATCCTGAATTTGCAGGTCAGTCTTTTTGGTATATGATCAATGAAATGTATGGTAAAGATGCAGTACCGAATATTTTATATCTGACACGTGTAAACCATAGCATCAACAACGGGTTTGCTTATGCTGTAAATTCAAGATTAGTAGATTTGATGCAAAACTGGAAAGAGTTTTATTTAAGCAGATATGAGATTGATAGTAAAAACAGTGATAGTACAAATGGCTTTACACCAACGAAGATTAAAAAGCGTAACAACAACGATATTGGTGATCTAAAGATTTCTTCAGATGGCAAATATGCAGCATACGCTTCTTTTGATGGTGGCTTTTATAAAGTATTTGTAATGGATTTAAAAACCAAAAAAGCAAAGCGTGTGGCAAAAGGCGGTTTTCGCTCAGATCAATATCCATTTGATAAATCATATCCTGTTCTAACATGGACAAAAAGCGGTCATAAGCTTGCCATTGTTTCTGAGAAAAGAGATGTGATTCGTTTAACACAAGTTGATCTTGATAAAAAAGAAAAGAAAAAAAGCAAGATCATAAAGTTTCAAAAGATCTATGCTGCCGATTATACGAATAACCCAAATTTATTGGTGCTTTCAGGACAAAACAAAGGACAAACAGATTTGTACCTGTACAACACTTTAAATACAAATACCACACAATTAAACAACGATAATTTTGATGACCTGAATCCTGTATATGTGAATTGGAATGGCAATGACGGTGTGTTATTCTCATCAAACAGGTCAGAAGATAAATTATACCTTGATCCAAGCGATACAATTCTGGCAACAGAAACACTCGATTTATTTTACTACGACTTAAATAAACGCGGAACAAATTTAGCGCGCATTACAGAAACACCTTTTGCAAATGAAAAAGCTATCGGAAGCTATAACGATTCGATGTATACTTTTTTAAGCGACGAGAACGGCATCAACAATCAATATGTTGGAACTATGGATAGTTTCTATGTTGGAAAAGATTCTGTAGAAACCATTATCAATGAAGACACAGATTCGTCACAAACTATCAAACAAGAAGTTGATGTTTATAAAATGAAAGGAATAACTTTTCCTGTAACAAATTTTTCTAATGGCATCGAGCAGGCAGGCACAACACGCCAAAACAGCTATTATTTTTTTGGTGTAAATAAAAGAAAAACCTTTTTGTATGCTAAGCAAAACAAAACAGAAGAAGAACTGGCAGAAACAAGATCTTTTGGTTTAAGAAATACTTCTTTCAGAAAATTTTATAAAGAAACACCGCTTACATCATCTGCAAATGCTAATGTATCTACAGATAAAAAAGGTAACGCAATTGCAGTTGAAAGTGCTAAAGAAGCAGTTAGTTTTGATAGTTTATATAATGGAACATTTAAATACACTTTCGAGTCTGATTTTAATTCAACGATTTCCAACAATAACACAACCGCATCAGATGCGTCGAAAAAAGATACTTTAACTGTTGAAGTAATTAAATTTGAAACCGCAGAAGAAACACCACCACCATTCTTACAAGGTCAGCCGGTTGCAAGCAACGAAAATGTAGAACGAACAACAGGTCGAAAAATTCGCATCTTACCATATCGTGCAAGGTTTACTTCCGATTATGTAGTTGCTCAAATTGACAATAGTGTGTTAGGACAAACATATCAAAGCTATGATCAAAACGGTGGTCGTTTTAATTATCCGGATTTAGGTGTGATGACAAGTTTTGGTGTAAGTGATTTGATGGAAGATCACAAAATTATTGGAGGTTTTAGATTGCCATTTGCTACACTTGCCGGAAATAGCGGATTTGAAACCTATGTAAAATACATCAACCTTAAAAAGAGAATTGACAAATCCTTGACTTATTATTGGCGTTCTGATAAGTTTACTTATGAACTTACTGATGCAAATGGAAATGTAATTCCTTCTGCCAATGCACGTGTTGCAAAAACCAGGACTAATTTCTTTGAAACTGCTTTTAGCTATCCATTCGATGTAACGAAAAGCTTGCGTTGGTCTATATCTTACAGAAATGAAAGTACAAGCTATACTTATACAGATGAATATTCATTTGGACTTAAAGACGTTAAAGAGAATTGGATTTCAGGAAGACTTGAGTTTGTACACGATAATACAAAAGAAATACAATTCAATATCCTGAATGGATTTAGATATAAGCTATTTACGGAATATTTTTATAATGCAAACGAAAAAAAATCTAATCTTTTCAATGTTGGTTTCGATATTCGTCATTATCAGAAAGTATACAGAAATATTATTTGGGCAAACCGCTTTGCCGGTGCTACTTCTTTCGGACAACAAAAGATAGTATACTTTTTAGGCGGTGTTGATAGCTGGATTTCACCAAAATATGATTATGATATTCCTGTTGCGCAAAATCAGAACTATGGTCTGCAAGCTTCGGTAACAAACCTACGCGGTTTGCCGCAAAACGTCAGAAATGGAAATAATTATTTGTTATGGAATTCAGAATTGAGAATACCTGTATTTTCCTTCTTCGCCAAAAAGCCTTTAAAATCAGCCTTCCTGAGAGATTTTCAATTGATTGGTTTCTTTGATGCAGGTATTGCTTACAATTTTGCAAATCCATTTAATAAAGATAATTCATTAAGCAATGAAGTTGTTTCGCCAAATCCAAATCTTACACCTATTGTTGTAACGGTTAATTACTATCGAAATCCATTTGTCTTTGGAACAGGCGGTGGTTTACGCACAAATATCTTAGGCTATTTCATTCGCTTTGATGTTGGATTTGGATATAATGGTTTAGAATTTAATAAAAAACCAATGCTGCATTTCTCTTTAAGTAAAGACTTTTAACTATGTTACTATCAATGACAGGTTATGGAAAAGCCAATCTCAAATTCGGCGACAAAACATACACCATCGAAATAAAATCACTAAACAGCAAATCATTAGATTTGAATTTCAAAGCAGTTGCAGAATTGCGTTCGGTCGAATTAGAGATAAGAAAATTGATAGCAGAAAAACTCGTTCGAGGAAAAGTAGATCTTTTTTTTCAGGAAGAAAAATCTCAAGGTGCTACTTCAAGTCTTAATTTCAATCTGATAGAACATTATTACAAACAGTTAAAAGAATTTTCTGAACAAAAAAATATACCATTAGGCGATGTTATTCCTGCAATCTTACGTTTCCAGGATATTAATAGAACAGAACTGGCAGAATTGAATGATGAAGACATCAAAGCTTTGCGAATAGCCGTTCAGGAAGCATTAAAAAATATTATACAATTCAGGAAAGACGAAGGAACACAACTCGAAAAAGATATTGTTGAGCGAATCAATACTATTCAGAAATTACAAAGCGAATTATTGCCATTCGAAAAAAACAGGGTTGAAAAATTAAAAGAAAAGATCAATCACGATATCGCAAATCATGTACCTGAAGAAATGATCGATAAAAATCGTTTTGAAGAAGAAATGATTTATTATTTGGAAAAAATGGATATTACAGAAGAGAAAGTTCGCCTGCAAACACACTGTAATTATTTTTTAGAGATTGCCGCAGAAAATAGTATTGAAAAAGGAAAAAAGCTTGGCTTTATAGCTCAGGAAATTGGAAGAGAAACTAATACTATCGGCTCAAAAGCAAGCGATGCAAACATGCAAAAGATAGTAGTTCAGATGAAAGACGAACTCGAAAAAATAAAAGAGCAACTGATGAATGTAATCTAATAATTAGCTGATTAGCTAATTTGCTAATTATTTAATTTATCCTATCTTTGCGCATGCAAAAAGTCATTATACTTTCAGGTCCATCAGGTGTAGGTAAAAATACCTTAGGTGATTTTTTGCTGGAACAATTTCCTGAACTCTCTTATTCAGTTTCTGCTACAACACGTGAAATTCGCAAAGGTGAAAAAGACGGTGTTGATTATCACTTTATGAACAATGAATCTTTTGAGCAAAAGATGAAAGAAGATGAATTGTTAGAATGGCAGGAAGTGTATGAAGGCACATATTACGGAACAATGAAAGACGAGCTCGACAGGATCAATCAACTTAATAAATTTCCTTTATTGGTGATAGATGTTTTTGGCGCAATAAATGTAATGAAGAATCTAAAATTCAAGCCTTTATCTATTTTTATACAAGCACCAAGCCTTGATATCCTTAGGAACAGGCTGACGTCGCGCGGCACAGATTCGACTGAAAAAATAGAAAAAAGATTGGAAAAAGCATCTGTGGAAATGCATGAGTCTGCTAATTTTGATTTGACCATCATCAACGATGATCTGCCGAAAGCGCAATTGCAATTGAAAGAAGTGGTAAATCATTTCCTGAAATTCGGAAATTAAACTTCACAAAATTCATACAGGTTATTTCGTTAATTAACACAACAGGAAACTTAATTTTCCATTCTTTTGTTATATTTACTTAGAAAGAAATTCATGTGATTATGACAACAGCCATTACACATAAAATAAAAGTAAGCGTAGAAACATTCTACCAGTCGGACTATTCATATCCGATGAGCCAGCATTTTATGTTTGCTTACAGAATCACTATAACAAATTTCAGCACGGAAGCTGTGCAGCTATTGCGAAGACATTGGTTTATTATAGATGGCTTAGGTCAGCAACGCGAAGTAGAAGGTGAAGGTGTAATTGGAGAACAACCAATCATTCAACCAGGAGAAAAATTCGAATATATTTCAGGTTGTGATTTAAAAACTGACGTTGGAAAAATGTATGGTACATATCTTATGGAAAATGCAGACAATGGTAAGCTCTTCCATGTTATTATTCCTGAATTTTTTATGATGAGTCCGATGAAAATGAATTAATCAATTCATTTTCTTTCAAAAAAGCCTTATTTTACCGCATACTATCTTATAAATGAAAATTTTATTACAATATTTATTTGCGGGAAATTACCTGTCACAAGATGAAGCATATATTGCTTTAAAAGATATAGCTTCAGGAAATCAAAACGATGCACAAGTTGCAGCTTTCCTTTCCGTATATAATATGCGTGTTCCAACTGTTCATGAAATGATTGGTTTCAGAAATGCTTTACTCGAAACTGCTACGCCAATAAAATTTAAGCATAAAAACACATTAGATATTGTAGGAACCGGTGGTGATGGAAAAGATACTTTCAATATTTCTACACTTGCATGTTTTGTGTGTGCAGGCGCCGGTGTCAAAGTAACTAAAAGCGGTAATTATGGATTCTCTTCCGTGTCAGGTTCTTCTAATGTACTGGAACATCTTGGAATACAGTTTGGTACTACACAAGCTAAATTAAATGAACAACTGGAATCTGCAAATATAACTTTTATTCATGTGCCATTATTTTTTCCTATGCTGAAAAATATAGCACACATACGTAAGCAGTTACAAATTAAAACAGTTTTTAATTTATTGGGTCCGTTAGTCAATCCATGCATTCCAAAAACTAAAATTATTGGCGTACACAGCGATGTTGTTGGAAAGTTGTATAAGGAAGTTTTAAAATCTTCAGAAATTAATTTTTCTATCATTCATGCAATAGATGGTTATGATGAAATTTCATTAACAAGTGATACAAAGATATTTTCTAAAAAATCCACACAGATCCATCAACCTCAAAGTTTTGGATTTAAACAAATAAAAGCAGAAGACCTGCATGGTGGTAAAACAATAGATACTAACGCAAAGGTGTTTATGAATGTTTTAAATGGCAAAGGAACAGAATCGCAAAACAATGTGGTGATTGCAAATGCAGCCTTGGCAATTTCTTTATATGAACAAAATTCTTATAATGCAGCATTAGACATGGCAAAAAACAGTTTGTATAATGGCAAAGCTTTAGAGTGCTTTAAGAAATTAAAAGCAATTAAATAATTGGAAAATAATAAGCTCATTATATTTGATATGGACGGCGTTCTGGTAGATACAGAACCATTGTATGTAAAGATGAATAAAACATTTTTACAACAACATAATGCATTTATTGAAGATGAAGAATATAATCAGTTCATTGGTATTTCTGCTTCAAAGATGTGGTGCTATCTGCAGGAAAAATATAGTCTTCCATACACGTCTGAAGAATTGATCTCGTTGGAAAAGCAAGCTAAATATGATATTTTAAGTCACACAGATCTAAATCCAATTGATGGAATTGTAGATCTATTAATCAGATTAAAGCAAAAAAAATATCAGATAGCAATTGCATCTTCTTCCATGAAAAAAAATATTGATCTTATTCTTTCTAAGGGAAATCTGCTTCAATATTTTGATGTAATAATAAGTGGCGAAGATGTGCAAAATGGCAAACCTGCACCTGATATATTTTTGAAAGCAATGAAATATTTTGAACAGCAAGCTGAAAATTGTACGGTTATTGAAGATTCGAAAAATGGTGTGCTTGCAGCAAAAACAGCCAATATGTTTTGCATCGGATTTCAGAATAAAAATTCAGGCAATCAGGATTTATCACAAGCGGACAAAATTATTCATTCTATTAAAGAAATAAATTCTTTAATTCTATAACTCATCAATTCATCAATTGTATCATGAATATTCTGGATAAAATAGTACTGCAAAAAAAAATAGAAGTTGAAAATTCGAAGCAACTTTTTTCTGTGCAAGATTTAGAACGATCTGAATTTTTCGGCAGAGATACCTTTTCATTAACTAATAATTTGTTGAAAGAAAACAGCTCAGGAATTATTGCTGAGTTTAAACGAAAATCGCCATCTAAAGGAATTATTAATGATAGATTTTCTTCGTTGGAAATTGTGAAACAATATGAAAATGCTGGTGTTTCGGCTTCCTCTGTTTTAACCGATGAAGAATTTTTTGGTGGAAAAAATCAAGATCTGATTTCTGTAAGAAACGAAGTTGCCATTCCATTATTACGCAAAGATTTTATGATCGATGAATATCAGTTTATCGAAGCTAAATCAATTGGTGCAGATGTTGTTTTATTGATTGCTGCTATTCTTACACCAAAACAAGTAAAGCATTTTACAGCATTGGCAAAGAGCTTGCAGTTAGAAGTTTTATTGGAATTGCACGATGAATCAGAGTTGGATCACGTATATCATTTAGTAGATATGGTTGGTATCAACAACAGAAACTTAAAGAATTTTGAAGTTGATGTAGAGCAATCCATTCGGATGTCTGAAAAAGTAGGAAATGATTTTGTGAAAGTTGCAGAAAGTGGTATTTCAAATATCGATATGCTGAAACACTTTAAAAACAATGGCTTTCAAGGATTCTTGATCGGCGAAAATTTTATGAGAACGGAAGATCCTGGTTTAGCTTGCAAACAATTTATTGAAACATTATAAATGCTGTTAAAAATATTTAGCATTTATAATTTTACGTGGTTTAGGACAGCTGTGACCTTTGTACTTTTTTCCAATATACACATTGCTTTTGGATTTTTTTGAATTCCTGTTAGCACCAAAACTGTCAATACTTAAGAAAGTAAAAGACAAACAAAACACAAATAATAATAAACCTCTCATACATCAATTTTTTAAAGATGAAAATGGGTGATTTGTTACTAAAGTCTTTAGGGAAAAATGTTGTTTACGTAGTGTAAAGTTACACTTTTTATGATGATTTGTCAATTTTCAAATTGAAGATAATATTAATTAGTTCATAGATGTAAAACACTATGAGGAAATTAGAATACGGAAAAGATCAAAAATAACTGTTCTTCATTTTGCGTGCTTTTGAGCATTTAACAGGCTTGCTGTGACCAGGCAAAAGTACTTTTCTTACGCAACTTTTTGATCGGTTTTTAGGTCTTGCAAATGAAGATTGATTTTCCGTTAAGAAGAATAATGTAAGTAATGCTATAATGATGTTAATCTTCATTTTGCTGCAACCATTTTTTTAATAAAATCTGTTGTTTCTCTGAAACGTTTTCGGCAACGGCAAAGTTAATGTTTCTTCGCTTGTCTGCTGTTAACGTAACTTTATATGATTTTATTGTTCCTTGTCTCGAAATCAATACATCTATACTATCATTCACTTTTTTATGAACAAAAGTCTTATTAAAATCCTGTGCCACACGAAAACCATCTATTGCAATTATTTCATCAGATGTATTTAATCCACTTTGATAAGCACCATAATTTTTATCCAATTCAGCAATAATTAATCTTCCTTCTTTTAATTGAGTTAACAATCCTAAATAGATATTGTTTTGTTGAGGTTCTATATTCTGAATGCCAATAACTTCAAAATAAGATTCAACAGGAATGGCTGCAGTTGTGTGAATGTACTTTTGAAAATATGGTGCAAAATCGATATTGCCGATAGAATTAAAAGTTTCCAGCAAGCTGTTTTCTGTTATGCCTTTTGTCGGTTCGGCAAGATAATCACTATATAATTTAAACATTACATCGTCTAAGCATTTTTCGCCGTTTGTTGAGTCCATAATGATAATGTCAAAAATCATGGCAACAACAGAACCCTTCGTGTAATAGCTGATTTGCGTATTGTTAGAATTTTCGTTTCTTCTGTAATATTTGAGCCAGGTGTCATAGCTTGCTTCTGCTAATGTTTGCGTATCAATGCCAGCTGTATTTAAAACACCACTTACATTCTTAGAAACAATATCCAGGAAATCTTCTGGCGAAGTAACACCTGCGCGATAACAAACATAATCATCATAATAGCTGGTTACACCTTCAAAGAACCAAAGCAATTCTGTATAGTTCTCAGCATTATAATTGAAAGGAATTAATGTAGCAGGTGTAATTCGTTTTACGTTCCACAAATGAAAATATTCGTGCGCCAATAAGCTGATTGGACGCTGATAATTTTTCGCATCATAAATCCAACGTGTAATATGGTTTACAGAAGAATGCAAATGTTCTAAACCACCAAAACTGTTGTCAGTATTATGTATAAAAAAAACGTAGTTCTTACAAGGATGCGATCCGAAAATTTTAGTTTCTTCAACAATTATTTTCTTTAGATCAAAGATTAGCTTTTCTGTATTGCAATTACTTTCACCGTAAATAGCTAATTCGTGAGAAACATTCGCTGCATCAAAAAAGTAAGAAATATGATTTCCAATTTCAATAGGAGAATCAATAAGTTCGTCAATATTTGCTGATGTTCTGCTCCATTTATTATTTTCTTTTTGTAGTAATGAAGTTGAAATATTTTTCCAATTCTGAAAAGGAATGATCTCGATTTCGGAAGGCGTATTTTCAAAATCTTTTACGTATAAAAATGTAGAAGCACCATTTATTAAAGCATGCGAATCATCAACAAAATTAGTTCTTACAGAATATTCATTGCAGTAAATTTTATAACGAATAATAATTTCTTTAGAATTTTCATTTTTAATATTCCATGTGTTTTTATCAGTTTTATCAACTCGGGAAAATGTTGTTGACTGCTGACCATCGACTGCCGACCATTCTACAAAATCTATATTCTTTTGAAACTCGCGAATTAAATAGCTGCCTGGTGTCCAGACAGCCATTTGTAAGTTTAATTCATTTGTTGTGATACCAGAAATATGCATTTCTACTTCAGCATAATGTGTGTGCGGTTCAGGAAAGGAAAGCGTGTATTTTATATTCATTATGTTTATTTAAGACGTAAAAGAGTATGTATGTATTGATAAAATATTACAACAGATCTTTCACTAAATGCAAAATTCCAAATGGCACAAGGCACGATAAAAATACAAAAATATATAATATTATTGTACGCTTCGGTGACTTGAAATCAACCAGCTCATTTCCAAAAGATAAATTATCCAACAGCCATAAAATAGTGTAAGTAAAATTACATAGTACTGCATAAATAAGTCCAACGCCAACAGAAGTAAAGAAAAAAGTAGTATCGAACGTCGTACCTCTTTTGATATATAAATTTAGGTCTAAAATAATAATAAGACCAATGATACCTACAATAATATTGTACTTCAGCCTGCGCATTTCCCACCATGTTTTTGATGGTATCTGTTTAGAATCAATTGTTAGCATCAGGTAAGTTGATTTATTAAAAAATATAAAAGATAAGGTAAAAATAAGATAATTAAGATAATCCTAAAAATGATAGTTCTTATTTTGTTATTAAATGTAAGATTGAAAATTCTGCTTATAATGGATTCTATTATCCAAACACCTGATAATGCTAAATTTGAGATAGTGAAATAAATTAAGGAAAAGAACAGGTAAATTAAAAATCCAATCAGTAAATTTTCGCTTCTATAATAGTAGGAATACATGCATATTATAAAAAACACACAAAAATAAATGCACAAATATTTATTAAATAAACTACGCTTACTTTCCCACCAATCTCTTGCAGGAAGCTCCTTTTTTTCATAAAACTCATTGTCTAAAAGTTGCTTGTTCATTTGTTTTTATTGGTAAATCTATATTTGCCACAACAATAATTAGTTGTTGTAACAACTAATTAAATTCCTTTTTTTGATGTATCTTTGTTTGGTAAAAGTAGTAAAAAATGAATAACTTAACATCACAACAAATCATAGCCTTAGAAGAAAAATATGGTGCACACAATTACCATCCGTTACCTGTTGTTTTAGTAAAAGGAAAAGGTGTTCATGTTTGGGACGTAGAAGGCAAACAATACCTGGATTTCTTATCATCTTATTCAGCAGTCAATCAAGGTCATTGTCATCCGAGAATTGTAAAAGCTATGCAAGAACAAGCCGAAGTTTTAACTTTAACTTCTCGTGCATTTCATAGTAATCTGTTAGGCCTATACATGGAATATATCACACAACTTTTAGGTTACGATAAAGTTTTACCAATGAATACAGGCGTTGAAGGCGGCGAAACTGCTTTCAAATTAGCGCGCCGTTGGAGCTATGATGTAAAAGGTGTGGAGAAAGATAAAGCAGTAATTATTGTTTGTGAAAATAATTTTTGGGGTCGCTCTATTGCAGCTATTTCATCATCAACAGATCCATCTTCATATGCAGGATTTGGTCCTTATGTTCCGGGCATCGTAAAAATTCCTTATAATAATTTGGTTGCTTTAGAAGAAGCATTGCAAGATAAAAATGTGGCTGCATTTATGATGGAACCTATACAAGGCGAAGCTGGTGTGGTTGTTCCGGATGCCGGTTACTTAAGTAAAGTTCGCGAGCTTTGTACAAAATACAATGTACTGTTTATTGCTGATGAAGTACAAACAGGCATTGCACGCACAGGCAAAATGATGGCTTGTGATCATGAAAATGTGAAACCGGATATTTTGGTTTTAGGCAAAGCATTAAGTGGCGGCACAATGCCGGTAAGTGCAGTATTGGCAAACGACGAAATTATGTTGTGTATCAAACCAGGTGAGCATGGATCAACCTTTGGTGGAAATCCATTGGCTTGTGCAGTAGCAATGGAATCTTTAAAAGTAATTGAAGAAGAAAAACTCGCAGATAATTCAGAAAAAATGGGTGAGTTGTTCAGAACAGAATTACGCAATTTAAATCATCCGATCATAGAATTAGTACGAGGAAAAGGTTTATTAAACGCAATGGTGATAAAAACAAATGAAGAAACAGAACACAACTGGAATACAGATGGAGAATTGGCTTGGAATATATGTTTAAAAATGCGTGATAACGGATTGCTTGCCAAACCAACACACGGCAATATTATACGTTTTGCGCCACCTTTAGTGATCAATGAAGCGCAGATAAAAGAAGCCGTGAATATCATCAAAACTTCTATAGAAGAATCCGTATCGGTAACAATCTAAATTGTACTATACATTCTTGTAAAATAAAGGAAGGCATCACTTAGTGATGCCTTCCTAATTTAATAAAAAAACCTGTTTGGGAACAGTTACTTAATAAGACGTGATAAGATTCAATAAGGTTGCATACTAGTTTTATTTTACATTAAATTAACATATTGCCTTAGCATGTCTATTAAATCAATGTTGATATGCTTAAAATGTCAAGCAAAATAATCTCACACATTATGAAAACTTGATGTATATTGCAATTGTATTTTAAACCCTAAATCACAAAAAAAAATATTAAAATGTATAGAACTGCAAAAGTTCTGTAGTTGATATTTATTAAACAGAAACATATGAAACCTACCCAAACCTACAACATCGTTTTAGCTGATGAAGACGAAGACGATTATTTTTTCCTGAAAGATATATTGGAAGAAACTAAGCAAGCCACGCTTTATCGTGCGAGAAATAAACAATACTTATTTCAATATTTGGATTCAGCTGCTGTGCCGGACGCGATCTTCATTGGTTTTTCGGAACATAATAATGATGTGCGTGAATGCCTGCGAACCATTCGCAATCAGCCGCAATATCTGAGTGTGCCATTGATAATTTATTCAGACGTGATAAATTTTTCAGAGATGGAAGATATGTATGAAGTTGGTGCGAATATGTATATCAGGAAGCCAACCAGCAGTGAACAGCTAAAGCTATCTATGACGCATTTTATCAATTTATTCCTTAAGAATTATTCAGCTTAAAAAATAAAATAACTTTCAATTTATTGATTAGTTACACAGTTTTCAGTTCATGGCTTTCATGTCTGAAGATTCCTTTCGCATCTGATTTGCCATAATGCACCATTGCTTTAGCAATTTGTTCAGCCTTGATGGATTTGTATTTATTCAACGGACCAATCATTAACGCATTGTATAATGGCGACAGTTTTTGTGCAATGCCTTCACCTAATCTTGATTCATCGCGTTCTCCAATAATTAAGCTTGGTTGTAAAATATGTAAAGCATCAAAATTGAGCTTACTGATATCGTCTTCCACTTCACCTTTCACACGATTATAAAAAACAATGGAACTTTTAGATGAACCTAAAGCTGAAATTAATAAATAATTTTTACCGCCATTTTCTTTTGCGATTTCTGCAACACGCAATGGATATTCATAATCTACTTTCTTAAATGCTTCCTGCGAACCTGCAGCTTTAATAGTTGTGCCTAAGCAGCAGAAAATAACATCAGCTTTGATATCATTCCTGTATTTATCAAGCTCGTCAAAATTCAAAAGAATCTCTTTTAGCTTGTCATGTTTGTCTTCTAATGGTTTTCTTGTTAAAACAATTACTTCACTAAAAAAATCATCTTTCAGCAATTCCTCCAATACCAAACCGCCAACCAAACCGGTAGCGCCAACTAATAATGCTTTTTTTGACATAGTTTTTGTTTTAATGAAATTATGTTATGCTTATAAACTTAGCTATTTTTAGCGAAATAAAAAACAGCAAACTTGCTGCATTATTTGAGAAAAACACAAAATAATATTGATATGATTCTATTCGCAGATTCGGGTTCTACCAAAACAAGCTGGTTATTGTATGATAAAGAGACACAAAGCAAAAAATATTTTGAAACATTAGGTATCAATCCTATCATTCACAAACATGAAGAAATTTATCAAAAAATATTTTCGAACAATGAACTTATAGCAATTGCCAATCAGGTAAATGAAATAAAATTTTTTGGAGCCGGCTGTTCAAGTCCGGAAAGAAATAATTTGGCGGCATCAGCTATCAAATCAATTTTTTCAGAAGCAACCGTGGAAATAGATCACGATATGAAAGCAGCTGCTTATGCAATTTGCGGTAAGGAAGCAGGTATTGCCTGTATTTTAGGCACAGGCTCTAATTCTATTTTTTTTGATGGTGAAACACTGGTAGAATCTTATGCAGGCATTGGGTATATTTTAGGCGATGAAGCAAGTGGTGCTTATTTTGGTAAAGCTATTTTACGTGATTTCTTGTATCATCTGCTGCCAACAGAAATAGAACAATATTTATTAAACGATTTTAAGCTTGAAAAAAATACAATATTTCAGTTAGTATATAAAGAAGCATCACCAAACAGATATCTGGCAAGCTTCGCACCTGTATTATCTAAATTCAGAGAAACAGACTATGCACAGGTTGTACTGCAAAAAGGCTTCACAGAATTTTTTGATTATCATATATCATGCTTTGAAAATTTCCAGGATTACAAGATTGGTTTTGTTGGTTCTATTGCCAACAATTTTAAACCTGAATTGGAAAAAGTAGCCAATGATTTTGAATGTACACTTGGGAAATTTGTTACAAATCCAATAAACGACATCGCAGATTATTTTATTGAAAAGATGTAAGTAGAAATAAGCACAACATATTGCGTATATAAATTTTTACCTCTAAATTTCGCAGTAAAAGATTCTATAATTTTATAAGAAACAATTCAAGAATTATCAAGTGCATAGCATAGAACCATTTTGGAAATGGCGCGATTATTACACCGCTGAAGAAGATGAGAAGTCACCTTTCTATGGTCGTGAATATAGTGAATTTGAGTTCAGTGATAAAATTTATAACTACTATATTCATCCGCAATGGGACAATTTCGGCAGCGAAACTTTGTACCTGAAATTATTATACGTTGATTATAAAAAAGGTGGCGCAATAATAGAATTTATTGGTGAGTGGAACGACTGTACTCAAAATGACATCATGTTTTTAAAGCGTGAAATAGTTGATGTGTTGATAGATAATGGTATTTCTAAATTTGCATTAATAGGCGAAAATATTCTGCAGTTTTTTGGTGACAGGAATGAATATTACGAAGAATGGTACGATGATATAAAAGATAATGATGGCTGGATCATGGCAATCAATTTTCGCGAGCATATTATCGAAGAAATGTATCAAAGCAATATTCATCATTATGTCAATATCAATGAAAAGTACAATGATATCAATTGGCGACAATACAAGCCGCATCATTTAATTGCTTATTTAGATGACCTGCTGATTAAGATTATAGATTAGAATTGTTCGCTATTTGCTGCTTCTTGCTTTTATACTCCATTCAAAATTAAAGTCAACTAAAAGAACACCATCTTTATCATAACCTTTTACATTGCTTGGTATAGTCTGAGGTTTGTTTGTATCAATAGCTTTCTGAATCGTATTTGCAATCAATTGCCCATCGTTACAAATAAAAGTTGTAACACCAACTGCACGTTTAGTAAATTTTCCATCGCAGCCGGTTACAAACATAGAAACGGAAGGTGTTATTTTATGTGTGTACATCTGTACCAATGCACCGCTTGCCATCTCTGCTGCCATACCTAACACAGCCCAATAAGTAGTATTAAATGGATTTTTATTTAAGTATTTATAAGGTACAGTTACTTTACATTGGTCATCATCCAATTCTGTGATCTTTAAACCAGCAATGCTTGCCATTGGCAAAACTTTTAATAAGCCAGCTTTAAAAAATGGTGACAAAACTAATTTACGGTAAGCTTCTTTATTCTTAGTGTTCATTGTAAATATTTTTAAAATGACACAATATAAAAATTTAGAAAGAAAAAATACATAAAACAATCCTACAGAATAATTAGTAAAAAAACTTAATATGAGATATTACCCACAAGTGTAGAAAATATGTTAAATTAGAGTAAGGATTTATTTGTATAGCGCAACAATTTGGTAATAATGGTAATGATTAATGTGGATTTGAAGATCCATATTTCCAATGTGTTGGTTTAATAAAATTGGTATGAAACTTTTTACATTCTTTTCTTTTCTAATATTTTCTTTTTTTTCGTTCAGTAAAAGCGTAAAAGATGATACTATTATTCATCAAATCATTTCGAACTATCAAAAAGCTATTATTACAAAAGATATTCCACTCGCAAAAAATTGTTTTATATCTCAAGATGAATTTAAAGGCTTGGTAGATTATGTTGCAAAGACTCAGCCAAATTGCATTGGTACAGACGAAAATAATTTTTCTACCGAACAAAATGACAAAGCTTTTCTGAGCGTTATTTCTTCAGATATTAAAATTAACACAGTTTTTATTAATAAAATTGAATATAATAATTCTTGTGGCGATTTATTTAATATACCAAGAGTAATCTGTACAGTACAATATAACAACAACAAAACGGTGGAAGTTCCGTTTCTATTAATAAAAACCATAAATGGTGACTTTAAGATCATCAGAAATTTTTTAAATATTAAAATGTTTTCACTATGAATAATGTCTACAAAAAAATTGGATTTATAATAGCCTGCTTAGTAGCAAATGCTGCTTATGCACAGGTTAATTATAATGACGGACCAATAAGACTAAGGGTTTGGGCTCATAAAGTATGGTCTAATGCTAATTGTGGTGATATAGGCGACCAGGAATACATCATTAAAGATATACGTGCCAGAACTTCAAATGTAGCAGGTGGTTTTATAACATCTGCCGCAGGATTAAATCTTTCATTTTGGGGTTCTGAAAACAGGTATTACAATATGTCGCAATTACATGCTGTAAACGTTCCGGGTGGTGTTCCTTTAGATGGAAATGGTTATAGATTATTAGATGTAAGCTATGCAGGAACACAAGTGCCGACACAATTTGAGGTCTACATCGGAAGTGCTTTTGAAAATGATTGTACAGGCGACGGATTATCATGTGGAAGTGGCAGTGAAATGACGTATGAAGGTTGCTGTTGCTTGTTTGGTGTATGTGCTTTAGGCGATGATTATTTATATACCGGTTCAGGTTGGTCAACTGTAAATTTTAGACCAGGACCTGAAGGTCAGATAAACTATACTCAACCTGTTGTTTACCGTCAGGCAGATGAACATTCTTATTCTGTGGTGTATGCTTATCAATGGGATTGGACAGGAAATATAAAACCACTATGCGGAAGTCCGAATTACAAAGATGGACCTATTACTGTAACTACTGAGTTGGTAGGCGTTTTCTCTGATGTAGATTGGGACGGCGGAACTTGTGGTATTTCAGTTGGTGGCGACGAAGATCTAAGAGTAAAAATATTAGCCAAAGATAATCTTTCGGGTTCTTTCGGAAATTTTCCTACAGGAAACGGTTCAGCTATTCACATTGCTCAGGATAGACCTAAATGGAATTCTTTGACGTCAAGTGTTTTTTCTAAAACATATACTATTGCAGATATTAATATGCAGACCGTTGATGTAGCATGGGATTTATGGGAAGAAGACAGCTATGATTATGGCTCTGTTTTTGGAGTTGGACTTAATTGTGGTACTGATGATAACTATGAAGGTTCTGATTATGTCTTTCCGTACCTTTGTGCAAATGGTGATGATGCTCACGTTGTAAGCAGAGTTGGCGCACCAGGTTCAACCGTTACCGTTGGATACACTATAGATTGGCGAGATTCACCACCAAATACTTATAATACAGTAGAAATTCCTGTAAGAATAGGAAGTGGTACATTCCAAAACTGGTTTCTTAAATTTAGATACAGATGGACAATTTCAGCACCAACAGTTTCAATAAACACAGCAGATCAAACCGGTTGCCTTGGCACACCTATTTCATATGCAGCATCAAACGTAACCACAACAAATGCAACTTATTTTCAGTGGCAGGTTGCTGATATTACCAGCAGTGCAGCTGGTACGTGTCCATCAGGTGCTGTTTGGTCTAATGTTTCCGGAGCAGTTTGTTCAAATATAAATTTCCCGCAAATTGCAGGCACCAAAGTTTATCGTTTGGTTGTTTACAACAGAAATGGAAATGGTAGTACTTCTTCATCAGGTGTAAAATATGATTCCGCAGTTTCTAATTGTGTACGTGTTACCTATTTTCCTGCAGCACCACCAATCATCAGTACAGCTTGTGGTAAAACAGTACCTTCAGGAACACCTATTGTATTTTCAGTACCAACACCACCTGCTTCAAACGCTGTTGTTGGCGCTACATTCAACTGGAGCATTTCTCCAACTACAAATGTATCACCAACTACAGCAACGAATACAACCACTTTTTCACCAACATTTACACCTGCAGCTGCAGGCACAACTTATACTGTAACGGTAACCGTAGTAGATGCATGTGCTACTACAAATGCAACTGCTACTTGTACATTTTTAGTATCTACACCATCTTGTGATCAGATATATGTAGCACCGGCTGCTAATGGTGGTAGTGATGTCAATTCAGGCACAGCTTCTTCACCATATGCGACGATTGCAAACGCACTCGCAAATATTTCCGGAACACGTACACATATTCATATTATGGGTGGCGCTACGTATAATAATGAACCGAGATGGACAATTCCTGCAAATGCAGTTATAGATGGTGGTTGGGAAATTGTTTCTTTAGCAAATAATGATTGGAGAAAAAATTCAAGTTTGACTACAACCGTTTATATAAATCCAAGTCAGGAAAATGATGGTACCCAAGGATTTTATCGCGGAATTATATCAGGAGGAAACGGCTGGTTAATGCAGGATCTAACTTTAAATATAAAAAATGGAGCAAATCAACCAAGTGTGTCAGGCACTCAATTCAATAGCAGAGGTTGTACCATATATGGAGTTTATGGAAATGGAACTACAGGTTGGGAAATAAAGAGAACAACTATCAATACAGGAAGTGGTACTAATGGCATTGCTGGTTCTACACCTGCCGGTACAGGCGGTGCCGGTGGTGGTGGTGCAAGCGGCGGCGGCGGCGGTTCAG
>Ga0247804_10000112_pt1 | contig 40372 bp, 31 predicted proteins | sample UWRJL029104C1_FD_181142 | JGI IMG/M metagenome (GOLD analysis project Ga0247804, IMG submission 181142) | Plant litter microbial communities from Arlington Agricultural Research Station in Wisconsin, United States - UWRJ-L029-104C-1 | ecosystem: Environmental > Terrestrial > Plant litter >... | reverse complement strand
AGCATACCAACACGGAATTGACGAGCAACAAGCTCACCTACTAATTTAACGCGACGGTTTGAAAGCGCGTCGATGTCATCGGCAAGCTCTTGAGTATTGTTAAGGCGAATAATTTCCTTAACGATAGCAATAAGGTCGCTTACTTGAAAAACACGGTTTTCAGTAACGTTTGGAAGTTCAAGTCCAAGACGTTGGTTCAATTTGTATCGTCCTACTCGGCTGTAGTCGAAACGTTTGAAGTCGAAGAACATACGTTCGATCATTGAACGAGCATTGTCAACGGTTGCAAGGTCACCTGGACGAAGACGTCGGTAAACCTCGATAAGAGCTTCGTTGGTACCACGTGATGGGTCTTTATCCAAAGTTGCGTCGATGTATTTAACTTCACCAGTATCAACTTCTTCGAAAAGAGCTTTGATGTCGGTAGTTTTGTTGTACCCAAGAGCACGGAACAACGTCGTAACAGGCAGTTTGCGACGTCGGTCGATTTTAACAAAAATAGCACCGTTTGTAGCGGTTTCAAATTCAAGCCATGCACCACGGCCTGGAATTAATTTAGCACCGTAGTTGTTACGGGTAGCAAGGCGGTCAGCTGTGAAGAATACACCAGCAGAACGGATAAGTTGAGAAACAACAACACGCTCAGTACCGTTAATAATGAAAGTACCGCGGTCAGTCATCCATGGGTAGTCACCAAGGTAGATTTCTTGTTCTTTTACTTCACCAGTTACTTTGTTAGTAAGTTCAACTGTGGCGTGAAGTGGAGCATCGAAAGTAAGGTTGTTTTCTTTTGCATCAATTTCAGTTGTCTTAGGGTCTTGGAAAGCGTACTTGCCAAAACGAAGAGCCAGCTTTTGGCCGGTGTAGTCATCGATTGGGTTAAGCTCTGCAAAGATTTCACCGAGACCAGTCTCGACAAACTCTTTCCAACTTTCACGTTGGTGAGTAATTAAGTTTGGTATTGGAAGCGCTGTATCGTCTTTCGTAAAAAAGACACGCTTTGTATCAGGTGTATCTTTAGCCATAAGCTATATTGTCCTCGCATTAGGATTGGGTTTAATAAAGGGTTCTCTTGGCGCCGAAGATTCCCTTAACCTCTGGGGCCTTAAACGAAACTGCCAATTCGTTTTAAGACATAGATACCCAGGGCTACACTACTTCTTAGTAGCTAGTATGCACCCTTTTTGGGAAATATGCAAGGGGTTGGGCAAAGAAAAAGTTTACAATTATTCTTGTTCAGGAACAGGTCCTGGTGTGTGCCGGCCAGCGTAGCTTCGGGCGACAACGTCACCGTAGCCATATGAAGCAACAATGCCTTCAATTTGATCGCGCATATTGTCCGATGCTCGTTCGAAATCATAGCGGTTTAACGTTTCGAGAACTTTGCGGCCATAGGTCACCATAGTAATCTCGTTTCGAGGTTGGAGGTTCACACTCACCTCTTCTTCGTCAATTCGAGTTTCAGCGTACGTTATTCCGGCTAACAAAAAGACTGTACTAGCCTTTTTGTCATCACCTTGAAGTCTATATGAGTGCCTAATCTCTGGCGTAGGTTGCTTTTCGGCCATTACGCCTTATCGACAATCTGGTCAATCAAACCGTACTTCTTCGCTTCTTCGGCGCTCATCCAGAAGTCACGGTCGGCATCTTTTTCAACCTTAGCAAGTTTTTGACCGGTGTTCTTCGCAAGAATCTCATTCAAACGCTGCTTCAAGAAAAGGCCTTCACGAAGGGTAATTTCTTGATCGGTAATTTTACCTTGTGTGCCGCTTGATGGTTGGTGAATCATAATACGGCTATTTGGTAGAGCGTAGCGCTTGCCTTTTGTACCACTTGAAAGCAAGAAGGCGCCCATGCTGGCTTGCAGGCCAATACCGATAGTCTGAACGTCTGGTGCGATTGATTGGATAGTATCGAAGATACCAAGGCCGTCGTATACGCTACCGCCCGGGCTATTAATATATAGCTTGATGTCAGCCTTAGGGTCTTCGTACGAGAGGTAGAGAAGCTGCGCCACAACGATATTTGCGGTGTGTTCATTCACCTCTTCACCTAAGAAGATGATGCGGTCCTTCAATAGGCGCGAGTAAATATCAAAGGCACGCTCGCCGTCGCTGGTGCGCTCGATTACAGTTGGAACTAGATATCCATGTGGCTTATTCATACATTTCCCTCATTTATGTTCTCATTATAAATAAAATTAGCACTCGTTGCAAGTGAGTGCTAATACATTGCATATTTAACAATAATGTGTTATAATGATATCAATCTTTTCACCTATCAATTGGAGCATAATTATGCGAAAGAAGTTCCTTGCAACAAGAAAAAGCCGAAAGTGGGTGGTTGCCATTGCAGCCATGCTCATCCTCGGTAGTATCGCAGCCCTCGCCTTCTCGGAACCCATCGCAACCGACGGGTCGACTCCGCCACCTACCAACTGGTTAGTGGCCAGTAGTCAGCTCTTCGTTTTGATTATCGGTGGCTCAATGGGCCTCGTAGCGATTGCTTGTATAGTGGTCGCTGCACTGTTTGCCGCCATGAGCGTCGTCATCGCCGTCCTCGCGTTTTTGTTCATCAAGTCCGATCGTTACAGGTACACCCTACGTGGCATGTTCCCCGTCTACGATCGTTTCATTGAACGTGTTGGGCAAATTATGTTTGACGCGCTAGTGTGGCCTTCAGATAAGATCCATTCCTGGATCAACGCAGGGTCATAACCCAATGACCCGCAAAACAAAGGGGCCTGAGCTGAAACGCTCGGGCCCCAAGAGCCGATTCGTTCGGCTCTTTTTTCTTTTATTTTTTAGTGGCTGTGGCCAGTAGCTGCAGCTCCACCGTTCAACTCAACGAGACGTTCGATTGTTTTTTCAGTCACGTAGTGGTTAGCAATGTCGCGGCGAACTTCAGGGGTATCGAATTGCTTCAATGTGTCCGGGTTGCTTTCGTATTGTTTACGGTGAATTGCAACGTGTTCGTCAATTTCTTCGTCAGTAGCTGTAATCTTTTCAGCTTTACTTAACTCAGAGAGCACCAAACCGGCTTGGGTACGGCGTTCGGCTGCTGGCTTAACTTCTTTAGTGCGCCATTCTTCTTCATTTGGGAAACCATTAGAAGTGAGGTAGGTATCAAGGTCAAGACCGCGGTATGAAAGGTTCTGGGCAAAGTCTTGCTCGATTGAACGCATTTGGTCTTCAACAAGAATTTCAGGTACGGGGACGGTGCTTTTTTCGATTAATTCAGAAATTAAATCGTCACGAAGCTTTTCGCCAAGTTCTTTTTCTTTTTGAGCAGTAACTTCACGCGTAATGTCGTCTTTTAGCTCTTTTAGGCTTTCGAATGGACCAGCTTTTTTAGCAAGTTCGTCATCGATCGCAGGAAGTTCAAGGGCGATTAATTTTTTAAGAGTCACTACGAAAGTAACTTTTTCACCAGCAAGTTCTTTGGCGTGGTAATCGTCAGGGAAAGCTAGGTCAACGTCGAATTGTTCGCCAGCACTGTGGCCAACGATTGCTTCTTCGAAGCCAGGAATGAATTGGTTTGAACCAAGCTTTAATGTGTAATCGGTACCAGTACCGCCGTCGAAGGCAACGCCGTCTTTCTTGCCGACGAAGTCGATAAGTGTTTCGTCGCCAACTTCAGCAGCACGAGTTACTTCTTGCTTTTCAGCCAAGCCAGTTTGCATGCGGCCAAGAATTTCATCGATTTCACTGTCTTTGATTGAAACCTTGCCAGCCTTTGCAGTTAGTTTTTTGTAGTCACCAAGCTTAACAGCTGGCAAAACATCAACTTCAGCAACGAATTCAAGTGATTCGCCAGGAACGTATTTTGTAATATCAACAGTTGGGCGTTCCAATGCTTGGATTTTTTCAGCCACAAAAGCTTCGGCTACAGCCTTGCTAATCGCATCATCCATTAATTGTTCTTGCAAAGCCTGTGGGTCAACGTGCTTAGCAGCAACGCTTGCAGGTACTTTACCACTGCGGAAGCCAGGGACTTTCACAGAATTACTTAGTTTTACGAGGGCTACTTTTTCAGCATCAGCAAGCTCAGTTGCGTCAACGATAATAGTAACTTGTACTTTGGTCTCAGATAGGTTTTTTACAGTCGTCTTCATTCTTATAATTGTAACAGAGGTGGTTTATGTGAGCAAACCGCCCTACTTAGAAAACTTATCAATAATCTGCTGAACGGTTAGCTTTTCTTCTGTTTCGGTAGAAAGGTTTTTAAGAGTATATTCGCCCTTTTCAACTTCAGATTCTCCGATAAATAGAATGTGTGGAATTAACTTTTTCAAAGCCGTTTTCAATTGTTTATCAAATTTACGGCCAGTAATATCAACTTCCGTTTTAACACCCGCTTTACGAAGTTGAGTTGCAACGTCGTTAGCACCATCAAGGGCTGCGCCAATAACAACGACGTAGATGTCGGTTAATGAGCGATCTTCCGGTATTAAATTGTGAACCGCTAAGAAGTTCTCAATCATAGTGTTCCCTGGGGCCATGCCAACAGCACTTAAAGGTTCGGCGCCGAACAAGCCAACTAGGCCATCGTAGCGACCGCCACCAAATAGTGAGCGATTGTTGTCTGGGTGGGTGTCGAAGGCTTCAAAAACAGTACCCGTGTAGTAATCAAGGCCACGCATTAACGTTGCGTCAAAAATAGCGTTCGTCACATTTTGCTTTGCAAGGCCGGCAAATACAGCTTTAATTTCATCAAGTGATGTTGAGGCTTGTAGCTCAGCAGGAAGTGCTTCGATCGTCTTCGCATCAATCACCTGTTTAATTTTTGGAATCTGCACAGCGGCTTCGTCGCCTAAAATAAGTGTCGCCTGTTCTTCGAAATCTTGTTCGGTAATTTTACCGCGTCGGTCAAACAACTTGGTCATTTGGCCAGCGGCAACAATATCGAGGCCTAAGTACTGTGCCATCATGAAGTGGATAAACTTGCGGTTATTAACCCGAATAACATAGTCGTCTTTGCCAGCACCAAACGCCTTTAAGATACCGTCGGCAATAGTAATAACTTCGACATCGGCCGTAATATCATCAACACCAAACAGGTCGACGTTCAGTTGCCAAAACTCACGCTCGCGGCCACGCTGGGGGCGTTCGTACCGCATAAAGTTAGCGATTGAATACAAGCGAGCCGGGTACGCCAACTCTTGGCGCCGAGCGGCAACCATTCGGCTAATCGTTGGAGTCATCTCTGGGCGAATTGCCACCGTGCGGTCACCGCGGTCGGTGAACACGTAAGTTTGGTCGTTAACCAGCTCATTACCGCTTTTGGCAGCATAAATTTCCAACGGTTCAAGTATCGGTGCGCCGTATTCTTCGTAGCCAAAGCTCTCTACGACAGTGCGCCATGTGTTGAATATATAATTTTGCACCCGTTTTTGTTCAGGATAATAATCGCGGGTACCTTTGTAGGGTTGTGAGGAAAGTGTTGCCATATTAGGTTTATTGTCCCATGTTACAGGGGTTGGCGCAAGAGCTACGTGCTATCATCCAGCATATTAATACGTTTCATCGCCAACCATTGGTCATTGCCAATTACACCTTGAGTATGAATGCTCATCAAGTGCTTTGGGCCTAGCTGCCGATACATCTGGCCGTACTGCTCAAGTGCCTCTTGCTGAAACTCTGGCGTTATTGGAACAGACGAATTTATACGCGCGAATACCGAGAACATCGGATCGGCCCGGTCTCTACCCGAGCTCGCTTCTGTCTTGAAAATATTTTTTGTTAACCGAGTGAGCGTATATAGAGCCAGCTTATTTTGGACACCAAGCAAAATATCAATATTATTTTCATTAATATTTCTAATATCGATATCCGGAGTAATCTCGAACGAGCGCATCGGACTATCGTCTATCGCCTTACGTGCCTTAATAAGATCTGTCGTGTATGCGTGGTTGGCATGCGAGTAGCCGTCAAGTGCTAACATAGCGAGAGATTTAATCTCAGGACTTGATTGTAGCCGTCTTGATTCGGGTGGTACAAAAAGTTCTAGGGCCCTTCCAAGCTGCTCGCTCGGTCGGAAAGAGTGTCGCAGGACGTGCACCAGCTGAGGCACTTGTCGAGGTTCTTCCATGCCCTAATTATCGCACGCTACATCTAGCGGGTCAAGAAATGTTGTTGTACCCAGGCGTACATAGCAATACCAGCAGCAACGCCAACATTTATAGAGCGTGTTGAACCAAGTTGTTCAATCATAACGGTATGCTTTGCAACGGATAATAATTCTTTACTAAGGCCTGGACCTTCGGCTCCGAATACAAGTACAGGCTTGTTAGGTAATGCTACGGAAGACAGCTCTTCAGCACCTTCAACAATATCGACAGCGATAATTTCACGCGCTTCTTTATCCATCAAAGCCTTAAATGCTTGAACGTCATCATGATACAGAATATTCATATAAAGGTCAGTCACCATCGCGCCGCGCTTGTTCCATTGCTTGCGACCAATAATGTGTACACGTTGAATATTAAAAGCGTTACCACAACGAACAATTGTTCCCATGTTGTAGTCACGGGTTAGGTTTTCAATGGCAATTTCAAGCGGTAGCCGGGTTTTATCCAGGTCTTCTTTAATTGCACTCACCTTCCAGTAGTGATATTTATCAAGAACATTGCGGTCGTCGCCTTTTGCGAGGAGTTCTTTATCGAAATGAGCGTCAGTAGGCCACGGTTGAGGGTGCGGGCCAACACCAATAGGGGTATTTTGCATTAGCTTATTATAGCTTACTTGGGCCGACTATTTATCTATATAAATGTAATAACCAATGGAGCGCTAAGACTTGGGTTCGCATAGATACCATCAATGGCGGCATTTCCAGAAGAGATAGTTACTAACGAACTACCATTAGCAACTAACGCCTTAAACGTAATACTACAAACACGAAGCACACCTGAAATGCCCGAGGCTTGTAATTTTGCGCGAGCGACCGTAAGCGTGCCAGCATTATCAACTTCTTGAATAGTGCTATCAAACGCCGATGTCGAACTATCAAAGCCAACCAACTCGAGCTTAGCGCTATCGTAAGAGACATTCATTTCAACGACGGTGATAGGTTTTGGCGAATTAATAAATAAAGTCACAACAATAGTATTGTTCTGAGACACAGATGCAGTTTTTGGCTGAAGGTATATCACTCCTGTAGCGCTTCGTTGGAGTCGTTGTGCGATAGCAACCATGATGCGCCTACCTAGTAATTCTGCCCAGCGACAAAACCAAACCATTCGCCGCTAGCCGTACAGGTAAACGAGAAGAAATCTCGCTTACCGGCAGTCGTTGTTACAACGGGCGCAGTGCCACTTGGCCAAGCAACCGATACTGGCCACGTGGCCGTAAAGCCGCCACTACCCTGTGTCAGTCGTATCGTAAAGCTCTTACCGGCAGTAGCCGTAGGAAACGTAAACGTACAGTTCGCAGTCAAAGTAATGTTATGGACCGTCGCGGTCGAGACGTCAGGGATCGTCTGGGCTGCGCCCGAAGTCGCGACAGTGCGAACAGTTTCGATTAAATAGGATGCAACGGGGCCATTTTGCCACTTTTGAGTGCTCGTATTATATACAAGTTGCTCATTTAAAGCTGGCGTATTTAACGCTACATCAGTCGAGCTACTTATCGAACCTGAACCACCACTTCCAAAACCCATACTTCCTCCAAACATTGTCGTCGTTGATTGTATATGTGGCCACTATACAGCTTATCCTAATGTATATGCAAGTTTTATTGTTGTTTTAAGAAAATTAAAAGACCTTCAAAGAGGTCTTGTAATTTTGGTGCGGATAAGAGGACTTGAACCTCCACGTCCTTGCGGACACTAGCACCTGAAGCTAGCGCGTCTACCAATTCCGCCATATCCGCATACTATCTGCGCGCGGCGCGTCTACGATTATCCATAGGGCCGCCATATCCGCATGCAGTGCTCACGAATTATAGCAACTTTACTAGTGTTTGTTAAGTAATCAAGTCCGATGGGTCGTAGCTAGTACGGAGGTCGGCGACAAGGGTACGGATGTCGTTCTTTTGCTTAACACCAGGGTTGAGGGTTTTGAATGGGTCAAAGATTGCACGAAGTTGGTCGTACAAATCAACATGAGCCGGGTCGAGTGTCGACCAGGCGGCGTTGGCTTTCAAGCGGCCCTCTGCGCCATCGCTCGCAAATGCACCGCGGCAGCTATCGACTAGGTTTGCATACTCAACAAGAAGTTTGAATAGTTTTTGCTTGTCGCCTACTGAATCGAGTTTCAGAATTGGGAATACTTCATATGTGCCGTTAATGGCGTTAAGAGCTAGTGGCATTTCTTGGTGGTGTTTTTCTGCAAGCGCCTTAAAGCCCTCTTCGAATTCTTCACGGCGGTCAGCTGGTATATATGAACCATCAAGAAGAGGGATGGAGATCGTTTCGTCAGTCGCGCCCAAGTGCAAGCTACGAGTAATGCCTGTAATAACGTCAAATTCTTCTTCGGCGCGCTCGGTAGAATCGACAGCTCCAAGGCTAGCCTTCTTCAAAAGCTTGCGCAGTTTCTTCAGCTTGTTTATTTGCGCCCGGTCGCTAATGTCGTTGAATCGAACATATACCACAGCACCAATTTGACTAACGTCGCCCAAAGCGGCAAATTGAACGCCTTGCTTGTGCGCACGGCGGAATAGTTCACCTTCGTAAATCATGAGTTCAGTCGGCTGTAACTCACTAATGCGGTCGGAAAGGTCACGGCCATTCTGTAGTGAGTCTACGACAATTGCCACGTGGGTATTATCGTTACTGAAGTAATCAGCTTTAATAACAATTTCAGAAATAATGCCAAGCGTACCCTGGCTACCGATAAACAATGAGGTTAGGTCAAATGAGCCATCCTTAGCTTTAACAGAGGCAATACCTTTATAACCTGTATTGTCGGGGGTAGTGTCTTCGCGAATTTGCTTAATAAGCGCTTCGTTATCTTCAAGTAGTCCCTCAAGCTTTCGATAGATTTCACCTTCAAACGTCTGAAGGCCGAGCTTTTTGCTTAAATCACGTTTGCTCAGCTTGCCTGTTTCAATCAAGTCACCATTAGCTAGCACAACTTCAAGCTTTTCGAGTGCTGTCGCAAGTGAGCCGTTGACGCCTAGGCTGTCGTTAGCGATAACGCCACCAACGGTAGCCGAACGGTTCTCGCGGCGCTGAGAGCCGACCAAGGCCAGGCCTTGCCATTTCAAGGCAGCATCAACCGATTCGAGGCTTGCGCCAGGCTGAACATGGACCAAGCGATCCTTTGGTGCTAATTGAATAATGTCATTTAAGTAGGCTGAGGTGTTAATCAGAACGCCCTTACCGATAGCTGCGCCAGTAGTGTCACCGCCAAAGCCGCGACTGTAATAGGCAAAACATGACCCTTTTCGGCTAGCTGCCAAGAAAAACGTGCAATTTTGCGTACATCGTTTGTAACCCTAGGAAACGCGACAATTTCCGGTGTAATAGTAAGTACACTGGCATCGGTAGAAAACCGTTTACGAAGCGCTTTTGAGCTATTCACTTCACCAAGTAAATGTTCGTTCAGATAGACTGCAATTTTATTCATTTCCCCGTCCCTGTCAATTTTGGTTCGATCTTGATTCTATAATAGCACAAGCATAACATCTAAAAGAGGCTATTTTCTAGCTCTATATGCTTTGAAAGCACGGATTTTCTGGTATAATGATACCTAATGCGCTCGGGGTGGATTACGTACTATTCGTAGACACGCTAGCGTTTTGACAATCTATGTATGCGCGCGTGGTGGAATTGGTAGACACGCTAGCCTTAGGAGCTAGTGCTTTCGGGCGTGAAGGTTCAAGTCCTTTCGCGCGCACCAAGATATGATTAATAGCCTTAACTTAGTTGAGGCTATTTTCTATTGGCGAAAACGTCGCTGACAAAATTCTTAAGCTAGGCTGTATATTCGTTTATTAGTCTGGTATAATTTTGTGTAATTATGAACCGTATATTTACGACGATACATACTTACAGACTACCCATTGCGGTTGGGGTTGCCTCGTTTGCTATTGTTGCATGTATCATATTCGTCGTGACACTTAATGCCGCTACCAACACTAACCTAGAGGCCGAATCTGGCACACAAACTAACGTCACTCAAGTATCAGACACATCCGCCTCCGGCTCGACTGCAATAAAATTTGGCCCGGTCAACACTGACCCCCTCACCTGCGATTACAATGCAACGACAGCAAACTTCTCCACCCAATTATCGGCAGCAGCAGCCGGAAAGGTAATCTGCCTTGCCTCTGGAAGCTATGGAACATTCACAGGAACAGCCAAGGCGGTTACAATCACCAAGCAATCTGGCGCAACGCCATCCATGTATTTAGAGTTTAGATCCGGCGACAAGGATTTCACCATCGACGGCTTAGCCATTACCGGCGGTGACGTAGTTGGTAATTCTGGCAACTATTCGGATACGAACAATCCAAAAAATATTACGATTAAGAATTCTACATTTACCGGCGCACTACAGTTTGAATACATCGCTAACTCTAACATTCTCTTAGACTCGAACACGCATAATAATATAGACACCAATAGTACCTGCACCGCATCCCCTGCCCGGATTCACTTTTCATACTCCGGCAATACCACTTCCGGGGTAACTATCCAAGATTCTTTATTCGAAGGTGGCAACACTGATGGCATCCAAGCAGGCACGGGCTTTACGGCACTACGCAATGAGTTTCGCAATATCGATGAAAAAAGTGCCGACGACTGCTCTCACACCGACGCAGTTCAGCTACTGAGTGCTAACGGTGCAATCTTACGAGGAAACTACATCCACCACTCAGCAGATGGCATCGTTGCCTATGACGGTGTATCAAACGTGACGCTTGAGTATAATGTCATTGACCTTGTTGGTGGGCGCAACGGAATAGAATTATACTCTGACACTAACTCTATTATTCGCTACAACACGCTCGTAAAGCGTAGTACTTGTGAATACAGTGGCATGTGTGGACTAGTGGACCTGAACCATAAAACCGTCGACCCAGCGGGTAGCGGTACGGTTGTCGAGAATAATATCGTCATGGCTGGCATCAACCTCAACAACGGATCGACTGCTTCAGTAAACCGAAACAACATGTTCGTCAGTGGCGCATCTGGCAGCAACTTTAACGGCACTCCTGTTTTCACAGGCGGGGCTAACCCAACAACTTGGGCTGGCTATTTCCTTACAGCAGGCTCACCAGGACTCACCAACGCTACTGACGGTGGCAGGGTTGGTATCCGCAATTTCTAAATAATTGACTATGAACGAATTTTAGTAATAAGACGCAAGTTCGAAACGTATTGCGCTGCATTCACACCAGCGTGTGAAGATAAGTAGTTCATGTGCTTATCGATAAATGACAAGTGGCCGTCTTCAGAAGCTGGAGAATAGGTTGATACGGTCTTGTATCCCTTATCTTTTTCCATTTCTAGTAAAGCTTCATGAGCTGCAATCCCCTCTGCAGAGGTTAGGAAATCTTTGGCCCTTTGGGTTGTGTAGACTCTAGAACTATTCACGGTATGCTTTCTGGTTATCGGCAGTATTGCTTCTATTATGCGCCTTGTTGCGAAAAAAACCTAAAGTTCAGGTTATTATTCAATAGAATACAGCCAACTTTAATAGGTGTTATTCATTAAATAATGGATTTTTTCTGATATTAGGCTTATTATTTAGTTAACTTACTTAGGAGGTAACATGGCTAAATCTTGGACTAACTTGACGCGACGAGAAAAAGTAATCGGAGTGCTCGTTTCGGTGTTTGCGGTTTTTGCAATTAGTGGCGCAGCAGGCGCAATCAACGGCAGCCCTACGGCTCAGCCTGACACCAAACAAACTCCATCACAGGAATCGAAGGTTAACACCGGCCCAAGCATCACCTATAAAGAAACCGAGGAGACGCAAGCAATCGCCTTCGACAAAACCTCTAAAGAAGATGGCGCCTTGGCCAAAGGAACTACCTCAATCACTACAGCAGGTGTAGATGGTATTAAGACCATCACCTATAAGCTAACTCTTACAGACGGAGTTGAAACCAACAAAGAAATAGTCAATGAAACCGTCACCAAGGCGCCTGTCGCAGAAGTAACCTCAATCGGCACATACGTCGCGCCCGTCGCTAAAAAGGCTACTTCAAAATGCGACCCCAATTATTCTGGGTGTGTACCTATCGCAAGCGATGTCGACTGCGGTGGCGGTAGCGGCAATGGGCCCGAGTATCTGTACGGAACCGCTTCAGTTATCGGTTCCGATATCTATGATTTAGACCGTGATGGCGATGGGACCGCTTGCGAATAGGGACCGTTCAGCAAACCGATACCTACTAAAGTGTATCGTCCCCAACCTTATGCTCCTTAGGCAAGCCAACGAAAGCGATAATTGCTGCACCGAAGATAATAACCGCCGCTACCAGTGCCGCATGTGTTAGGCCGCTCATAAAAGCATCCTTCGCAGCATCGGCTACACCACCAGCCATCGGGCCAAGCTTGTCGGCAACTTGCAACGCAACCGCCAACGAACTTTCAAGCCCGTCTTTAATTGGTCCGACAAATTTCGCAGCCGTCTCACGAATTTCATTTTCGTACGATGCACTTAGTACAGCACCAAGCACGGCAACGCCTAGAGCGCTTCCTAGCTCGCGCGTGGTGTCATTCATTGCTGAACCCATTCCTGAACGATTTCGTGGCACTGAGGCCATCAGAATGTTCGTTCCTGGTGTCATAGCGGCTGAGATACCCGCCATCATAACAATCATGGTGCCAAATAGGTGCCAGTAGGTCATGTCTTTGTTCCAGGTGGCCATAACGAGGAATGCCGCAGCGGTCATAGTAAGGCCAATAGCAATAACATTTCGCGCACCAATCTTCTTAACTACACTTGGAATAAATGGACCAAGCGCCATCATTGGCAGCATTAATGGAATCATCAGAAGCGAAGATTGTAGCGCAGAATAACCCAAGATAAGTTGAAGGAGCTGGCTCATCGAGAAGAATACTCCAGACATCGCCAAAAATACCAACGTTAATGTCAGGCTCGATACCGCGAAGGCACGGTTCTTAAACAGGTTCATATCTAGCATCGGTGACTTCGAACGCTTCTCCCATAGAACGAACAATACAACCGCTAGAAGTCCGCCAATAAGGCTCGCTAGTACAAGTGGCTCCGTAAGACCCTTTGAAGGAGCCTCGGTCACGCCAAATACAATTCCGAAGATAGCGATCGCCGAAAGCACACCACCAGTCCAGTCGACTGGTGACTCTTTTTCGTCTTTTGATTCGTGAGTGAGCGCCTGGTTGGCGATCAACCCAACAATAGCAACAACTGCACTGAAGTAAAACAGTGAGTGCCACGTAAAATGCTCAAGCAAGATGCCGCTGACGATAGAGCCAAACATCATACCAATACCGGCGACCGCACCCCAGATAGCAACCGCTCGGGCACGTTGTCTACGAGGGAATGTATTGTTAATAATTGACAGTGTCGTTGGCATCACAAAGGCGCCACCGATTCCCATAATGATACGAGCGATAAGCAACTCAGTTCCGTTGTGTGCAAAAAAGCCAGCGTATACAGAGCCGGCCACAAAAATACCAAGCCCAATCTGCATAATAAGTTTTCGGCCGTAACGGTCACCCACTGCGCCGGAAATAAATAGCAGGCTTGCGAACACGAGTGTATACCCATTCACAACCCAAGTAAGGTCAAGCTGCGTAAGGCTCAGGTCAATTGCCATCTTTGGCAAGGCCATGTTCATACTGGTATTCGCCAACATTACGCCCAAGAGTGTCAAACACATAGCGGCAAGAATCCACCATCGGCGGTGGTACGTTTGAGGGTCGATGCCGTCAAGCTCTTTTTCGGTCATAGTTTTTTGGACAGGTTTAACCTGCCGTTGTTTCATAAATCTCACAATTGATTCCTTTTTATTTATGGCGTTTCAGACAGAAATCGCCAAATTACTAGAATAAGTATAGGATTTAACCTCAAGAACGTCAATGACGGTTGAATTTACAACAACTATGCGCCTACGGAGCAGGTACCGATTCTAGCTCTATCTCGCAGGCGGTTATTGGAGGGTCGTCTTGCAACGCATAAGCCCACGCACCTTCGATTCCACAGTCTGTATCTTTTCCCTTCAGTGCATACTGAATTGTGCGCGCCCAGCCAGTGGGTGATATCTCATTCGGCACGGTGTCGATTCCATAGGCCGCACCAACAAAAGTCTCTCCATTAATGTTAAGGATCAATGACGAAACCGAACTACCTTCTCCGATCTTTCGCAATTCTTCATTAAACGCAGGGTCTTCGTACGTTGGAACGCCGGTAATAATTCCACAATATGCATCAGGGTATCCACTTCCCAGGCAAACCATAGCAATGTGTTCGTTAGCAATCTCTCTGGTAGTTTGCGGATATTTTTTAAAGAACGCCTTGTAGGCCTCGACTGTATCTCTGTACTGTACGACACCAGCAACAATTTGCGTATTATAGGCAGTTTTTTGGACGCCGCTATATCCAACAAGTGTTATCGTCGCAATAATGGCAATAACAATAATCACAATAATTAATTCTACAATCGTAAACCCAGCATGGCTAAACTGATGTGATTTTCTCATTAGTTTATACTGTACCGCTCAACGAATGAATGGTCAATATTAATTATGCTTTAAGAATTATACAAGTTCCTTTTACAAACCAAAAGGACGCCTAAGCGTCCTTTCGACGGTAAAAGGCTAGGGCCGCATCTCCGTAACTACGAATGTCCACCACAACATCTCCTAATTCGGTGGGCACCTCACCTCTACCTGGATATGATAATACCATAAGCCCATTTGGTTTTAATAGTCCTAATAATTCAAGGGCTGTGGATAACTGCGGATCGTGATACGGCGGGTCGGCGAAGATGATATCGAAGTCCTCGCCTTCATAGGTACTCAACCAAGCCGAGACGTTTGCGCGACTTAAGTGGGCGCGGTCTTCTTCGCGTAATAATTCAATGTTTTTAGCAATCACTTTTTGGGCAATACGGTCTTTTTCAACAAACACCGCCTCTTTTGCTCCCCTACTGAGTGCCTCTAGGCCTAAAGCGCCACTACCCGCAAAGGCGTCCAGCACACGCGCGCCGTCAACTTCGCGACCAATGCTATTAAAGATAGCGCCACGAATACGCTCACTCATCGGGTGAGTTCGGCGCGTGCCGGAGCCTTTAATAATGCGGCTGCCGTGCCATCCGGCAATAATACGAATATTCACTAAACTTTACCCTTTTCGGCAGCATACCAGGCCAAGCAGACATTCTTCATAATCAACGGGATAAGTTGCTTACGAGACATATTCGCCAGGTGCACCGACCAGCCAGTTTTTACAAACTCTTGATAGGTGCCCATGTCGTCAATTTCTTTGATAGATTCCATGAAGTAGTTAATGTAGCCTTCGCGCTCGATGCGTTCGAAATCTTCGTCAGTAATGCCGATAGTTCTAAATTGGGCAACGGTCAGCGAAGAGGCGACACCCATTTCGTAAAACAAGTGTGCGCTAAATACACCTTTAGTACCCCAATACTCCCAGTTCTTGCTGAGGCTGTCGCGAGCACTTGAGCCTTTGATAATAATTTTGTCGGATGTAGAATCGCGTTCGTGGTGAGCCTTGCCCCATAGTTCTTCGATTTTTTCAGCCAATGGCACATGGTGAGCTGGAGTAAGGCCGTCAACAATCGCGTGTGAAAGCCAAGCCGCCTCAAAGCCCGACCGAACTTCGTCTTCTTTTTCCAAGGCAACCGATAAATTGTACAGATGGTCTTGAATGACTTTTACAAGTGGGTCATCCTGGGCAGCTTGTGGTGAAATAAAGTGCCACGGCTCATCGACCGAAGGACTTTTGCTTTTAATGCCGTCTGGGCCGTTCTTGCCTTCAAAGTGCAAAATAGTCTTGATGGTCGGGAAAAATGGCGTGCGGCCTATGCGATGAACGAGCTGTTTTTTGGCAACTCTATCAATACGTTGATGAACGCCGACGAGGTTTCCTGAGTGGTGTCTAAAAGTTGTTCCTGAATACATATAATTTTTAGTTCAATGTTGTAAGCCTTTGATAGACCTCAACTTGATGCGCTAACTGAGTATAGTGTACCAGACTGTCACCCGACTTAGCGAACTGGGCGGCTGCTTTTTGAGCCCTTGCGATGAGCTTCGTGTCACCAAGCGTAGCCACCTGTAGGTTTAGGGCGCCGTGCTGTGCTCGTCCATAAATCTCGCCCGGACCGCGAAGCTTAAGGTCGACTTCGGCCAAATAAAAGCCATCTTCGCTTTTTTCGATTTCCTTAAGCCGTTGAGATGGCGCGTTTGAGCCGCTTGGCACGATGTAACAGTAGCTTTGGTGTTCACTACGACCAACACGCCCACGTAACTGGTGAAGTTGCGCCAACCCAAAACGGTCACCATCTTCAATCAGCATAACGGTGGCATTTGGAACATCAACACCCACCTCGACAACAGTCGTACTAACCAGCACATCAAGCTCGCCCCTTGAAAATGCCGACATGACAGCGTCTTTTTCTGATGAAGGCAGCTTGCCGTGTAGCAATCCAATGCGACGGTGCTTAAATACCGAGCCTTGCAGGCGTTTGTATTCGGCCTGAACGCTTTTCAATTCGTTCTCCGGGTTGCTATCGATAAGGTTACAAATTACATACGCTTGGCGACCGAGCTTAATTTGCTCGTCTATTAATGTATACAGTTGCGCACGGCTATTTGGCGACCAGATTTTGGTGATAATCGGTTTGCGGTTTGCAGGCCGCTCGTTCAATACCGACACATCCAACTCGCCGTACACCGTCAAAGCTAAGCTCCGAGGGATTGGCGTTGCAGTCATAGCTAGTAAGTGGGGCATTTTTTCAGATTTTTTTAACAGTTCCTGCCGTTGAGCCACGCCAAAACGATGCTGTTCATCAATCACAATAAAGCCAAGCTTATTAAAGGTGACGGTTTTTTGAATGACAGCCTGGGTACCGACGATCACATCGACACTGCCGTCACGAATTGCTTGATAGAGGGTTTCGCGCGCCTTCCCTTTTACACTACCTGTCAAAAGACCAACACTAACATCGAATGGAGAGAGCAGCTTATCAAGCGTAGCTGCATGTTGATTAGCTAGTATTTCCGTTGGTGCCATCACCGCCGTTTGAAAACCTTCATGGGCTGCCTGGCGAGCTGCCAAACCGGCTACAACCGTCTTACCTGAACCTACATCACCTTGAAGCAGGCGGTTCATCGGTGTTTCCTTTTCAAAGTCCTGCAGAATATCCCAGGCGGCAATGCGCTGCGCGCCGGTTAACTTAAACGGCAGATTTTCGACGAATGTTTTAACAATTGGCTGCTCGAAAGGTATCTTCCAGCCATCTAATTTAGCATTTTCAATTCGGTTCAGCTGACTGGCAAGCAAAAGCTGAAATAATTCTTCAAAGCCAAGCCGCTCACGTGCCCTTTCGATATCTTCACGAGTATTCGGAAAGTGCATTCCTAGTAATGCGTCGCCATAACTAATGAGCTTTTGCGATTTTACGACGCTTTCAGGCAAGGTTTCTGGAACCATCGTCATAAGTGGGCGCAGTTCGTTAAGAATTTTACGCACTAAGGTCGTTTTTAGCCCGGCTATTGCCCGATAGGTTGGCAGAATGCGATCAGTCTGCACTGGCATGTCACTTGCCTTCTCGGCGCTTGGGTTTGTTAATTGATACTTGTTATAGCTAAACTCAAAGTCTCCCGAAAAGAAAAACTCGCCACCGTCTTTCAGTTGCTTTTCACGATACGGCTGGTTAAACCATACAGCCTGTATTTTGCCGCTATCATCCACTAAGGTTGCGGTTGTAACCCGCATTCCCCGCCGAACAGGGCGCGTACTTACCTTTTCGCAGCGCGCTTTAACAGTCACTTTACCTGGCGAGATGTCAGCAATCGAAGTGACGTGCGAAAAGTCGTCGTACGTGCGCGGTAGAAAGGTGATTAAATCACCAACCGTCAGAATGTTGGCTGCAGCAAATTGAGCACCGGTCTTCTCGCCGACACCTTTTACTTTTTCAAGCGAAGTAGCTAAGTTCATATCCTTATTCTAACGAACAAGGATGAAGTTGTTCTTACCTTTTTTGAGTAACGCGGTTGAATTGACAATAAAGTCTTCAGTAGCCTTTTCGCCATTCATAGAAACCGCACCGCCATCAATTAAACGTTTCGCTTCGCCATTACTAGAAGCATTGCCAGATGAAACTAATGCATCAATAAGGCTTGAGCCAACAGTTACGGTTGGAATTTCGCCAGCTAACACATTCAAGTCATCGTCAGTTAAGTCGCCAAACGAACCGCCGCCAAATAATGTAGCCGTTACACGCTCAACACTCGCCGTTCGGTCTTCACCGTGAACGACCTTTGTTACTTCGCGAGCTAAGGTTTTTTGAGCTTGACGAGCACCAGGATTTTCGGCAACTTGGCGTTGCATTTCAGCGATTGCAGCTTGGTCGAGTAATGTATACACCTTAGCGTACTCAGTCACGCCTTCATCATCGGAGTTTAACCAGAATTGGTAGAATTTAAACACGCTGGTTTTCTTTTCGTCTAACCAGATAGCACCGTCTTCAGTTTTGCCAAACTTCTTACCTGTGGCTTTGTTCATAATAAGCGGTGTCGAGTAAACGTGTGCTTCACCACTTTCAATACGTCGAATCAAATCAACGCCAGCAATCGAGTTACCCCATTGGTCAGCACCAGCAACTTGAAGTGTCACACCGTGATTACGGTACAAGTGCAAGAAATCGTAACCTTGGATAAGTGAGTAGCTAAATTCGGCGTAGCTAATACCAGAGCCATCCTCACCAAGGCGAGATTGCACGAATTCACGCCCAAGCATCTGACTGAGCGGAACGTGCTTACCAATATCTCGCAGGAAATCCATAAAGTTGATGTTTTTAAACCAGTCGTAGTTATCAACAATATCAAAAGGCTTGCCTGCGAATACAGTTTTGTATTGTTCAGCAATAGCGGCTTTATTTCGAGCAATATCATCAAGACTCAATAAGTTACGCTCATCGCTTTTGCCATCCGGATCGCCAATCATGCCCGTAGCACCGCCAACTAGTAAGAAGGCTTTATGGCCAGCATCAATGAAGTGACGCACCATCATAGCCGCCGCTAAGTTGCCGATAGTCATACTATCCGCACTAGGGTCAACGCCAAAATAGAAAGAAATCGGACCCTTATCAAGTTCGGTAATATCGGTATAGGTCATTTGGTTAACAAAGCCGCGCCAGGTTAACTCTTCAGATAGGGTCATGCCATCTCTCTTTCTCTTTAATTACCTTGGTAGTATAGCAAACTTCGATTGCGTTCTTCAAACTTCTCATGAGTGCACCCGGACAGATCTTCTTCACTTCTCACGGGTAGACCGTTACACGCCCATAAAAATCGCTCCTGGCTGATTTTTATGGGGTTGCACTACGCTTTGAGTCTACCCTTTGAGAAGTGAAGAAGGTCTGTTCGGGGCGTCATCAGGCCTCGCATGAATATGCCCAGTCCGATTTCAACTCCTGCACTAAAAACAGACTAAGGGCGTAGTGCAACCCTTAAAAAATCAGCCAGGAGCGATTTTTTAAGGCGTGTAACGGTCTGTTTGTGTGCAGGAGTTGAAATCGGACTGGAGGCATTCCAAGAAGTTTAAAGATGGCCTTAAAATAAGTTTTGCATCAAGTAAACAATGCTATACTGGATGAAGATATTGCTTATGGGAATGAGGATTTGTGAGTAAGAAAAAAAAGACGCGCGCACTGAGCGTGTATTCCAACTTAACGCAAAAGCGAAAAGTTAAAAAAGACGCCAATTCAAGGCGTAAAGCCGAGTACTTAGCAACGCTACCTAAGCACCCCGTCAAGAGGTTCTTTTACCGTATGCACCCGAAACGTTTTTGGGCGTATTGGTTTAGCAAAGAAGGTGCAATTATGGCTCTTAAGATTACTGGTATTGCGGTATTACTGGTGGCTCTGTTTGTGGGTGGCTTATTCGCCTACTTCCGAAAAGACCTCGACCAAATTCGCCCAGGCGAAATTGACAAGCGGGTTCAATCGACGGTTACTACGTACCTCGATCGTAACGGTGAGCTACTCTGGGAAGATAAAGGCGATGGCAACTATAAGCTAGTCGTTAAAAGTGAAGAGCTCTCAACCAACCTCAAAAAAGCAACCGTTGCCATTGAAGACCGTGATTTCTTTACCCACAGTGGTGTAAGTGTTTCCGGTACAGCCCGCGCTACCTTTAATAACTTTACCGGTGGCCAAGTACAGGGTGGTTCAACCCTTACGCAACAACTAGTGAAGCAGGTATTCTTTGCCGACGAAGCATCCGACCGTGGCTTTGGTGGTATCCCTCGTAAAATTAAAGAGCTCATTTTAGCAATTGAAATTGAGCGCATGTACGACAAGGACCAAATTCTTACGCTATACCTAAACGAGTCTCCTTACGGTGGCCGTCGAAATGGTGCTGAATCTGGTGCGCAAACATACTTCGGTAAGTCAGCAAAAGACCTAACCTTAGCAGAAGCATCATTCTTAGCCGCAATTCCACAAAACCCGTCAGTCTACGACCCTTACAATGTCGCCGGCCACGAGGCGCTCATTAACCGTCAGCAGCTTGTATTGAAGGCGATGCTCGAAGAGTCAATGATTACTCAAGCGCAATACGACGAAGCTCTCAAGGTGCCTATCCTCGACAGTTTACGGCCTCAAGAAAGCCAGTACACCAATATAAAAGCCCCTCACTTTGTTCAAATGGTTCGTTCACAACTCGAGCGAGAACTTGGTAAGGCAACTGTTGGACGAGGCGGTTTAACGGTTAAAACAACCCTCGACCTTCGTATCCAAACCAAACTCGAAGAAGCAATGACAGACATGTTTGGCTCAACAACACCAGTCTTAGCCGGCTTCACCAATGGTGCGGCGACCGTTGAAGATTCCCAGACAGGCCAAATTGTAGCCCTCATGGGCAGCCGTGACTTCAACTACGAAGGCTTCGGGCAAGACAATGCTGCAACCGCATACATCCAACCGGGTTCGTCGGTAAAGCCACTCGTATATGCTGAATTGTTTGAACAAAAACCTACTGGTGCAGCTAACTACGGTAGCGGTAGCATACTTGTTGATGAGCCTATCGACAAAATCTATGGTGCGAACCTTCAAAATGCCGACCGTACCTATAAAGGCAATGTCACTATCCGAACAAGCCTCGCAACTTCTCGTAACGTTCCAGCGGTAAAGGCAATGTTCATCTCTACCGTACAACCAACTCTTGATACCATTCATAAGATGGGTGCAAAAAGTTACTGTACTATCGGTGACGACAAAGACGCTCAGCTCGCATCAGCTATTGGTGGTTGTGGTGTTGAACAAGTCGACCTAGTTAACGCCTACGCCTCATTGGCCCGTGGCGGTGTCTACAAACCGCAGTCAAGCGTGCTTGAAGTAAAGAATAGCTCTAACGAAGTCCTGAAAAAATGGGCTGACGTGGAAGGCACAAAAGTTATCGACCCGCAATCTGCGTACGTTGTAACCGACATCCTTACAGACAAGAACGCCAGCGCCTCACTTGGTAGGTTCACTGCAAAGGATATACCAGGGGTCCAAACGGCTACCAAGACTGGTACATCCGACAAGGGTGGAAACGCCAAAGACCTTTGGATGATGAGTTACAGCCCAGCCCTCACTATGGGCGTCTGGCTTGGTAACCCCGATACGACTATCCTGAAAAAAGGTACTTCATCACTCGGTAGCCCAATCGTGGCTAAGGTTATGGAATACGCCCACAAAGAAGTCTACGCCAAAGACGGTAGATGGAAATCTGGCGATTGGTTTACAATGCCCGCCGGCGTCCAAAAAGTTGGCAACGAAGTCTACCCTGCCTGGTGGAACAAAACCCAAGGTCAATCAAATGCCAAAATGACATTCGATAAAGTATCAAGGAAAAAAGCGACCGACTGTACTCCAGTCGCTGCCCGCATCGAAGTATCGGTTATTAAGTACACCGACCCTGTAACCAAAAAGGATACGTACACTAACAGCGAAGGCTACGACTCAACAGCCGATGACGATGTGCACGCTTGTGGCGACGTCCCTCCATCGATTTCGGCCGTCAACGCCACTGGTGGATACATCAGGGTCTCAGTAACCCCTGGAACCTTCGGAGCAACAGGCATTACCGTTACTGGCACAGCTAACGGCAACGCGCTCACGTTCACTAAGAACGGCGCTTTCTACGAAGCACCTTACAGCGGCGCAGCACCCACAGCTGGTACAGTTAAAGTAACTGCTACCGACTCGGGCTACTACACGGCTGATGCTAGTAACTAAAAAGTAGTTACCAAAACAAAACCTCCGAGCTTATCACTCGGAGGTTTTTTTGTTTACATATGCCCTGCTGCTATTTGTTGTCGTTGTTCTCGCTATTAACTAGCTCCATAAGGCTGTCTTCTGGGCTCTTACGGCGATTGTACTGCTTACGAGGCTGTTGTTGCCTTGAAGAGTTTTGTCGTTGCTGTGGAGCTCGAGCAGGCTTCTCGTACTGCGGCGTCGTAGCTGCTGCTGGCTGTTGCTCTTGAACCTGCTGCGTTTGTTGCTGCGCAGGTTGTTGAGCGGGCTCACGTGCTTCACGTGGCTGTCGTGGCGCGCGAGGAGTCTTAGCGACAACTGGCTTCTGGCCGGTCGGCTTAGGCTGAGCGGCATTGCGGCCAGTTTTCTTTTCTGGTGCGTTGACTAGTTTAGCAAACATCATCTTCCCTGCTGCAGTTTGTAGGCTACGAATAAATTCGATTTCTACTGACTTACCGACAAGCTGACCGCCTTGTTCAACAACAACCATCGTGCCGTCTGAAAGGTGTCCGACGCCTTGGTGTGAATCATTTCCTTTTTGAGTTAACTCAATCAGAGTCCGCTCACCTGGTAGGTACGCCATACGAAGTGTCTTCGCGAGGTCGTTTACGTTCAATACTGCAATACCTTCAACAACAGCAACCTTATTTAGGTTGTAGTCGATGGTACAAATTGAGCCATTGTGCTTTTTAGCAAGTTCAAGCAAACGGTTGTCGACACCGTCTTTAGCGCGAGTACCGTCTTGGAAGATTTTGGTATCAACTGTCGTCAGTGCTTGCAGTTCGTTAATAACATCAAGGCCGTGTCGGGCACGTGTCCGTTTTTCGCTATCAGCATTGTCAGCCAAGAACTGTAGTTCTCCAACGACGCTGCGTGGAATATAAAGCGTTCGTGACATAAAGCCCGATTGCGCAATCGAGACGATCCGTCCATCAATCAAAACTGATGTATCAACGAAAATAGGCGATTGGCTGGTTCGGCCAAACTTCTGAAAGTTGTTTACTGTTAAATATGTTGCTTCGGCTGCTATTACAAATAGCAGCACGATAATGAGTATGTCCATGTGTTCCTTATTTTTGTAGGTAATCAATAAGCGCGCTGCGCAAATCACTTACCGGAGTAATAAATGCTGTTTTATGAGCTGATTTAGGAGCGATCGCTCGCTTAAATCCAAGCTTTTTGGCTTCGGCAATTCGTTTCTCAACCCCCACGACTGAGCGAATTTCACCACCGAGTCCTACCTCTCCAAAGACAACGATGTCGTCATCGATTTGCCGTCCGGCTGCAGCGCTGGCAATTGCCATACACACCGCAAGGTCTGCTGCCTGGTCGCCTAATTTCAGGCCTCCCACTACGTTGATATAGATATCTTTATCGGATAAATTTAGTTTGGTGCGTCGTTCGAGCACCGCGACGAGTAGGTTGAGCCGATTTAAATCGAACCCGCTAGCAGTACGCTTAGGATACCCGAAATTGGTCGGGTTTACAAGAGCCTGTATCTCTACTAGCAGTGGTCGAGTGCCTTCAAGTGTCGCTAAAACAACCGAACCGTCGGATGATTGCCGTTCAGCCAGTAGCGTTGCCGACGGGTTTTCGACAACCCGTAGGCCCTGTTCGTACATTTCAAAAATAGCCGCTTCGCTCGTTGAACCAAATCGGTTCTTCGCAGCTCGCACTACCTTAAAGCCGCCGTAACGGTCGCCTTCAAACTGCAGCACCACATCGACTAAGTGTTCTAAGACTTTCGGACCGGCAATGCTTCCCTCTTTCGTCACGTGCCCAACCAGAATGACAGCAGAGCCGGCCGCCTTGGCTGCACGAATCAGTACATTACTACTGTTAGTGATCTGACTCACCGTTCCCGGAGCACTGGTCATTTCATCAAGCGACATCGTTTGAATCGAGTCTACTACTACCAAAGAATAGCCGTCTTGCGCAATTGTTGCGGCAATGTCGTTCGCACTGGTAGATGACGCAAAGTTGAGGTTATCGTGTTTATCAGCACCCAAGCGGCTTGCCCGAATAGCAACCTGACTTGCGGACTCCTCGCCACTGACATACAGCACCGAAGCGTGGGCCGATATGTTGGCCGTGACCTGCAGAAGTAAGGTACTTTTACCGATACCCGGCTGTCCTGCTAACAAGGTTACCGAGCCAGGTACAATACCGCCACCTAATACGATATCCAGGTCATCAACACCTGTACTCAGGCGCGCACCGTCCGAATCGCTGCTAATAGTCGTGATGGACTGCACTGCAAGCTTTTTACCGCTCTTTCCAGCTACAGCTACATTTGACTGGGCAGCTGAAGCCATCTGCTCAACCAACGTATTCCATTCGCCACAGTTTTCACAGCGCCCAGCCCACTTTCCGTAGGAAGTGCCACAGTTTTGACATACAAATTGTGATCGTAGTTTAGCCATCGTCTCAGTATACACCGCTCCTAAACGGTAGGTGTGTCATCCAGCGTTTTAAAGCTATCGACACTATTATTCAAAAGTTCAATTTGAGATGCAAGCACTTTGTATTCCTCGTACCATTGGTTGTAGGTCGCGATATCAGCGTAAATTGCAGTCCGTTGAGCTTCGAGTTGATCTGAGCGTTTCACCAGCGCAGCTTTTTCGCTATTAAACTGGCTCATTGAACTAAAGTCGCCGCTACCTGCCCGGGCGTTGAAGCTCGTAATATCAGCACTCAGTCGCGCTACTTCGTTATCGTAATTTGAGCTTTGGGCAGAAATACTGCTCGAGAGTACTTGCATCTTGGTATAAAGCGCGTCTGCCTGGTTATACAAACTTTTGTAAACACCATTATATTTTGCGTGCACAGCAAGGATCCCTTGCCTATCTTTGAAATACTGGCCATAGTACTGCTCTAACTCGGTACCAAGATTACCGACTTCGGTGCCAAGAATCGAATGTAGTTCGTTAGTAATCGCCTCAGGTTCTGTTCGTTGGTAATACGCCATGCGCTCACGCAGTTCAGTATTGGCAGTCTTCTCGTAGGCGGCAGTTAACAGTTTGCCTACTCGCTCTTGCTCGGAAGCGCTCATGCGCCACCAGGCTGCATGGAGCATTTCATGGGCAGCGGTTACTTCCTTCATGCCATTCAGTTGAGCGTTGGTTACGTTAAACACATAGATGCGGTCCTCGCCTGTATAGCAACCTAAAATAGGACTACCGGCCTCTTGTCGCGGGCACTTGCCGTTAAATTCACTCGGCTCGGCAACGACTGGTTTTGTCGCGTAAAACGTGAATAGACCTTTATCGGTAAATTGTAGTGTGTCGTCCAGGCTCTTCACGGAAGCGGTTGGCTGATACGTCCATACTGTCAACTGGTCCAGTGCATACTGACGGTTTAAAACCAGCCAAGCTGCAAAGGCGACAACAATAACGCTAAGGGCAAAGGCAAACCCTGTCCAAGTGCGGCTACTTTTCGACGTCGACATTTATTACTAATTTACCCTTCTGAGCGGTAACTTTCAAAACAGTTCCCTTTTCGTATTCTCCAGAAAGAATACCATCAGCAATTTTATGCTCTAACAAATCTTGCATTGCACGACGCAACGGCCGAGCGCCGAACTTTTCATCATACCCTTCTTTAAGAATGAGTCTTTTTGCAACTGGTGCAACCACTAGGTGGACGCCCTTGTGTACCAATCGGTCTTGAAGCTCACTCAGTAGGTTCTCGAATATTTTGCCAACCTGTTTTGGAGTTAATGCCCTAAACGTAACAATCGCATCAAAGCGGTTAATTAGCTCTGGACGCATAAACTTCTCGAGTTCTTTTTGGGCAGAAACAGCATTCTCAGCATGGAGTTCATCGAGGTGTGTTTCTTGCTTCTTGGTTGAAACTCTAAAACCAAGGCTCGATTCTTTCATCATCTGCTGTGCGCCTAGGTTGCTTGTAAGGATTATTACCGCGTTCGAGAAATCAACCATGCGGCCTTTGGCGTCGGTAAGTTTACCATCTTCCAAAATTTGGAGTAGCATATGGAACACTTCACTATTCGCTTTTTCAATTTCATCGAACAGCACAACACTATACGGTTGGCGGCGGATTTTGTCCGTAAGCTGGCCGCCGTCTTCATATCCAACGTATCCGGCTGGTGCACCAACCAAACGGCTGGTTGAATGACGCTCGCTAAACTCGCTCATGTCAATTTTGATAAGTGAATCTTCGCTGCCAAAGACTTCGCGGGCTAATACCCGAGCAAGTTCAGTCTTACCAACACCGGTTGGACCCATGAACACAAATGAACCAATCGGACGCTTGCTACTAGCCACGCCGCTTCGGCTGCGGCGAATCGCTCGTGACACCTTTTCAACAGCTTCACGCTGGCCAATAAGGTGCTTTTCGAGGTGAGCTTCGAGGTTGCGAAGTAACTTAGCCTCAGATTTTTGCACTCGCTTAACAGGAATTCCAGTCATGTGCGCAATTGCCTGGGCGATATCTTCGTCGGTCAAAACAACTGGGGTTTTCTTTTCGTATTCAGCCCGAGATTCATCAAGCTTTTCAGTTAACTGGCTAATGCGAGTTTTGTATAACGCAGCGCGTTCGTAATCTTCAGCAGTAACCGCTTCTTCCATTTTCTCGTTGAGGTTTTTGAGTTGCTTCACGTAATCGCGAACTTTACTTGGCTTGTGGCCGGTTTTTACGCGGACCTTAGCGGCGGCTTCATCAATGACGTCAATTGCTTTGTCTGGCATAAAACGTTCACTAACGTAGCGGTCGGCCATATACACAGCATCTTCAATAACATCATCACTGATACTTACACCGTGATGCTTTTCATAGTAAACACGTAGGCCCTTTAGAATCGCAATTGTATCTTTGAGTGATGGTTCCGGTACGACAATTGACTGAAGACGACGCTCAAGCGCAGTATCTTTTTCAATATGCTTTCGGTACTCTTCAAGTGTTGTTGCACCAATTAAACGCACTTCGCCGCGTGCCAATGCTGGTTTCAGCATATTAGCAGCATCAAGAGCGCCCTCGGCAGCACCAGCACCAACTAATAAGTGAAGCTCATCAATAAAGATAATGATATTCTTTTGTTCTTGTAGTTCAGCCATGACTTTTTTCAAACGCTCTTCGAACTCACCACGGTATTTTGTACCAGCAATCATACCAGCGAGGTCGAGTTGAATAATGCGCTTATCTAGTAAGTGCTCGGGAACGTTTTCACTGGCAATACGCTGCGCCAGACCTTCAACAATAGCCGTTTTACCAACACCAGGTTCACCAATGAGGACCGGGTTGTTCTTGGTACGACGGCTCAGAATAGTAACCATGCGCTCTTCTTGTTCGTCGCGTCCAATAACCGGGTCGAGCTCACCAGCTTTGGCGCGGGCAGTTAAGTCGGTACCGTAAAGCCCTAAAGCTCCTTTTTGGCCAGCTTGCTTACGAGGCTTTTCGATTTCTTCGATATCGCCTGCGTGGTCGCTGTTGCGATCGAGGTATTCCTCAAGCTCAGATAAGATCTCGCTTGTATCGACGTTCATATCGCGAAGCAGTACCGTCGCCCGGGCGTTCTTTTGAGAAAGAATGCTATAAAGGATGTGCTCGGTACCTAAGAAGTCTTGGCGAAATTCCTGGGCAACGTCCCAGCTCATTTTTAACGTCAGCTTAGCAGTTTCGCTAAGATTTTTAGTCATAATACCAGCGGTAAAATTATTAGTAATTGGCACCGCGCTTAGGGCAGATTGCGCCTTGTCGAGCGTCACCCCTGCATCAGCGAGAATCTTTGCGCCAACCGAAGCACCTTGCGCCATGACACCCAATAAAAGGTGCTCAGTACCAACGTAAGGACTACCATACCCCTGTGCAATCAATGTTGCATGATGAAGACTAGTCCGAGCGTTGTCGGTTAAGTGAGAGATGAAATCAGCAAAGTCATCAGACATATATCTATTATCTATCCTCCATAGTGAAAAGCCAAGTACTACTTTCGAGTAACGTTACTTTCATATATCTAGTATAGTAAAAATTAGCACTCGTTGCAAGGGAGTGCTAATTTAATTTTTCTGTTTTATGAACTACAAAAGTTGGCTTGAACTACGCTTGCGTAGGCTCTTCGTTGTTTCCTTCAATAGCGTCAAGGAGGCTATCTTCGATATTCTTCTTAGGACGATCGGCAGGTTTAACAGCAGCTGTCGCTTGTTCGATATCAAGTTCGTAACCAGTAAGGCGGCTTGCAAGACGAACGTTTTGACCACCACGACCAATAGCGATTGATTGTTGGTCTTCGTTTACAAATACACGAGCGCGCTTGTCAGCTTCGTTGATTTCAACTTTGCTTACTTCAGCTGGGCTGAGGGCGTTTTTGATGAATTGTTCAGGAACAGCATCGAAAGTAACGATGTCGATTTTTTCTTGGTCACCAATTTCGTTCATAACGGCTTGCACACGGGTACCGTGGCCACCAACGAATGTTCCTACTGGGTCAACGCCAGGTACGGTGCTTGCAACAGCAAGTTTAGTGCGGCGACCAGCTTCACGGGCAATGGCTTTAATTTCAACAGCACCAGTTTCAAGTTCTGGAACTTCTTGGCGGAAAAGGTATTCAACGAATTGTTCGTTGCCACGGCTCAAAATAAGTTGTGGACCACGGTTTTCGCGTTCGATATCTTTAATGAATACTTTAATACGGCTACCAACGCTATAAAATTCGCCTTGAATTTGTTCGCTTTGTGGAATAATACCGTTCGCTTTACCAACTTCAACACGTACAACACGTGGTTCGACGCGTTGTACAGTACCGTTAACAACAGTACCGATTTTGTCTTCGTATTCAGCAAGAACAACTTCGCGTTCAGCTTCACGGAGGCGTTGCAATACAACTTGCTTCGCAGTTTGCGCAGCAACACGGCCAAAGGTCGTAACTTCGTATTCTTTTTCGATGATGTCACCGAGTTCAGCATCTGGTTTTTCTTGTTTAGCTTCTTCGAGGCTAATTTCGTGGGCTTCGCTACCAACAGTTTCAACAACTTCGCGGCCAACGAACACAACAGCAGTACCGTCGTTAACGTTCAGCGTAGCGCGTACTTCTTGGTCACGTTCACCGTTGTCTCGGCGCCATGCAGCTGCAATAGCTTGTTCAATGACAGATAAAACGACTTCCTCTGGAAGGTTTTTCTCGTCGGCAATTGTTCGTACAGCTAGTGTTAGCTGTTTTAGGTTAAGTTCATCCATAATAATTTCCTTTCTTTATGAAAAAATCCGACCTGCCGGCCGGAATAATGTACTACGTTCATTGTAGCATGCTTTAAGGAAATCTACAAAATCAGCAAAGCTTTACTGCTGAGGCATCGCCTGTTCTGGACAGGTTTGTAAAACACTTACCATCGCTTCTTTTTCCGGTGATGTTACCCATAGGCTATACTTTTGCTTCACTGCTATTTGCCTCGCAATATATTCGCACCTAAATGCTTTATTAGGAGGTAACCAGCTAGCAGCGTTGGCATCGCTTTTTATTTGGTTCTGCCTACCAGATACCGCAATCAACTCCAACGGGTCATTAGCAAGCTGCTTCCTGGTTTCAGCAGATAACTGCTGAGCACCTGTTTGCCACGCATCCGACAGTGCAATAACGTGGTCAATCTGAATAGCACTTGGGTCGTCTTTGGTATATTGAATCGGCTCACCCGTATAGGTGTCATTCAAAAGCCCTGAGGCAACCGTGCATTCATCCGACAACGCTACATTGATCAAATCTCGGAACATAATAACATCCCTTGTACTGCAGCCATTTACCGTGGCCCAGCCGGAACCGAACTGCGCACGCGCATAGTCAGTTTTGGGAGCACGACCCTTCACCTCTAACCCGTTCAGCGCTTCTAGTGCCGAGCCAGCAACGGCGGGTGTATCGCTGACTGTTACTTGCTGCCAAGGAAAAGTAATATCGATTGCCGGACTTTCCTCAATCAACTTTGGCATCGCGCCACCAAGCAGGGCCAATAAAATGGTTCCCCCAATAAACATAAGTGTGGCTCGGCGACGTCGCATACTACTACTATGGCACGGTAATTCTTAATTTCGATAGAGTATTTTGTTACACTAGAGTAATGCAACTTGTAACTAGACTTATCGACTTATTCAACCCAGAGCACTACGACCTCTCTATTAACCTTAACCGCACTGCCCGAACTTTTAGCGGAACGGTCACTATTAATGGTGTCGTTCAACCAAATGCCGCCGACATTCGCCTGCACGCCAAAGACCTCGAAATTACTTCGGCATTATTTGACGGCAAGGAAGCTACCTTCAGCCTCGAAGCTGATGACGAGCTAGCTATTGCCCACGAGGACATCTCCGAAGGCAAGCACATTGTCGTTATTAGCTTTAATGGCACAATTACCGATAACATGAACGGTATCTATCCCGGTTACTACGAAATTGACGGTGAGAAAAAAGAACTTCTTGCTACCCAATTCGAAAGTCACTATGCCCGCCAAGCTTTCCCTGTGATTGACGAGCCTTCTGCGAAAGCTACCTTCGACCTCACCCTGACAACCGAAGAAAATGTTGTCGTACTAGGCAACATGCCGGTTAAATGGCAGCGCACTGAAAACAATCAGCTCGTAACCGCCTTCGAAACAACCCCTCGTATGAGTTCATATTTGTTGGCCTGGGTTGTTGGTGACCTCCAAAAGAAAACAGCTACTACCAAAAGTGGTGTCGAAATTAACATCTGGTCGACGCTTGCTCACGATAGCAACAACCTCGATTTCGCACTCGATATCGCTACCCGAACCATCGACTTCTTCGATGATTTCTTCGGCGTCCCCTACCCTCTTCCGAAATCTGATCATGTTGCCCTCCCTGACTTTTCGGCCGGTGCGATGGAAAACTGGGGCCTTATTACCTACCGCGAAATCGCTTTACTGGTTGACCCAGAAACGACATCAATTGCTACCAAAGAATACGTAGCTCTCGTGATTGCCCACGAACTGAGCCACCAATGGTTTGGTAACTTAGTCACAATGGAATGGTGGAACGACCTCTGGCTCAACGAAAGCTTCGCTGAAATGATGGAATTCGTTGCCATTGATGCACTTGAACCAGAGTGGAATGTTTGGCTCGAACACGCCAGCAGCTCGGTGCTTAGCGCCCTACGCCGCGACGCACTAGATGGCGTGCAGGCTATTCAAACTGCCGTTAACCACCCTGATGAAATTAACAGCATCTTCGACCCATCAATCGTTTACGCGAAGGGTGGACGCTTGTTACGCATGCTACAGGCACACTTAGGTAACGATAATATGCGTGCTGGTTTGAAACTGTACTTCGAAAAACACCAATACGGTAACACTGGAGCGCAAGACTTGTGGAACTCACTTGGCGAAGCTTCCGGTATTGATGTTGGTAGCTTTATGAACGCATGGATGACGCAATCGGGCTACCCAGTTGTACACGTTAAGCTGGACGGCACCTCAGTTACTTTGACCCAAGAACAATTCTTTATCGGCCCACACCAACCATCAACTAAACTATGGCCAATTCCGCTTCACAGTTCTTGCAAAGAGGCGCCAGCAATCATGGAAACCGCCACGGCAGCATTCCAACATACTTCAGATAAGCCACTCACTTTTAACAAAAGTGGCACCGCGCACTTTGTTACGCATTACGATGGCGCATTAATGGCTCGTATCCTTGATTCGATTGATACGATGCCGACTATCGATCGGCTTCAGTTGCTACACGAGCAGACGTTGTTAGCGCAGGCCGGTATCATCTCAACCGCCGATCTTATTCCGTTGATTAAGCGCTATGCCAATGAGACCGAAGAGTCTGTTTGGGGAATTATCGCCTTAGCTATCAATGAAATGAAGCGACTTGTCGAGACTAACGATACAGCCGAGCTAAAACTACGCCAACTTGCTGCCGAAGTTGCTAGCGCGCAGTACCAACGCCTTGGCTGGGAGCCAAAAGATGGCGAACCGGAAAATGACACCAAATTGCGACCTCTCGCTATCAGCTTAATGCTCTACGGCAAGGATGTTGATGCAATCGCACATGCTAATGAGCTCTATGCTAACCGAGCTACCGTTAAGCTAGACACGGAACTTCGTACCAGTATTCTCGCAAATGCTGTACGCCAAGCTACCGACCGCACCGTTGTTGATGAATTACTTCGGGAGTATGTAAAAACTTCTCAAAGTGAGCTTCGTGATGACATAGCTTCTGCCTTGACTTCAACTGATAAAATTACAGACATCGAACACTTCTCGACAATTATCAAAGATTCAACAGTCATCCGCCCACAAGATTTTACTCACTGGCTAGCCTGGCTAATTCGCAACCGCTACGGTCGCAGCTTTATGTGGCAATGGGTACAAGATGAATGGGACTGGATTACAGAAAAGTTTGCCGGCGACTCGCACTACGACATGTTCCCCCGCTATGCCGCTAGCGGACTCGTTACTGATGAACAGCTTCAGCAATATCGTGATTTCTTCAGCCCATTATTAAGCAATGTTAGCTTGAAGCGTAATATTCAACTTGGCATTACTGAAATCGAAGGTCGCGTCGCACTCATCAAGCGTGATTCAGACGCTGTCCAAAAAGCCCTACTAGAGCTGTAAATACTCAAGCTCATTACCGGTAATTGAAATAACCGCCAACTTTTGCTGCAGAGTATTCTTTGGGTGCTTAGCCTGATAATACTCGGCAGCAAATGTCATTTGTTGTAACTTTGTATTCGTAATCGCCTCAAAACCATTACCCGAATGAGCGTTTTTACGATATTTAACTTCAACGAAATATATCGTGCCATCGTGTAATGAGACAATATCAATTTCACACCATCGGTTTTTCCAGTTGCGTTGCAGTATTTCGTGACCCTGGGTAATTAAGAATTCACAGGCTTTATCTTCGCCGCTATCACCAATCTGCTTTGTTGTTGGCTCATCTGGCTGCTTTGACCTTTTTTGAGTCGGCTGAAGCCCAGCTTTCACAATTTTAGCGATGGGCGCAAACGAAGTCCGGTGCAATGGAGTAATACCGAGCGTATCAATTGCCGACCGGTGCAATGCCGTGCCGTAGCCAACATGCTTCTCAAAGCCGTATCCAGGGTACTGGGTGACTTGTTCGGCCATAAAGGCATCTCGGGCAACCTTGGCTATGATGGACGCAGCAGAGACGCTAGGAATAAGAAGGTCGGCTTTAGCAAGCGTTGTCACATATTTACCCTTGGAGGTCTCTTTCAAGAAATTAATGGTACCATCAATAATAATTTCGTTGTATGGCGTATGGACAGCTTCAACTGCCCGGATAGTTGCAACGCGAAGCGACTCGGCCAGCCCGAGCGTATCGAGTTCATCGGCGTGAACCCACCCAAGACCCCAGCCAGACGCCTGTTCGCGAATTAATACATCAAGCTGGTCACGACGTTTAGCGGATAGTTTTTTACTATCAGTTAAGCCTTCAATAGTAGCGTCACCTAAAACAACTGCTCCTACGACCAGCGGTCCCGCCCACGGCCCGCGTCCAACTTCATCAATTCCAAGTATCATAGCTCTTAGTATACCTTTCAAACATTAACTCGCTATAAAATAAACGCCCCTTATTCAGGAGCGTTATATTTATGAGGTAAACGAGTTGTTTACGCTTCTTCGTGACGAGCTTCAACTTCAGCTTGCTTTGCAGCAAGTTCAGCATCTACAGCAGCTTTTTCAGCAGCTTTAGCTTCGGCAGCAACGTGAGCTTCTTCTTTCAAACGAACAGCTTCTGCTTCGGCGTGGAGGTCAACAACACTGTTAACTGCTTCACGGTCAAAGTTAACGCTCTTAAGACGAGCACTTTTACCACTTCGTTCACGAAGGAATGAAAGGTAGTTACGGCGAACCTTAGAACGACGAGTAACTTCGATCTTCTCAACCAATGGGCTGTGAATAAGGAAGCTTTTTTCTACACCAACACCGCTGGCGATTTTACGTACAGTAATACGTGCAGTGTGTGACGCACGACGGTCGACGCGAATAACAACGCCTTCGAAAATCTGAATACGTTCTTTAGCGCCTTCTTTAATTTTTTGGTGAACACGTACTGTGTCACCACTTTTAACATCAACAACCGCAGGCTTGCGTTGTTCGTTGTTTACTTTTTGAATTAGTGCAAAACTCATAATGTCTCGTCTCTCTTGCTAGCTGCTTGATGCATCGCTTAAACTTAATAGTACAATCAGTGCTTTATTATAACAGTTCTTCTCTGTTTTTGGAAGACCCCAAGAGGAGATTATCGGAAGGGGCTAAATTACGCGGTTAATTTCTTCTAAAGTAGTGTCGCCTCTGAGTGCAGCCAATACCCCATGCTCGAGTAAGGTGACCATTCCAGCCTCGCGAGCAGCTTTCTCGATCAGGTCAGCGTTGGCATCCGCAACATCGCCACGAAGAAACTTCTGCACGGCTTCATTTACTACCATCTGCTCCATAATAACGATTCGTCCAGTGTACCCAAACGGAGAGTTTTCACTCACAACCGGTCGCCATAGCTGGAAATTATCAAGGTCAGGCTTCTGCACATGCTCAGGTAAATCTTTCAACGCATCACGCACCCACTGCTTTGTTGCTTCATCTGGCTCGTAAGCTTCTTTCGTCTCGTCGTCTAGGCGGCGAACAAGGCGCTGGGCAATGACCAAGCGAATTGCGGTACTAAAGATTGGGTTTACGCCAATTAAATCAACCATACGGCTAAAGGCAGCTGAGGTATTATTAGCGTGAAAAGTCGATAACACCAAGTGTCCAGTAATAGATGCTTGGATAGCCGTTTTAGCCGTATCGGCATCACGAATCTCACCAACCATCACAACATCAGGGTCTAAACGAAGTACCGATCGCAGGTGGTCGGCGAAGTTTTGACCATTCGTCGTATCAACAGGAATTTGCGATACACCAGAAATGCCATATTCAATCGGGTCTTCTAGAGTGATAATTTTCCTATCGGTCGAGTTCAGGGCGCTAATCATGCTATAAAGAGTGGTTGATTTACCACTACCAGTTGGACCAACCATCAACACCATGCCGCGAGGGTGGCTAATAATTGAATCGATTTCTCGTCGCTCTTCCCCGGTAATACCAAGACGGTCGAGGTTAAGCATAGATTCGTCGTAGTTAAACAAACGAATCACAGCATCTTGGCCGTACATTGTTGGTACAACCTCAATACGCATATTGAGCAGGTGTGTTTCACCGTTAACTGTTATTTCTTTTTGCATATGGCCGGACTGAGGCTCGTTCGAAGCGGTTGAAATATTTGCACGTGACGCCAGTGCGCCGAGAATAACGCGGTAGCGGTCGGAGTCGAGAGTTGCAACCGGGTGCAAAGTACCATCAACGCGCATACGAATACGAATACCGTCTCGTTGGTTCTCGATATGGATGTCGCTAGCACCTAATTTATCTGCTTGAGAAATCAAGAAATCAAATACTTCGTCACTGCCAACGCTGTTAAGTGTTTTACTCACCTCTGCGATAGTGTCACTGTCGCCTTCGCCGGCAATCGTAATATCATCATAAATCGTCCGAATTGGTGGGTCATAGCGGTTCATTAAATAGGTAAAACCGCCTTGGCTAATGAGGTAAAAAACCACATTTTGAGCTTGGGCAGCATATTGCTGCTGTAGCTGACGAGTGAGCGATTGAGGTGTTTGAGAAGTGATACCAAACTCCCAAGGGGCGGAATCGTTACCAGCCACAAGTGGAATAATCCGATTCTTATGCATATCCTGCACATCAATCACACCTTCAAGAAGCTCAATAGCATCCTGCACTGCGCGTGTATCGAGATATGGCAGCCCAAGAATAGCAGCTCGCTGCTGAGTACTCTTCTCGTCGTCGTCACGAGCCCGTTGTTGAATTCTTTCTTCGTCCATTACTCCCTATCGTAACAAAAAGCGTGAGCATTTTATATAGCGTTATCAGTGTTATACTACCTTCTATGCCCGATATCATCGTAATTGCCCATAATATTCGTTCAACCCATAATGTTGGGGCAATATTTCGTACTGCCGAAGGTTTTGGTATTTCTAAAATTATTCTCTCTGGCTACACACCGTACCCTCGACTGACTAAAGATAGTCGCTTGCCACACATAGCCGAAAAACTTACAAAGCAAATTAGCAAAACTGCTCTCGGTGCCGAATCTATTGTTCCGTTTGAATACCTTGAACAGCCACCACTCACCGAGTTAAAGGCAGCTGGATATAGGATTGTCGCACTCGAACAAGCGCCAAATAGCATTCCAATGGCAGAATACTCACCTTCGGAAAAGACCGTACTTCTTCTAGGCGAAGAAGTTGAAGGTATCACTGCGGAACTATTAGCCGAATGCGAGGATATTATTGAGATACCAATGGTTGGTAAGAAAGAATCATTTAATGTCAGTGTCGCGACCGGTATTGCCCTGTACCAGTTAACAGCTCGCAGCTAAGGCTGAAGAACACTCGGGCCAAGCGAGGTGGTGTTGTTCGCAGCGCCTGACCAAGACCAGCCGTTTGAGTTTCCATCGCCAAAGACTAGCTGTTCGGTTCCCTCGCTAATCATTGCACCGTCAAGATAAAACGTATGCGCTGGAGCGGTCACGTTTCGTACCACAATATCGGCAGCGTTGGCCGTCGCGCCCATCGCTCGCGTAACAGTATGGCGTTGCCAAGTTCCATCTCCAGTAACTGTAGGTGAATTTGACCGCCCTACTACCGTCGAAGCGCCTTCAATCTCACCAAACTCGATTCTAATTCCACGGCCTACTTCCGACTTAATCCAAATCGATGCAGTATACGTCGTATTGGGCAACACCGAGGCTCTGCCTGTAGTAAAAGCTCCTTGTAGACTCGCGGCGCCGTTGGTGGCCACCTGCAACGATGCCGTTCCAGAATAAGATTCAGCTGTAACTCTCGTCAGGACCGTACCACCAGCCCCTGCGTTAATCCAACTTGCCGTATTCGTTTCAAAGCTCGGGTTCAGTATACGATTATTGATACATTGTCCCGCAACCGAGTCGGTTGATTTATTTGAGGTCGCATAAGAAAGTTGCCCTACTGTCGTTGAAATGCAGTAAATGTTGGGGCTCACCGTTGTATCGTAAACGTATTTATACGCCGTATCACCAGAATCTACGAGCCCAAGATCTGCTAGACTAGTAGGGATAGTATCGCTGTTGGCAATCATATACGTCAACATTTTCTTCTTCGTCTGGCTTGCGGCACTCTGGGTGGCGGCTACCTTAGCACGATTCTGTATTCCGTTAAAAGCGACTATCGTTATGGCGGCAAGAATTGCAATCACCACGACGACGATTAACAATTCTACGATTGTGAAGCCCTTACGATTTTCCCACTCTTGCATTATCCAAATTATAGCATGACCGGTAAGGCTTTTATACTATTTAACGACAACTGCGTCTTCGCCAAGCACTTTCACCAAACGGCCCACTAAATCATCGCTGGCGTCAACTCGGAACGGCATTTTTATTGCTGACTGCTTTTCAGGGCCGAGCACTAAGATGATATCGCATAAGCCGGGGTATAGGCCGCAAATCTTCTTGATTTCGACTAATGCAGCTTGATCATCCGGGTTCTTTACATGGACGAATACTTTCTTTAAACCTTCTTCAGTCGGTGGCTTCATCGCTGTTGACACGCCAGTGTTACGTTCAATTTCAGTACGCGTAGGCGGTGCTTTTGCGTAGGTTCGTCGAGTGTGTACCTCGGCCTGTTTCGGCTTCATCATCTTTTTTCCCGTTGGTTCATACATACGAAGTTCGTCTTCATTTACGATCTGAATTTCGTCGACAATCATTTTGACATCAGATGTCGGGTTGCCTTCTTTATCGCGTGAAGTTGCTTTGCCGGAAGCGCGAATAACCGTATCTTGCATCAGTTTAGCCCCGATAATTTCATACAACTTTGGGAAAATAATTAATTCCGTTTCATGCGTTTTATCTTCAAGTTTTACGAAGGCCATTTTTGTGCCACTTTTTGTAACAATGCTTCGAACCGTAGCAATCAAGCCGCCAATAGTTAACGTTCGCCCATCCATTTCTGGCGTCATGTCCATCAAAGGAATCGCTTGCTCTTCGAAATAGGCGGCGTAATGGTCAAGCGGGTGCGCGCTAATGTAGAGACCTAGCAATTCACGCTCCCATGTCAGGCGTTCTTTTTCGGTGTGCTTGACCGGAGCAGTCGCAAGGGCGACTTTTGGTTGTACTGATGCCATATTAGCCATACCACCAAATAAATCGGTTTGGCCACTTATCGCTTCTTTCTGAATTTTTGAAGCAAAGCCCTGAATAGTCTCTAAGTTAAACAATAGGTCAGAACGGTCAGCTAGAGTATCGAAGCCGCCAGTTTTAATAAGTGAGTCCCAGGCCTTTTTGTTGAAGCGAGACGTCGAGACCCGACGGGCAAAATCTTCAATACTAGTAAACTTGCCGTCTTCTCGAGCACGTAAAATTTCTTCAACTGCAGCCGTACCAACACCCTTCACTGCGGCCATACCAAAACGAATTTGCTTTTTGTGTGGCACAACGGCAAATTCAACGAAGCTTTCGTTTACATCAGGCAATAGTACTTTAATGCCCATTTGCTTACATTCGGTCATCTCAATTGCAAGACGATCAGTATCATCAGCATCGCTGGTCATAACCGCAGCCATGAAAGCATCTGGGAAGTGCGCCTTCAAGTAGGCCGTCCAATACGAGATAAGACCATAACAAGCGGCGTGTGACTTGTTAAAACAGTAGGCTGCAAATTCTTCAAGTTGCTTCCAAAAAATTTCCATGTCGTCTTTGTTGGCACCAGATAACTCAACCGCTCCGTCTACAAACTTCGTCTTCATCTTATTCATCATCTCGACGTTCTTTTTACCGATTGCCTTACGTAACGTATCAGCTTCACCACCGGTAAATCCGGAGAGTTCACGTGATATCTGCATCACCTGTTCCTGGTATACCAAAATACCGTAGGTAGATTTTAACGAATCTTCCATCTTTGGGTGCATGTAGGTAATTTCACGTTCGCCGTGTTTTCGTTTAATAAAGTCATCAATAAACTGCATCGGGCCTGGACGATATAACGCTACCATAGCAACAATGTCATCGAACACGGTCGGTTTTAGTTCACGGAGGTAACGTTTCATACCTGCGGATTCAAGCTGGAATACACCCGTAGTGTCGCCGCGTTGAAATAATTCGAACGTGGCTTTATCTTCCAAATCAATCGTGGCTAAATCAATATCCACTTCATATACTTTTTTGATGATACGAAGGGCATTGTTAATAATGGTTAATGTAGATAGCCCCAAAAAGTCCATCTTAAGCAAGCCGATTTCTTCAACAGGGCCCATTGGATACTGCGTTGCAACAACACCCTTTTGCGACATTTCGACTGGAGCAAACTTAACGACGTCATCCGGCGCAATCACCACACCAGCAGCGTGTACGCCATGGCTACGAATGGTACCCTCTAAACGTATCGCGTAATCAAGCACACGCTTGGAATTTTCATTCGTTTCGTATTCATGCCTCAGGTCGGGGTCGTCGACGATGCTTTTAACCAGCGCTAAGTGCCTACCTTGAACCGGTTGCGGAATCAGTTTAGCCAAGCGGTCACTCTCGGCGTATGGCACTTGCAGCACTCGGGCAACGTCTTTTACAGCAGCTCGAGCAGCCATAGTACCAAAAGTAACGATGTTGGCGACGCGCTCGGAGCCATATTTTCGAGTACAGTAAGCAATTACCTCGTCGCGTCGCGTATCTTGGATATCAATATCGACATCTGGCATGCTAATACGGTCAGGGTTCAAGAAACGCTCAAACAGCAGGTCGTACTTCAACGGGTCAAGCTCGGTAATACGAATAGCGTACGAAACAATCGAACCAGCCGCACTACCGCGACCAGGACCGAAAATGATTCCTTGGTTTTTACCCCAGTTAATAAAGTCTTGGACAATTAAGAAGTA